>JAAUYH010071305.1_pt1 | contig 20371 bp, 13 predicted proteins | sample 7278061 | NCBI WGS metagenome assembly JAAUYH01 (sample SAMN14350203, study PRJNA611818) | marine sediment metagenome | isolation source: surface marine sediment (0.6m) | place: French Polynesia: Moorea | collected 2018-08 | reverse complement strand
TCAATAAAAGAACGAGAAGCAAAAACTAAGGACATTGAATCTTCGTTAGAGTCACAAAAGCAACTTGCGAATTACGATTCAGATCAAATAATTCTGAGAGTGCGACATTGACAGGGACAATTCACGTTCTAGTTCATGTATTCACGAATTTATTCTAAAATCAAAATGTTCCTTTTTGTTTGTAATCATGTATGTTTACCTAAAACTCGGACTTGATGATTATTGACAAAACGGCAGTAACTATTTTTTCTATGTCTTTTATTTAACCTCCGTTTTCTTGTATTCAATTTCGATTTCGTACTTTAAGGTACTGGGTCACTTAAATTGTAGAAGACGATTTTCTTACTGCAGAAAACAATTACTCGACCTACCTTTACTGTAAAAAAAGTAATTCACACCAAATTCAATTCTGGATGAAATATATTTCATTAGTAAAAACTTTCTCATATTTTACCTCATTTGAGACTGTGACCAAGCCACTGTACTACGGAAGCGGTCTTAAGTTGGGGCCCATCTGTATAACAAACGCACCAACGTTCCGAAGGCATGTTTGAAGTAGAAGAACCAGAAGTAAATGAGCACCCATTTATTTTCTCACCAATAATATTCCTCCTTTTCACTTTGTTGATACGAGCCAATTAAACTTGTGTACTGTACAGTATGCATTTGCCGTTAGGGTATTGCTGTCAGTGTTGACACTCGTAGCCAATAAAAATGACTGAGGCTTTCGTGTTTTACCGGAGGTTATGCAGTCAGGGCAAAAGGGACATTGTAAATTCAGAATCGGAATACTGTACCTGAACCTGCCCTATCTTGCCTTCTCTGGCCAAGACAAGTGAGGTGTAGGCATTGTCATTTAAATACGGTGGTTTGCCTAACAAAAAGATATCGGCTACCAAAACTGAAATTGCTTCCGTTCTGTGTTCAACTTGATTTCTAACTTTCGGAAGGGGAAACGATGAATCTTAGGTTTGATTCGGTTCAATCCTAATTTTAGTTAAGATTCAAACTTCATCACACTGTCTCCCAATTCTGTGAGCACATATAGAATCACAGTTTTCACCTCGACATTCTCGTAGGCAAGATGACGGCGTGACTTGCAAGTCTGAAGCAGCGAATACTAGGTACACCAATGCTAGTGTAGTGAAAAAGCAAACAGGGAATGGGAAAACGAGATGTGAGCAATAATTAAGAATGAAAAACTTGTAATGTTTGGCTACAAAACGTGATCGACTTGGTACCACCACAATAGTCGAGCCACTACCACCTACTCAAAATCTGATAATCCAACGTGCAAGCCCGACGAGCCGCAAGGGACCACCCGAATCACGCGTCGTCACACCCTACGACGTGCCCATGGCACCGGCGCAAATCTCGGAGATTTCCTGTGTGATGGCGGCCTGTCGGCCACGGTTGTAGGTGAGGGCGAGATTCTTGCCGAGCTCCTTAGCGTTGTCGCTGGCGCTGGACATGGCGGTCATCCTGGCGGCGAGCTCGGACGCGACGCTTTCTTGCAAGGTTCGCAGGATCTGGCCGTTCAGGTAGAGGGGCAGGATGGCATTGAGGATCTGCAGGGGGTCCTGCTCGAAAATCATGTCGGGGGAGAACTTGACGGGTTCCGCAGGCGCCTCGAGGGTCTCCTTCTTCACGGAGAACTTGCCGTCCTGCGACGTCAGCTGGAAGATCTCGTCGCCCTCCTGCTCGAGTCCCTGCGGCGACAGCGGCAACAGCGTGCGCACCGAGGCCTCGGACGAGATGAGCGACACGAACTTGGTGTAGATCAACTCCACCCGATCCACGTCCCCACTCAGATACTCGGCGAGTAGCTCCTCCGACACGGTGCTCGCCTCCTTCGCGGTGGGTGCTTGCCCACAACCGAATGCACGGCGAATGACGGTGTCACGACGTTTGAAATACAAGTTGCCCTTGTTCCCAACACACACCAACTCGACCTCGATTCCCGCATCGTTCAACTCTTTGATACGAGATTCCGTCTTCTTAATCACGTAGGTGTTGTATCCACCACACAACCCACGGTCCCCAGTCACACACACGAGCAGCACCTTCTTAGCGGGTCGCACCTTGAGCAATGGCAACTCGGTGAACTCCTTCTTCAAGCGCCCAATCAAATTGCCCAGCACCTTCTGCAGCACCTCACTGAATGGACGGGTGCGCAGCACGGCGTCCTGCGCACGGCGCACCTTGGCCGCGGCGACGAGGCGCATGGCGTCGGTGATCTTCTGCGTGTTCTTCACGCTGCCCATTCGGTCGCGCACCTCGCGCAGGTTGCCGGCACCCATGCGCAGCGCCGAACGACGGCGCACGGGAGCGTTACATGTCGAGGCGGACACACCGAGGAATCCGGAGCGTGCCGACGACGTGGCGGGCGCACACACAAACGCGGGGTCCATGTCGGTAACGGTAGCTCGGTGCGCGCTGGCGTGCGGGGGGGGGCGGGGAGTATTGACTATGTGGCGGTACGGACTGGCGGGAATGCACGGGCGATGGCGTGTGTAGCGCGCGGGATACGAGCGATCGTGGATGGCGGCGGTTGAGGTACGGCGAATATATCTGGCACCCCAAAGCGAGATCGGCAGTGAGCGCTTCAATTTCATCCACATGTCCATTGGGGGGATGTCCGCCGCATTACAGTAGCCTTTAATGATCACTACTCCGTTACAGAATCTGCTTTGATGGCCGCAGTTTTGACCGCTCCTCTACCGTCCAATAACCGCCTCGCATCGCCGCTTTGAACTGGATGCACACGCCTGGTCGCACATTTCCAGTTGTGAAGGTACAGTACACCGCAGAGCTGGCTGTGTGCCGTCGGTGTACTCGTACAACGTACTGTTCCAAATCGCCACCATCCTCGTTTATTCGGCCGCCTTGACTTTTCCATCGCCCATCGATACTAGCCTATCCCATTGCGCTGGCTTCACCGGGCCCACCGAAACTCTGCCGTTCTTCATCATGTACATCTCGGATAACACGCTGTCCTCCTTCAGTCTTGGTCTCAGCACCGGGTTCTCGAATTTCCGCACCGCCTTCACATTCACCATGAACCACGTGGGTGAGTCTTCTTTCGAACGCCCATCAAAATGAGGGTCGTTTCTAAACAATTCGTCAGCTATGCGTCGCAAACACGATACAGCAAACACGGAACGCAAATTAGTCACACCTACTTATCAAACGCAGTATGGTCTTTCTCAATTGTTAGTGAAAGATGGTTCACGTCCGTACCCACAGTCACGTACCTGGATACGCCTCTTTCACAATCTCCACGATTCCAACAACACCTGTCGCCATGTTAGTCCCACCGAAGTCGGCGCACTAACACGCGATACCTACCCGTTCCATCGCCGGCGTTGGAGTGATAAAACAACCCCTGGTCACCAACACGCATCGCGCGCATCCAATTCTTCGCCACGTGATTGCGCACGCCGTCCCAGTGGTCCGTGCTGTCGGGCTCGGCGACCAGGTCGTCGTAGGAGAAGCGCACGTCCACGCCGCGCACCAGCCGCGTCATGGGCTCAGACCGGAAATAGAAGTAGCCACGGCCATCCTTGTCACGCTCCACGTCATACGACGTTTTCCCGGGTTTCGCCGCCTTTTTCGGCGCTGCTTTCGCGCTCGGCTTGCGCACGCGCCCTTCCTTAGTGCCCATCACTGCCGGACAAGCGCGATGTCGCACCGTGGCCTTCGTGAATCGCAGTACTGGTGTCCAACTGGCGAAGCTGAGAGGCACAACACGCATGCGGCGCGAGGTGCGATTTGGCGCGCAGCGAAATTGATCCGACAACGTGTAAGTTCGGGTTGTAATTTTGATTTGAAATAAATTTATCTTGTTTTCCTGTCATTCGTCCAATCCGTTTTACTTGGCCTGTCCCAGCGGCACTTCTACGTTGAATATTGTTTTCCAGGTTGAATTTCACTTGACTCGGGCGTATTCAATCCGATTTCTTTGCAATTGTAGAAAGTAAACATTGAGAGTCGAAAGTTGGTAAGCAGACTCGTACTACTGTTTGCTTTTATCCGGTAAAAAAGAAAGAAATGATGCATCAGCGCATAACTCTTTGACTACATACCTGTGTCCTGTTATTTTGTCCACTAGGAGAGTTTAAAACATTGGATTTATTCTGATTTGGGTAACAATTATACTACTTTGTTATCATGCTCGACAATATGCGAACTGTCCAAGACATCACGGGATGTGTTTTAATGGCCTGGTTCAAGCAATGCGGAAAACTCCGTGCATGGCAGGATTCAATGCGCATCGAATAATTCGTTTATTTCTCAGGTACTCTTTCCATTTCTCTTTATTTTTCGTGATTCCCACTTCCCGATTTCTGCGTTGCACTCGAGGATATAATGGCCGCCGTCTCACCACCACCTTTCTGATTACGTCGCCGACGACAATGAGCAATCCCGCCTCGAGCAATGCGTCAACGCCTGCCGGGTTCTCACCAGCGAGCGAGAACAACTTGGAACATGTAAGCCGAACGAAAAACAAGAGCCCGACGAACAGTCCAACGGGATTAAAGCGCAAGCACGCAACACCGCCTGCCGGAAGCGACGCATCGAAACCGACTAATTCTACACGAGACATACCGAGAAAGCGTCGCCGTACACAAAACAAGCCGCCGAAGCAGCCGGTGAACCGCAACTTCTCAGAGAAGGGCGTCCCGAACGGCAGTTATAAACAGTACAACCGACGTCGCAAGATCGGACCTGATGACCCGCGACTGAAACTGCTGAGCAAGGAGTGGACCTCGGATGGTGGGCGTGTTCTCGATATCGGTTGCAATGATGGTGCGCTCACTTCGCTTATAGCCCAGCGATACGCGAAAGCACGTGTACTCGGTGTAGATATAGACGAAGAGTTGGTGAAACGTGCGCAGCAACGAATCGCGGACAAGATTCGAACACTCGAGAAAGGCGGCGATAAACTCGAGCAGACGAATAAGGAATCGAGCGCGGCGGATGAGAATGAATCGTCGGAGAAGCGGGTGTTCCCGTACAATTTGAGTTTCGCAGTGGAAAACGTGTGCGACGCGACAGTCGGCGAGAGCGCGCTGAGTGCGAGTCGATACGAACTAATCACGGCGTTCAGTGTAACGAAGTGGCTGCATATGCACAGCGGGGACGACGGGCTGAAGCGGGTGTTCAAGCGGGTGTACGCGGCACTGAAGCCCGGGGGCGTGTTCGTGATGGAGCCGCAGCCGACGAAGAGCTACAAGGCGGCGCGGCGCAAGGGCGCGGTTGCGGCGGACCTCACCGTGGACAAGTTCAAGTTCAAGCCGGACAAGTTCGGGGAATGGCTGACGACGGAGGGCGGATTCGCGAGGATGGAGACGCTGCGCGACAGACTGCCGAAGAACACGCCGTTCGGCACGCGGCCTGTGTACGCGTTCTTCAAGGCGGAGGAGTAAGGCAATCTGAACCATTAATTCAAACTAGTTCGTTCTGCGCTGCTACTTCCTTCTCTATTTCGGTGTGCGTGAACTCCTTCTCCCCGTCTGCGTACGGCGCCACCACGTGCCCGTCCCCGAGCAGCTTGTACTTGTATATCATCAAGCCCTCGACGCCCACGGGTCCGCGCGCGTGCGTGCGGTGCGTGGAGATGCCGACCTCGGCGCCGAACCCGTAGCGATAGCCGTCGGCAAAGCGCGAGCTGGCGTTGTGGAACACGCCGGCGGAGTCTACGCCGTCGAGGAAGCGGCGGGCGACTGTCTTGTCCTCGGTCACAATCACGTCGGTGTGCCCGCTGCCGTGCTCATTGATATGGGCGATGGCCTCGTCGACGTTGTTCACCAGCTTGACCGCGATTTGTAGGCAGAGGAACTCCTCATCGAAGTCGCCCGGCGCGGCGGGCACGCACTTGACGTCGGCGGCCTTCAGCACGTCCAGCGCGCCCGGCTCGGCACGCAGCTCCACGCCCGCGCTGGCCAGCGCGCGCCCGACGGCGGCCAGGTGGCGCGGCGCGCACAGCAGCGTCTCGGCGGCGTTGCACACGGCGGGGTACTGGGTCTTCGCGTCGAGCGCGATGCGCACGGCCTTCGCCTCGTCCGCCGCGTCATCGACGTACACGGCGCAGAGTCCGTCGGCGTGGCCCATGACCGGGATGGTGGTGTTGCTCTGCACGTACCGCACGAGGTCGTTGCTGCCGCGCGGGATGACCAGGTCGACATGCTCGTCGCACGCGAGCAGCTGCTTTACCTCGGCGCGCGTCGTCAGCAGCTGCACGGCGTCCACGGGGTAGCCCGCGCTCTTCAGCCCGCGGCGGATCGCGTCGACGACGGCGATATTGGTGGCCTCCGCCTCGGACCCGCCCTTCAGGATCACCGCGTTCGCGCTCTTCAGCGCCAGGCTCGCGATCTGCACGCCCGCCTCGGGCCGCGCCTCGTACACGATGGCCAGCACGCCGATGGGTGCGCTCACGCGGTACAGGTTCAGCCCCTCGTCCAGCGCGCGCGCCAGCGTGATCGCCCCCACCGGGTCGCCCAGCTGCCGCACCGAGGCCACGTTCGCCAGCATCGCGTCAAACTTGCGCCCGCTCAGGTCCAGCCGCTTCGACAGCGTCGCCTTCACCCCGCGCGCGCTCGCATTCGCGCGGTCGGTCGCGTTCGCCGCCTCGATCTCGGCCCGACTCGACTCCAGCGCGGCGTACACGCTTCGTAACGCCGCATCCCGCTCCCCGGCGCTCAGCACTTGCGCCGCGCGCGAGGCCGCGCGCGCCTGCCGCCCTATCTCCGTCACGCTGGCCATCGCGCTGTGCGACGTATGCGCTGGATCATTCAGGTGAGATGTGATGACCTGGGCAGGCGAGGGTTTACTGTCAGCGTAGCTTGCTCGCGGTTGGATTGCAAGGCGTTCTCGCGATTGCTGGGACTTATCGCGAAACGCGTTTCAATGGTTTCTTGGAGTGTCGTACAAGGCCTGTAACAAAATTAGCACCATCATGTAAATGTCTTCGAAAGAATAAGAAATAGACAATAGTCAACAATGAAGTTCTGTTCTACAAGCAGTTTTGCCTTTCTCAATACATTCTCCGAACTGTGGTAGAATGATGTTGAACAATAATCAACTGACAAGATCGTTAGCACCAATTTACTTTGTAGGTCCGCCGCCACTGGTCACGACTTTCGCGCATGGGCTTGGCATCGCGTCTACCGATTACTGATGTTCCGTCCCGTAGGTTTGAAGGATTCTATCACCTGAATAGCTTCTTTCAAATCGTTTTGATAGTCAAATTGTCCGTTTTCTTCGTATACATATCGAATTAGTGGGTCATCTGCATTGCAGATGATGTTCGAATCAAAAACTTTGAAAATTCAATGAAAACAAGTCTATATCTGCGATCTCTTTTCAAGAACATTCTTGATTGTTGTAGGATTCATGGAACTGCTTCGGTATGTCATCATTCAGCCGAATTCTAGGAGATTCGAGCTCGTACGTGTGTTGGATGTAACATTCTTCCTACTCTGAACGTAGTTACAAGTCTGAGCTTTTCGCGCAGCACAACGAAGGAGTTTTCCAATGCTGTATTCGTAGGACTTTGTGAACATGAGTCTAGTGGAGAGGGCAGAAAGAAGGAGAAAATTGGGTGATACAGTGATTATCGATTGTGCTGTTTAAGGACTAGTGCAAAAATGTGCGTTAAAACGACCGTGCAAGAGGGAAAACCATTTCCATACGTGTAGAAACTCTTGGCCAATGATAACGCATTAACGAAATGTGGGAATTCTCATGCGGCCAATAATCGAACTCTTACTCGCCAATCAATAATGACCCAGTAGCAATCAGTGTCTTATCAGGAAGCTCAGCTTGAGGACTTCGGGATCTCTTTTTAGGCAAGCACATCTTTATCGGATTCGTATACCGTGCGAACACATCCGACGAATCCCGCATACAACCTCTTCGATTCTCTACTTGTCGATAGTGTAAAATAGTCAGCAATTTTTCCTGGGGTTTCCCGACGAGTTCAATCCATCATCCGCAGCGTCGATGAATGTCTTCTGCTTTCGATTCATCCTGTATCTCACTACTCTGCCGCCGAACCACGTGGTAATGTACTGCCGCTAGAGTGTGCACCGCAATTCACGATGATTGCTTCCGAATACATCGGGCATCTCATCCATTGCCTTGCACTCCTTTCCGAGTTCAGTTTCCACTTGTTCATATACGGCGGGCAACGGGTAACTATACACGTGATTCCACACTGCTGAGCCGCATTCCTTGCCACTCAGAATGAATCGTGGCCGCACAAGTCAATGCACTCGCCTCATCGTGACGAATCATTGACAATCCGTCAACCAACTCTTTAGTAACATCTCGAAACATCCCCTCCACACTATCATCTGCATCTGTCGCGACCGCTTTCAATATCCCATTTACTATTGCCGCCCCAACACCACCATGTCCTAGGATCGCCATTGCTCGCAATATCCCAAATGCGATCTAAGATAATTGCTTTTCCACGTCGTCCAAATCAACGGTCGCGACTCTCAAATCGGTTTCACAGCCTCCGTGCCCTGCATGACATCTTGCACGTCCTCAATTCTGCAGGTGTCCTTCAACACGTTTCAAATCATTGCGAACGAACACTTCACTCCCAATGACTATCCGTAGGTAGCTACCTCCAGATAATCTCCGAGTGAATGGTACCAAACAAAATCCCAAGTACGCACATCCGTTCGTGTTCGATAACGAATTTATAGCATTTCTGCCTGATACCCAAAAGGTCCACTCCTCGCTCGTAGCGCAACCGGACCATGTCGAGTTGTATGTTTCCACCCCGTCTAAAATCGCAGTTTCGATGAAATTTAGCATGTTGTCCTCGCATCAACCACAGAGTATGCCGAGTTAGCCAAGTCACCGCACATAAGTCATGTTCAAATATCCGACCGCAAGGGGTATCCGATGGATTGTTTGAATCCTCATCCGCGTGGTCGAATTTGAGCTCCAGTTCCTTAATGGCGTTCATTACTCTATCGTCGTCTGTATCACCCCTCTCTTTCTTTAGAATTTGTGACCACAGCGCCACCATCGCAGCCTCTGTAGAATGCGGTTTCTGGACCAGTTTCTTTTCATTCTTCATTTATCTCCGTTTGTTAGGTTGCTCTTGTCGCTAGTCCTCCAGAACCCACGAATATCCCCGCGCCCGTCCCACTATCCCACACTCTTCATTGAGTAAGCCCTCAACTTGCTGTCATCCACATCATATACACACTACACCCACCATCCTTCGATTCCATCTAGTCCTTGCTTACATTAAATCACACTACTACCAAGTTCGCATTTCGCCCTTCGTCTTTGCTCAGTTCCATCTATATCCTGCCAGCGAGTCGATCACAACTCTCTCATTTCCGTCTACTGTACTGTCACCCAGAATATTCGTCCTGTTAGCAGCTCGTCCCGTTCTGCTCGATCCAGCAATGCAATCAGCAATTCTGTATTATCTACCTCCATCCTGCATGTTAATCACACTCCCCCTGTGCCGTCATCAGTTCTTCCAATAGTGCCGTTTGGGTACTGTAAGGGCCTAGCAATTCGAAATAAATGTCGCTCTGGTTCCAGCGTCGTCCTCGTCGTGTTTGACCACCGTCCGAGCCGGACTGCTTCGGGAGCCGCTCGGTCCGTCCGGGAAGAGGGAGGCCACTCGTGTCTCCTCTTCGCCTCCCTCCCACCCGGTACAGTAGGGGAGGTGTTGGGACGTGCTGAGTCGCTTGACCCACACGCTTCATCACACCTCTCCCCACAAGATCCTCTGGAGTCGCCAGCACCCGCAGGGAGTGACAGCTGCACATCATGGGGTTCTTCGTCGTGAAAGTCACGTTCCCCCTTCAACTGGTTCACCTCTCCCGGCGCAACACAGACCCACCGGGTGGTATCTGGTGAGCCGGTGACCAGTCAAGGCTGCGCTATTTTGCACTCCATCTTCACCACGCCTGGACTGCCTCGTCCTCGCAATAGTTGCGTCTCTGCCACGTCCATTGTGCATACTGTTTGTTTCAATGTATCGAACACAAAATCAATATCTGTCTCATTCACGCTCCGCCAAGGCTTCATGATTTCTGCCAAACTTTCTAGCACATACCCGGCGAGGCGCCGCGTGCGGCCCCTTCGCCCACGATTCGCTTCCGCACACATCGACACTCCTTGAGCGCCAAGCGCAAACAAATGGATAATTGTGCTTGTACCTGCAACACATTTCGATACATCGGCCGCAAACTCGGCGCCTCCGCCGCCCGACGCTCCACACCGGCCGCCGGCCGGTCGTCGGCGGCTGCGCGCCGCTGGTGACCCATGGGCAATCAGCTCGCCCACTATGGTTAGTTTCTGCATCTGCTCGGGAAGTTAGGCCAGATTATCGCTCCATTTCTCTTCCACTTTATCCGTCGACTGCGGCGGCGGACTGCGGCGGCGGACCAAGCCCACCCGTATCACGCCCTGACTGTGTTGCCCAACGCTGAAGGCTGCGATGGGCGAATGTTATAGGCTGATCCACCCTTTGTGCTGCTCGTGTGTGTTGGGACTTATTTCAATTTGTACATCTCGAACGAGAAAAGCACCGTTTCGTCGCGTGTGTCCATGTAGACGACCGCGTACCGACATACTTGATCTGCACCCTAACAAGGTCCGTTGTCTAGCCATGTATAATCTACTGAGTTGGCGTTTCGAAAATCAATGAGCGACTGGGACTGATTAGTCTCATCATCATTTACCTTCTACATAAAGTAAAACTTGAAGTCTTTGACAAAACTATCTTGCCAGTCTCCACGCTAAGTGACCATTGTGTACTCTTTACCCCGTTCCGCAGTCCCTGTTTAATCTGATGGAAACAGTCTTCTCTTTACTATCAACTAGGCCTGTTTTCGGCTGAGACACTGACCTCTCATGTGGTGAATTATCATGAAATGAGAGATGCTAGTGTTGTTCAAGTTACGTGAGTTACAAACAAATTAGAGCCGCTCGCAAAGTACATCGCGTTAAGGAATAGGAGAGAAGTTCCGACATAACCACTGCTATCTACGGAACGAGTTCGGATTACGTACACATTTCTCTTATCCCTGCGCGTGTCCTCTCCATGCTTTCGAATTCTAACGTGTTTGAAATGAATAAAATGTTATACAACGTTAACATTTCACAATCTCGCTTACTCGACCACCCCAGCCATTGTGATTCACGTTCTAACTCGATCATGTCTATCGCGTTCTGCGCACCTCACCCCTTATTCCGTCGCCATGTCCCTCAAAGCGATTCGCAATCACATTGTTCGCGTCGAATCGATCCACGGTGTTGCGTCTCTCGTCTAGGTCCACGCCGCCGCCACTTCATCAACCTCACGAACGGGTTGGAGGCGGCGGAACAGCTCGGCACGCTGGTCGGGCTCGACAACATCCGCGTGACACGCATCCAGAGTTCGCATTGCGAGGCGGGGTCGTACGACAAGATCCTGCAGGGGCTGGGCCCCGAGCTGCTGTGGTCGCTAGCGACGGGGCACGAGTGCGTGATCTACGACTACGGGAGCCGCGACCGGACGCGGGGCGTGCCGCGGGCGCTGTTTTTGGGCATGCAGTTCGTGCGCTGGGCGCTGCGCTACCTGTGGTTCGACGTGACCGACGACGTGGCGCTCATCCGCGGCAAGAACGTGGTGCCGTTCTGGCGCGACGAGGTCATGCCCTACAAGATCCACAAGCGCACGAAGAAGCTCATGCGCTACTACGCGCCCTACGCCCGCGCCCTGGCCGTGCGCGACGTGCGCCTCGTGGGCGTGTACGGCGCCGTCACCAGGCTCGACGGCTGCGTCGACGAGTACGTCGCCATGGCGGGCAGTGTGTGGGGCGGGAGTGTGGCCGACAACGAGGCCAGGTTCGAGCAGTGGCTCAAGACCAACGGCCTGTGCGTGTACGACCCGAACGCGACGCCCGAGCTACTCGCGCAGCGCCAGCTCGAACTCAGCGCATTGGCGTTGGATTCGTGCACGTCAAATTAACGCGGTGATCCCAATTCAACGCTTTCCTAACGTACGTCTCCCGTGCGCTTCTATCTGTGGCCGTACGGTGCCGAGCCGTGGGTGCACATTTCAGATTGTCCATAGCGTAGCATTGGACCTCGCGGTCGCGTTCCGTCGCACCGTCCGCACTGCCGCCCTTGGACCCGATGGAAAAACCCTGTCCGAGCTGCGGCGTGCCGGTGGGTGTCGAGCCGTCGGGCTTGTCGCCCACCGAGTGCTTCGCGTGCGGCCGCCTCGACCTATCGGCGAACAGGTGGACGCTGCTCTCGGCCATGTACGACGCGCCCAACCTGTACAGCCTCCGCGACGTGGTCTTCGTCGTCGAGGGCGAGCGCTACCCCGCGCACCGCGTCGTGGTCGCCGCCTCGTCGCCCGTGTTCGAGGCCATGCTGGCGGGCGGGTTCCAAGAGAGCAGTTCCGTCGAAGTGGTACTCGAAGGGATCAAGAGCAGTGCGTGGGACGCCGTGCTGCAGTTCTTGTATCGTGGTACGATCTTGGTGCGCGACGACGCGCAGGCGTTGGCGATACTGCGCATTGCGCATCGGTACCAGTTGTCGGTGCTACTGGACTTCCTGGAACAATTCCTCTTGGAAAAGCTGAACCTGCACACGGTGTGCGAGCGCTACGTGCTGGCCGACAAGCTTGAGCTCGACCGCCTGCGGTTCGAAGCGCGGCGATTGATCGAGGAGCAGTTCCTGCGGGTGTGCGACCAGGACGCTTTCCGATGCATGCCCTACCACGTGGTGGAGGAGCTGTTCCAGAGCGAGGAGCTGGTAGTGCGCTCCGAGATGACCGTGTTCAATGCGATCGTGGAGTGGGGCAACGCGACGCCGCAGATGCGGGAGGCGTTCAACGCCGCGGTGGAGGCCGGGAACCTGGACCCCGTCGTGGTGCCCGAGGACGACCCGCTCAGCGACCGCAAGGACCTCGCCGACGACCTCGTCCTGCGCTACGTCGACGTCGTGCAGCTCACCCCCGCCGAGTTGCGCCGGCTCCGTGAGTACGTGGAGAGCAGCGTGTGCTTTGAGCTCGTCACCAAAGTCATGGACGAGCTGCTCCATCGCGCGTGCAAGGTGTGCGCGGAAGCGCTCGTGGTCAACAGCCGCCTCAGCCTGGGCGCTGCTAGGCGAAACACCGCCAAGCTGTCCCTGTCGCACCGCCTGTACATGGGCGCGCCGAATGAAAAGCTTTCCACCGACAGCACGGTGCCGCGGTTCTCCCCGTGGAAGTGCGATGGGAATAATAGACTTTGGCGGCTGAGATATGTGTTGAACGATGGCAACGACGTGGAGGGCCCGGCGCTCGGCGTTTCGCTGATGATGCGCAGTGCGTTTGAGAACGAGTCCATGCGCGTAACGGTGCGGTTTCAGATAGGGCTCTATCATCAGAACGGCGAGGCGCACCACGTGAAGACATCGACAGAAACGGAGTTCTGCACGGAACGGGGTGCGATGTGGGGATGGAATGAGTTCATATCATGGAAAGAGGTGTGCAATTCATTCAAGACCGAGGCACCGGAGACCCTGCTTTTCGGGTCCAACTTGTTGTTTGTCGATTATGCCGACGTGCATCGAGCTAAGAGGCTTAGTGGCAGTGGGCTTGGTGGCGTCGCGCTGTCGTTGGACGTTGTGCTGTAGTCGTGATGCGAGATGTGATGAGTTGGACTGATTGGTTGTGGACTGAGGTCTGAATCATTCGCGATTCACATGCACACAGTCATTGTTGTTCTGCGGAATGGAGTGGGACCTCTTGTATCGGGACTGATGAAATGTTGTACAAATATTGTGCCGGCAATGCTGCAAGGAAAGTTGTACTGGGACCGTAGTGCTGCAGATTCGCTGAAACCCGAGCAGCTGTACGAAATCGCAGGACCGACTGTACAATGATCCCACCATTTTGATACTGTAGCTTGATTGGCATCTTAATCTATTGTAAATCATTCAATATCCAATTGGAGTGTTCCAATCTCGTTCGTCCTCAGTACTGCTACTGTAAGTGTGCAAGCGGGAACAAAGGCAACAAACCTTGCCTCACTCTGCACCTGCCTGACTGGGGGTCTCCAGGATGACGAAGAGGGACGCACGGACGAGTGGTGGAGAGTCCCATGATTCACGGAGCAAAATGTTGGATTGTGTTCAACACTTACGTGATAACATTGGCAGCATGCGATATGAACAAGCGTTCCACGATGTCGTCTTCATCATCGAAAACGAACGGTTCTCGGCCCATCGTTGCGTCACTGCAGCAGCATCGCCAGTTCTCCACGCATTGGTGGCGGGGTGTGGGGGTGCCGAGCAAGAAATTTTGCTGGAACAAGTGAATGTGGGTATTTGGGAAGTCCTACTCGACTACATGTATTCCGGGAAAATCAAGCTCTCCTCCGTGGAGGATGCACTAGAATATTGGGAAAGCGCGCGGTATCTTCAGATGGAGAAACTGGAGGCTGTGCTTCTCGGCTACATCAAACGAGAGCTGAACCAGGACAATTGTTGCAAGGTGCTGGCAACTGCGCATCGTTTGGATAGTAACTCGCTAGAGAAAGAGGCCATGAAAACGATTTTCAGTACCTTCAAGTCTCAGTGTGGAGACTCGGGTTTCACTGAACTCCCATACGAACTTGTTGTTGAGATTCTACAATCCGACAAACTAATGGTATGTAGTGAACTCGACGTTTTCGTTGCGGCTGTAAATTGGACGGTGCGCTCGACGGTGACGAACATGAGGAATGCTGAGCGGAAATCGGAAATCTTCGACCGAGTCAGTGAATTACTCATACGACATGAGCTTTGTGCGGAAGGGATTGAATTAACTGAGCGTGTGAATCACGAGAAACAGGAAGCCAACAACTTGTTCGAATACGTGAACATCGACAACCTCAGTGTTTTCGACCTCCAGCGGATGGGTCGCTTCTGTCGAGATGTGTCTGAGAAGGTGCGACCGCCCCGAAAGTCCAGCTTGCAGCACATGCAGAAGTTGGTCCCGAAAGTGTTTAACAAGCTTCTCGCGCCGGGCAACTTGATTCCGAACATTCCTACCGCCTCGCGTCACCGTGTCGCACATGGCCGATACGACAAATTCTTCACGCTGTCGCATCAATTCTATAAAATACAGAAGTTCTTGAACCCAATTTCAAAGAAGTCACCCGAGTTTGTGGACGAGCTGAACAACATGAGATGGTATGTGGAGGTATATTCTGAGGACACGTTCAATAATCTGTGTTTCCGATTGCGAGGGAAAGTTTACGACACAATGAAGCTGGAAGGGAACTTTAGCGCGGAAATGATCATCACCCTGCATGACAGCAATGCTAAGTTGGACCCATTGGTATTGTCGGTCGTGAACTCGTCCGATGAAGCGAGGAATTATGTGGAAAAATCGAGTGAGAGGTTGATGGAAAACATTCCGCTAACTGAGTTGGTCGGGAAAGACGAGATTACTATTGGGGTAACGATTTATCGCAAAACAACGTAGCGTTCTCCGCAAAAAGCGTAGCCGAAAAATGCGTCTTCGTCTCTCCCGTCAAAGTGTAAGATTTAAGTGGGAAGCGGCAATGTTGTTATGTTGGATGGAGCGTTCGACAACCAGCTCTGAGACAGACCAAATGGAGTGAATATCATGTAAGAGTACAAGCAGATACTGATTTCGGCACGGAAAGCGGCAAAATGCGACACTGGTACAATATGCTATCGTGGAAGGAGGTGTACAACTCATTCAAGACAATGTTGCGGAAGATGTTGTTGTTTAAGGCGAATGCGTTCCATAATGTGCACTAGATGGATGAGAAGGCTGGAAGAGGTGTGTGAAAGCGGTACGTTATTGTATCGTTGTGAATGATGGGTTGGGAGACAGTCAGTTTACCTGGTAATTCGAATCGATTGTATGCCATCGCAAAAGTTGCGATAGAAACGTTCGCCCGTAAGTTTTATGAGAATTCATTAATCCCAAATTCATCAAACTGCCTCGTTTACTCGCTGTAGAACGTTGGAGTGGCCGACGTGTTGTTCGTAATGAACGCGATGTTACCACTGCTGCAATCCGATGGTAAACGTGTTCGGAAATGAATGAGTAAACAATGAGTCGAACTTGTGGATCACTTGTGCACAATCAACTATTGTCAGCGGAATCAGGTTTTGTTGAATTAAGCTCTTGTGATAATGCAAACCTCAGTGAGTTGTTCAATTGTGTCAAACTCAATAACTTGAGTGTTACTGACATTCAACGAACTGGCCGAGTCTGCCAAGAGCTGTCCGAGATACTGCAAACGATTCAGTTCCCTTGGTAGCGTTTAGGGAAAGGTTGTCGGGGAATGTTGAGATGAACTACATTTTCGAAGTGGTATTGCGAAAAAACTATTGGTCCAACAGAATTCTCCGGTTGCAATAAACGTCGCACTTCTTCGGCTCGATGCTGAGTCCAGATCAAAATTGTGGAAGTGAATTATAGACGTATGAATACTTCTTGATGTGCAGCGGCCAACAACTTTGCTGATTGCGCGTTGGGCAGTTCTTCGTCATGGATGCCACATGGTGCTCTGTTCACAACCCCTACGCTATCAATTGATTCTCCACTACTTGTGACCGGCGCATATGGTGTCAGGGGTTGTACGTTGACATCGAGTCCTTTACCGTTCGCTTTCACTGCCGACCGTTACGGCCTGATTCTAACTCGTACTGATGCCTGAATCATAATATTCGCTATTTTTTTAATACTTTAGAGCCACCGAAAATCTTTTAAAACTACTTTAATTCATTTTGTCGCCTTATTATTAACACTTTTGTTTTTCTTGAACTAATTTGGTAAAATACATTGACTTATAGGATGCGGAACTTTGCCAGACTTCATGACTCGTAGTGGAAATTGAACCTTAGCCTTATCCTTGGTGAAAAGGCTTGCTAAACTGTACTTGGAAGAGACATGGGCCGCATTTGATGATTTACCTGATGTATAGTTTTCACTTATAAATGCAATGTCAATCAACAAACGTTTTTCTGTCACCGAAGTCAACTTTTTGACTGTATCTTATAAGCTTTTAGAGTCAGTGAACATGAGCGTTTTAACGAGTCGGTCTAGCACCATAGATTTATCTTGCGACAGAGCCGGAACGAAATCCAAACAGCGGGTAAAAGCGTACACTTCAGCTCCTAAAATTGTTTTTGCGATGCCATGGGATTTTTGAAATTGATGAATTACGTCGGCATGATTTAACTTGTCTTTCAGCGATACAATAAAACCTAAATGTGAAGTTAAATTAGTGTAGTTTCCAAGCACGTCATCTGCGTATCAATCAACGTGCATTGAAGAAAGATGAAAGCATGTAAATGGAATATTGGCTGGATTTGTCACAAGGCGAATCAGAACGAATAAGCATCTTGATATGATCTTCTTTAAAAGTTTCTTTTGTCATTTGTGCCACTTGTGCAATGTTAAAAGAAAAACCTGGCCAATTGCTTGTAGTAGGGTTGCCAGTAACCAAACCGGTTACTCAAATACCCTAAAAAATGGTTAACAAAAAGGTTATCCAGCAGTTGCCATACCCGTAACCACAAGTCAAAGAAAGATTACCAAGTGGCTACATAAATGAGTTACGTAAACGGTTTTTTGAGCATAAGTTACGTTTTGAAAATCAATAGGCGCTCTTATTTGTTTTTCAATAATCAAATACAATTAATACATAAAATATGTTAACTTCAGTTCTGAAAAAATCCTGGACATCGCAGTGTTGATTTTTGATTCACCAGCAATTGAATCTCCAATTCAGATAGCAGAAACTCCGTGGTCCTGATTCAAAATTAGCTCTTCGATTATCCTAAGATTCGTAGAAACTCGTACCAAAACTATAAGACAATGGGTCTCGTATTACAAAGCTAAGTAGTGTTTGATACGGGTTAAATTCTCGACCGATGATTGCTTAGTGATAATGGTTACCATTAGTTATCTATGGTTATCGAAAGTTAGCGCGGGGTTACCGTAACCGTGACCATATAAAAATTTAAGGTTACTGGCAACCCTACTTGTAGTGGCATATAAAATTATCCATCTAATTGATGAAAAAATTTAAGCAGAGATTCTAGATTGAGAAGTTGGCAAGAAACCGAATGTGTTTGAATCAATTTCGTTGACTGTACGCATATAGTCAAATTGATGCATTCGAAAACCGTTCATTGGAGTTTCTCGATCCATAGTCCATTAAATTTCATTAGAAACTAAATGCTTCTGGGTGTACTGCTAAAGAGTTTTGATTTTTCAAGTTCCAATGCTGCAAAAGAACTAGTTTCTTGCCTTCACGTGTCATCAACCTAAGTGAATTGTATTCTTTTCAGGCCATCCTTCTTTTTCTCAAAGAATAGACAAGGATCTTAGGCAGATGCTTTCATTTTTAGATCAGAGCTATGCCATTTTCGAAAGGTGTGTCACCAGTACTCCCGAGATTATAACAGTCCGTATTGAGGTCTACTTGTTTTAGGAATTGAATTTTCGGCATCTTCAATTAGTTCGAGAATATCTTCGCTTTTTGGAGAACGCAAATACAAATTGGTTTTTATGCAGTTTTGCTCTGCAGGAAAGCCAATAGTACATTTCGTGACCACTTTTCGAAATCACAAGCCGAAATTAGGTTAACAGTTCATCGCAAAGTGCTTATTCATAACTGTGGGAGCTTCATTGGCTACTCTACGCTTATCAGGGTCAACGTGCCCAAGTAAAACCAATCTCGCTATTGAATTGTGACTCAATTTCCTCCCGACCAATCAGAACAGTGTGTTCCATTCCAATATACAGAGTACTCGATAACAGTAAGTTCACCGCCGCACCCCCATCACTTCACATCGCAAAACTCCAAGTATTTCATCGAACCCCTTGATATCTTAACGAAATGGCACGAACGAGGAAGATGTGTCCACCTTCAAGAGACATATTCCCACGAAACAAGTATCGAGAATACGATCAAGACCTTCGCACCTATATGCAGCGAATGCGCGACGGAACCTCCTTCTGCGATGTTGTGTTCGTTGTTCAAGGTGAACGATTTCCTGCTCATCGCTGTGTCGTAGCTGCGGCATCACCGTATTTTCATGCATTGCTCACGAACAGGATGAAAGAAAAGAGGCAGAGGGAAATTACATTAAAAGACGTGAATGTCGACGCCTGGAGAGTGATACTTAGCTATATGTACACTGCGAAAATCAAATTTGGTTATGTCGACGAGGTAATGCAATGCTTGGAATGCGCGAACCGATTTACGATGAAGGAATTAGAAGAAGTCATCGTTCCGGGTATTGTGGACGAACTCGATGAAACAACATTGCCAACGGTCTCGCCATGGCAGTTCGAATCGATTGTATTTCATTGCAAAATTTGACGATAGAAACGTTCAACCGTGAGTTTTACAAAGAGTTCACCCATCCTTAATTCATCAAGCTGCCTTTTTCACTCGCTGCAGAATGTTTGAGGAGTGACCAACTTGTTATTCGTTGATGTGTTCACTGCTGCATTACGATGGTTAGTGTGTTCGGAAATGGGTGCGGAAACAGCGAGTCGGAGCTTTGAATTACTCGAGCACAATCAACTGTTGTCTACGCCATCTAGGTTTGTTGAATTGGGTTCTTTTGATAAGGCAAACCTTAGTGAGCTGTTCATTTGTGTCAATCTCAACAATTTGAGTGTTGCGGACCTTCAACGATTAGGCCGAGTCTGCCGAGAGCTATGCAAGAAACTGCAAGCGAATCCTATATCAGGTTTAGCTCACGTGGAGGCGTTTAGCGAAAAGGTTATCGGCAGATGTTTGGAGACGGGGAATTTTGTTCCTAATATCCCTACAGCGCCTCGCAACCGAGTACCCCACTGTCGAAACGATACTTGTTTCTCGTTCTCACACAGGTTCTACGGAGTTTTGCGATTGCTTGAATCCAATGGCAGGGACAGGACTCAGAAGTCACCTAAGTTTGAGGACGAGTGGAGTAATGTCAAATGGTACATTAGAGCTTGAACTCGAAAGCTGAGTATTTGTGAAATAACTCAATCTTTCAGGAAATGGAAGCCGTGTTTCTGTCACGACGGTCAACATTCAAGTTTACTGAACTCAATTCTAATAGAAAAGTGAAAATACTAGGAAGCATGCTAAATTCGCGTAATCATGGACGATAACTCAATTAATGTGTCACTTCAGAGCCGACAGTAGACTACCATAAACATCATATATCTTCACTCGTTTCGGTCGTGTTTGCTCCTCGATAGCTAACTTCCAGATGTAGCTTTCTTTTCGAATGATACTTCGAGTGTTGCTCTGAACCCTTCTTCTTCTTTTCTTTCCCAAGAAAGTCCAGTCGATTTTATGACGATTGAACCACTCCGAGTCAT
>JAAUYH010036463.1_pt1 | contig 20379 bp, 23 predicted proteins | sample 7278061 | NCBI WGS metagenome assembly JAAUYH01 (sample SAMN14350203, study PRJNA611818) | marine sediment metagenome | isolation source: surface marine sediment (0.6m) | place: French Polynesia: Moorea | collected 2018-08 | reverse complement strand
GTCGAGCACATCGCCCGTGTCTTCCGCGAGCACGGCTGCGACTCGCTTATCGCCGTTGGCGGCGGCTCGGTCATGGATACGGCCAAGGCCGTGAACATCCTCGTGTCGGAAGGTGGTGAATTCCTGCGCGCCTACGTCGGCGCGCACAAACTGACGCGCCCCTTGAAGCCGTTGGTCGCCATTGCCACGACGGCAGGTACCGGCTCCGAAGTCACTTCCGTCGCCGTCATCAAAGACACGCACAAGCAGAGAAAGGACGGCTTCCAGTCCTCGCACCTGCTGCCGGCCCTCGCCGTAATCGACCCGCGGATGACGCTGACGGTGCCACCCGGCATTACGGCGGCAACCGCGATGGACGCGCTGACGCATTCGGCAGAGGCATTTACCTGCATAGCGAAGAACCCCATCAGCGACGCCTATGCGTCGGCGGCAATCCGCAAGATCGTTACGGCACTGCCGCTCGTAATCGAGAAACCCGACGATACCGACGCGCGCCTCGACCTTGCGGAAGCGGCCACGATGGCCGGCATCGCGTTCTCCAATTCGATGGTGGGGCTCGTGCACGCTATCGGCCACTCGGTCGGCGCCGTGTGCCACCTGCACCACGGCACCTGCATGAGCCTGCTGCTGCCCTACGTTCTCGAATACAACTACGACTCGATAAAGGAAGAACTGGCTGCGCTGCTGCCGTTCCTCGCGGGCGACCAGGTTACGCGGCAAACCGCGCCCGAGGAACGCGCAAGAGCCTCGATCGCTGCGATTCGCGACCTGCGTGATGTAATCTATGCAGCGACGCAATTGCCGCGCACACTCGAGGAATCGGGCAAGGTGGAAAAATCGCAGTTCGAGAAGATCGCCGGTCTGTCGGTTGACGACGGCGCACTCATGTTCAATCCCGTCGAAGCCGACCGCGCCGACGTGCTGGGAATTCTCGAGCGCGCCTGGAGCAAAAACGCATGAAAGTAAAGAGAGACCACCCTTACTCGCACTCGGCGGAGACCGTCTACGACCTGTTTACCGATGCCGACGAGATTCACGCGAAGCAGGAAGCCATCGGCGCGCGGGAGATCAGCATCGAGGAATGCGAACGTGACGATGACGGAGCGGAGGTTTCTTTCGTGCGCGAACTGCCGGCCGACGTGCCCGGCATTCTGAAAAAGTTCCTGCAGCCCTGGAATACTGTGCGCCAATCGGAACAGTGGCGCGTTTGCGAGGACGACGTGTACCGCGCAGACCTCGAAATCGAGATTAGCGGCGTTCCGGTTACGGTTCCCGGGACGCTCGAGCTGGACCCGACCGATGACGGCTGCGTCAATCACGTCCGCATGGATGTCGACTCGGGTATCCCTTTCGTCGGCAAAACGCTCGCCGAGTTCGTCGCGAAAGACTGCAAGCGCATCGTGCGCGACGAGTTCGAGTACATCACCGAACGACTCGGCTGATAACGATCCTGATGTACACCCGGGTACTCATGATAATGAGCGCAGCGTTTATGGCGGCGCTGGGGCTCATTGCGCTTTTCGTGCCCGACCAGGTCCTCAGGCTACAGGGCGCACCAGCCGACGACCTGGGAGTACTGCTGGTGCAGATGATGGCGGCGCTCTATATCGGATTTGCCAGCCTCAACTGGGCGGCCCGCGGGGTGCTTATCGGTGGGATCTACGCCCGGCCGGTTGCGATGGGGAACTTCACGCATTTCGGAATCGTCGCAATCGTGCTCACGAAGGCGGCGTTTGAGCTCGGCACATTATTGATCGCACCTGCCGCCGCCGTATTCGTCCTGTTCGCAGTATGGTTCGGCCTCGTGCTGTTTCGGCCGCCCAAAAGCTAATCGACGAAGTCCGCCCTGATCCAGACGCCTGTCTGCTCCCGGCCTTGCGTGGAGGCGTGGCTGGCGATACCGCTTTGCGTGTGCTTCATCTCGGTTGTAGCGCCGCCGATCAGCAGCCACTCGCCGGCCCTCCCGGTGACGGTCGTGCTGGCGGATTGCGTATCAACTCTGCCACCGCCGGTTTCGCTGAGGGCATTCTTGAAGGGACTGACGTCAAACGTCACGTTGTCGCCACGAGTTCTCGGGGTCACGTAGAAACCCGTGCTCACGGTCTGGTACTCGACGCCACCCACGACACCTTTCCGACCGACCCATGCCGTGCCGGAGAAGAACGGTATCTGCTGACCGGTTTCGATGTAGGCTTCGTTGCCCTCGATGACGCGTACCTGGTGGACCGGTTTGTCCGTCAGGCCTTTCTTCGTCGCAATGGCGTCGACGCTGACCTGGCTGTCGTTCGTGCTGTAAGTCGTATCGCCAGTCTGGATGTCGATCTCGGCTGAGATGCCCAGTGCCCCCAGGTCACGGCTGCTACCCTGGAAGACCGACACCAAGAGCGTCCTCGCAGGAACGTCCAGCGCATCGATCATGCTTTTGACGCGAGCCAGGGTCTCCGGGGAAGAACGCAGAAATATTATGTAGCCGTCACCGGATATGGCATCGCTGGCGCCGAGCATCGGTTCGACGATAGGTATCACCTCCGCAGCCGGGCGACTCTGCAACTCGATGGTCGCGACGGAATCCGCGCGAGCCGCGGACGTGACTATCAGCAGGCCGAATAGCGCAATCAGTCGGCTCACGGTTCAGGCCGCCTCGCCCCGGCCCGATTCTATCGACTGCTTTTGCAACAGGCGATCGAGCAGGCGCATCAGCCAGGGCGCGAATCGCGTAGTGTAGTGTATCGGTCGAGCATACCAGTCCGGGAACACGTGCAACCGGTTGCGGCGAATCCCCTTGATCATGCGTGCAACGACCTTCGAAGGATCCGAAATGAGGTACTCGGGCACGACCCGTCGCTCCTCGTAGCCGTATTGCGGGGAATCGATGATCGCCGTGCGGCTGAAACACGGGTAAACGTTCGTCACGCTGACACCGGTATCAGAGAGCTCTGCGGACAGCGACTCACCGAATCCGCGCAAACCGAACTTCGACGCGCAGTACGACGACAGCCCCTCGGAGCCGAGCCAACCGGCGACCGATGAGATATTGACGATGTGACCACTGCCGCGTTCGATCATGCCCGGCAGGAAGACATGGCAGAGCCGCATCGGGGCGATGAGGTTGACCTGCATCAGTGTCTCCCAACGATCCTGTGGCACGTCGTGCATCTTCCCGGCGACGCCGAGACCGGCATTGTTGACGAGGATATCGGGCACCAGGTCGCGAGAAACAAGCGCCGTCTGAACGGCTGCACAGCCTTCTTCGCTCGCAAGGTCTGCAGCGACCGAAGCGACCAGGCTGTCTCCTGCGTCGTCGACGGGATCGCGCAATGCTTTGTCGGAGATATCCGTCAATACGAGGCTCGCACCCGCCTCGCGGAACTGGCGCACCATATGTCGGCCGAATCCGCCGCCCGCTCCGGTAATCAGTACTGTCTTGTTCGCTGGATTAGTCATTTGTACTCGCTACTTGCCAAGCCTGAAGTGTTCGGCCGGGTAGCTCTGGTCCAGCTCGAATCGCGTCCAATAGATTTCGTTCGCCTTGACGCCATCGTAATACAGGCGCACGCGACCCGGCTGCAACCAGCCACCGTCTTCGTTGCGGAAGAACTCCGAGTAGATCCGCTGGTGCCAGCCTCGCGGCGTGTCGAAGCCGACACTGACGATCGCGAAATCGCCCTGCCGAATCCAGAACAGCGTCGAGCCGCCTGCCGGATCCGATACTTCCACGGTGTATGCGCTCGCGCCATCGACGTAGTCGTCGGGCAGCCGGTTCACGCTGTAACCCTCGTCCAGGGCATGACGAATGACGCCGAACCCGAAATTGGAGGCCCAGCGATCGGAATCCGCCTGGTCCTCTAGCGGACCGTCCTGGTCGTACGTGACGTCGCCATCGAAGGAAACCTGGAATACGACCTGGTCCTCTTTAAAGGCCTCGATGCGGACCATGCCGTCGGCGGCGTGTGCGGCGTCCTTGGATTCGGGATAGACACGCCACATGCGGTACGGCTCGTACCGGGCAAAGTCCTCGGAGCCGCGCCAGAATAGCCCGTAGCCTTCCATGAGCAGCGACGTCGGGTTGACCCAGGCATCACCGCCGGCATGGTCGTACGCGCGTTCGACGATATCAACGGCTGTCAGGGGGTCCGGCGATTTGACAGGCGGTGCATCGACACCGGCCGCCAGCGCCGCAAGCACGAGGGTCAAGAGGTTCAAACGCATACCTTTTCATCGGGGATTACAGCGTTGATGGTAGCAAGCGTGACGCCGCTTCGCTTCTGCCTTTGTAGAGACCGAGGATCGTGCGGACAAAGTCCCGTCCCAGCACCTTGGCCACCGGTACGGCATAGAAGTTGATGCTGCTCGTAACGCGGTAGTTCGCGATGATCTCGAGCTCGGTTCGGTTGCCCGGCAGCGGCTTGAGATTGAAGGTCGTATCTTCCAGGCCGAAGAATTTGCCGCCTATTTCGACGTGCTCGTCCATCGATCCGGGCGGGAAGGAATGTGCGTCGAAGGCGTAGAACCAGCGAATCGACTCGTAAGGCTCACGCTCGGTCACCAGGGCCTCGAAACTGACGCCACGCTCCCATTTCGAGTACCTGATTTCGCCGTCGGGCGTGTCACGATTGATGCCTTCAACGGGTCTCGGTACGCCGATGAGGTGCGTCAGGCTCGGCGGCAGCTCGGCGGGACGAATCGACTCGGCGGTCATGATCTCGTCCCATACGGTTTGCGGACTGGCGTCGATAATCACCGAATCGCGTATTCTTGCGTCCGCGTCGATGAGCGGGGCAAAGCTCTCCGCGATCATCATTATAAACGGCAGGACCGCAACCGCACCGACGTGGGATTTGCGGGCCCGGCCGAAGTACAAAAGCAGGCCCATGACGATGCCGCCGACGGTGCCGCAGACCATGAACAGCGGCGCCATCAGCGCGATGCAGATCGACCCTTCGAGCAACGTCACCGCGCAGCCGACCAGCATCAGTCCGACCGTGACCCAAGGCGCGAGCAACACGTAAGACACCGTCAGCTCGTCGTTTCGCTTGCCCCAGACCGTTATCGCGCCGACCGCGATCGGTGTACCCAGCAGAAACGCAGCCGACATCACACCGTCTACGGGCAAGTACCTTGGTGCGATACCGAATAGCACGCGCAGGAAAACTCCGTACGCCGCGCCCGCGAAAATCCACGCGAAAACAGCCCGCCGGGTCATGACATCATGCTCCGCTTGGCGGCCTCGAGCTGCCGGAGCCGCATCACGCTCTGGAGGTGCTTCGACAGCTTCGAACCGATCACCGCGAGCACCAGGATGCTTCCGCCAAGGACACCAGCGAGGATCCTTATATAGCCGGCTTCGGGTTCGACACCTGAACCAGGCATCGTCGCAACGCCAAACACGAGTGTGACGAACAGGGGCACGAGGTAGATCATGATCACCGAGTACGGCACCCAGTAGGCGACGCTCAGGTCGCCGTCGGACGAATGCTCCAGCGTTGCCCGCAATGAACTGGTGGTCAGGGCAACCAGCGCCGTGCTCACCACGAGGCTGATCGGAAACAGGAGTAGCAGTGCTGCAGAAACCGTCATTTTGAAGCGCTCCATTGCCTGGGTCGACGCAGGAACACTATTCGTAACTGCTTGTTTTCGCTTCCTGTTTGGCCAAACAGGACTCCTGAATGATCAATCAGGAATACTTCTTGCGGAAATCGCCCGGTGAGACGCCGACGATCTCCTTGAACGCGGCGTAGAAATTGGACTGAGACCTGAAACCGACGTCGAGGCTGACCGATAGTACCGATTGCTCGGGCGCTGCGATGAGCAGTTCCTTCGCGGCCTCGACACGTTTTTCGCGGACGTACCTGGAAAAGCCGGCGCCCATGCGAGTGTTGATGAGCTCGGACAGTTGCTGGCTGCTGAGATTCATCGTGGCTGCCAGCGAGGAGAGCGTGAGATTCTCGTCCGCGTAAACCCTCTCGTTTCGCATCAGGTGCTCGAGCTTCTGCAAGCTGGCGTCGACGTCGATGCTGCCCAGCGTAGTCGCGCTGTAGCGGATTCGTCCCGCTTCGGCCAGGTCCCCGATCAGGTCCGGTATGGATATCAGGGCAGCCACGGAGAACAGGAACGCGAGGCCGATGCCGTGGGTGTAGAAGACATAGAAGATCCGGTCATCGATGTAGGGAACCGAGAACCCGAGCACCAACACCATAGCGGCGACCAGCGACAGGGTGGTGAAGAAAAACATTTCGAAGCGAAACTGCCTGCGGTTCTCGCGCAGTTCGTAGATCGTCATACCCAGCCAGACCGAGTAGATCGTGCCGAACAGGAACAGTATCGGCAGCGCAATCTCGAGCGGCAGTACGTAAAGCGTGCCAATTGGCAACAAATGCAGTGCCATAAGGGGGCGCAGGGGCCGTGTCGGAACTATGATCGAGCGGCTGAAGAAGAAGAACATCGAGGGCACGACGAACAGGAACAGCAGGTAGACGTCATCCCCGAGCGGCTCGAAGCCGTCCAGAAAATAGCGAATATGCCCGAGCTGGATAACGCCCAGCGACAGCGTCAGGAGCACGCCCGATAACAACGAGTGCCACGACTTGTGCGGAAACGGCATCAGGAAGGCGTAGGTGACGATGAGAATTGCCGCGCTAACGACCGAGAAACCGGCGACGAGGATGCTTATCAGATCGAGCACAAAAGATGAGGTTCCGATAGCACGGGTATGCGAAAGGCTACCGAAAAGGGCTTATGACATCCACAAGCACGCTGCGTTGATGCTGTACAATGGAGGAGTTGAAAAACACAGACTTCGACCAGTGTTCGTTCCCGCATCCTGTCTCCGACCTGGAGATACTGGAAACGCACATCTCCTGGGTCGTGCTCACAGGCAGTTACGCCTACAAGATCAAGAAACCGGTAGACCTGGGCTTCCTCGACTTCAGCACACTCGAGCTCCGTAAGCACTTTTGCGAAGAGGAGCTGCGCCTGAATCGCAACTGGGCGCCGCAGCTGTACATTGGCGTGGTTCCGATTTGCGAAGAACAGGATCGACTCTTGGTCGATGGCGCCGGCACACCGATCGAATATGCGGTGAAAATGCGTCAGTTTCCCGGCGATGCGCGACTCGACGTGCAGCTCGACGCCGGTCTCCTCCACCCTCGCGACTTTCACGCGCTTGCCCAGACCATCGCGAACAACCACGCCGCTGCGGCAATCATGAAATTCGATGGTGCAAAGCCTGCGATCGACGCGATTAGCACGCCAATGCGTGAGAATTTCCCCGTCATGGAGGGGCATGCCAACCCCGACGAGCTGAAGAAGATCCGCGACTGGAGCGACGAGCAACTTCGCGAACACTCGGAAACGATTGCGGCGCGGCATGAGCACGGTTTCGTTCGCGAGTGTCACGGCGACTTGCACCTCGAGAACCTCGTGCGACTGGAATCCGGGATCGTAGCTTTCGACTGCGTGGAGTTCAGCGCAGCCCTGCGTAATCTCGATGTAATCAACGATGTGGCGTTCCTGGCGATGGACCTGATCGCGCGGAGTCGCAGGGATCTCGCCTACGTATTCCTGAATCGTTACCTCGAGTGTACGGGCGATTACGCAGGGATGGCACTGTACGGCCTCTACTTCGTCTATCACTGCATGATTCGGGCAAAGGTAGCGGCGATCCGGGGAGACACGGGTGAGATGCAGCACTATATCGACGTATCGCTACGCTGGATCGATCGCAAGCCCGCGAAGATCGTGGCGATGCACGGCCTTTCTGGGTCGGGCAAGACGACGCTCTCCGACCGTCTGCTACCGTTGATCCCCGCCCTTCGCGTACGCTCCGATGTCGAGCGAAAACGCCTGTTCGGCCTCGGTGAAGCGCAAAGCAGTGAATCGGGTGTCGGCACCGGCATCTATACAGACGCTGCCAAAGCCGACGTTTATGCGCGGACGCTCGAGATTGCCGACGGCTTGCTGACTGCAGGGCTCAATGTCATCGTCGATGCGTCGTTCCTTCGCCTGGCCGATCGTCAACGCGTTGCCCGGCTGGCGCACAGACACGGCGTCGAGCCGGTCTGGCTGGACACCAGTGCACCCGACGACGAACTCGCGCGACGCATCGTCGAGCGGGCTGCGGGCAGGAGCGACGTTTCGGAAGCCGACGTCGAGGTCTTGCGAATGCAGATTGAGAGCCGTGAGCCGCTCACACCCGAGGAGAAGTCACGCTCGGTGCCGATAGACACGACACGACCCGTCGACTGGCAGGCCTTGCGTCGGGCGATCGTCGAAAAGCTGCTTAGCTGAATACGCCGGGCACGGGCGCTCCACACACACCGCAGCGCCCCGTACCGTTGTCGACGGCCAGGTTCCAGATTGACACGGAGTAGCCGTCGCGACTTATGAGTGTGTCGCCGCAACCGCTGCAATACGTGCTGGAGCTCGGTACATGACGAACATTGCCGGTGTATACGTAGCGGAGTCCGTTGCGGGTCGCGATATCCCTCGATCGAAGCAGCGTCTTCAGACTGGTGCCAGGTTTGTCCGTCATTTTCCAGTCGGCGTGGAACGCCGTGAAGTGCAGCGGCACGTCCCGTCCCAGCTCTCCGGCAATCCATTGCGTCATGGCATCAATCTCGGATTCGGAGTCGTTCTCACCGGGAATCAGCAAGGTGGTGAGTTCGACCCAGACGTCGGTTTCGTGTTTCAGGTACGCGATCGTTTCCAGGACCGGTTCGAGGTGCCCGCCACAGACTTTCCAGTAGAAGCGCTCGGTAAACGCCTTCAGGTCGACGTTGGCGGCGTCCATATGCGCGAAGAACTCCTCGCAGGGTTCGGGCGTTACGTATCCCGCGGTGACCGCGACGGTCCGGATTCCACGTTCGTGACAAGCTGCGGCGGTGTCGACCGCGTACTCGAGGAAAATCACCGGATCGTTGTACGTGAACGCAACGCTGGGAGCACCGGCGCTGGCGGCGTTACGAGCAATTGCCTCGGGTGATGCGCTGGCTTGGAGGCGATCGAAGTCGCGCGCCTTGGAAATATCCCAGTTCTGGCAGAACTTGCAGGCGAGGTTGCAGCCCGCGGTGCCGAATGAGAGCACGGTCGTGCCCGGCAAGAAGTGATTGAGTGGCTTCTTCTCGATCGGATCGACGCAGAATCCGCTCGAGCGCCCGTACGTGGTCAGCACGATCTCGTCGTTCTGCCGCGCCCGGACGAAGCAGAGCCCACGCTGACCCTCGCGCAATCGGCAAAAGCGCGGACAGACGTCACACTGCAATCGCCCGTCGTCGAGGGCGTGCCAATAGCGGCCGGAAACCGCGTTCAAGATCGTACTCTTACTCATAGGCAAGCCGGACCAGAAGCGTACACTCATATATGATAGATGAGGGCACGACATCATGACCTCAATTCGTGAACCGGCGGTTGCCGGCCTGTTTTACCCCGGCAGCGCGATTAGCCTGGCAGATACCGTTCGACGGCTGCTGGACGCGGCGCCGCTCGAAGCCGGCCCCGCCCCGAAAGCACTGGTTGTGCCGCATGCGGGCTACATATACTCCGGGCCCGTTGCTGCTGCCGCCTACACCCGCTTGCGCCGGCATCGGGAGCAATACGGGCGCGTCGTCCTGCTGGGCCCCAGCCACCGGGTGGCCTTCGACGGCGTGGCGATGAGCAGCGCCGACGTTTTCCGTTCACCGCTCGGCGACGTCGCCGTCGACCCGGCCGCGATTGCAGAACTGGCGCTGCCAAAACTGAAAATCGCCGACGCGCCGCATCAGCTGGAACACAGCCTCGAGGTCCATCTTCCGTTCCTGCAGACTGTCCTCGAGTCGTTCGTGCTCGTGCCGCTCGTCGTCGGCCATGCCCGCGCGGAGGCTGTCGCCGACATCATCGACGCCCTTTGGGGTGGTCCGGAAACGTTGATCGTCGTCAGTTCGGACCTGAGCCACTACCTTCGCTACGACGAAGCCCGCGCGATCGACAGGCTGACGTGCACGGCGATTGAGAACCTGCACGACGCAGATATCAGCCACGAAGGTGCCTGCGGCGCAACACCGTTGCGCGGACTCCTTATCGCGGCACGGCGCCGCGGACTGCGCGTGGAGACGCTCGATCTGCGAAATTCCGGCGATACGGCTGGTGACAAGGACAGGGTCGTGGGTTACGGGTCATGGGCTCTCAACTGACACGTGACTGAGCTACAACCATAGATACAGTTACCCTTTGATTCGTTAACATCGCGCGTGTGAAACGATGCGCATACCTCGTAATGGCCGATTCGTCCGAGTTCGTGACGGACTACCCGATGAGTATTCCCGCGATGGAAGCACTCGGCTGGCAAGTCGACGCGGTTGTCTGGGACGACCCGGCCATCGACTGGGATGCCTACGATGTCGCGTACATCTGTATACCCTGGGACTATACCGAGAAAGTCCCGCAATTCCTCGAGGTGCTCGAGACCATCGACCGCTCGACGGCACATTTGTTCAACGACAGGTCGCTCGTCCACTGGAACCTCGAGAAAACTTACCTGCAGGAGATCGAGGAGTGCGGTGGCGACATCGTTCCGAGCATCTGGCGAAACGAGTTTGACGCGTCGGTCATCGCAGACAGCTTCTCGACGTTCGCGACCGACAAGGTCGTCATCAAGCCACAGGTCGGCGCCAATGCCGAAGACACGTTTGTAGTGACGGACCCGGTGCCTTTGACAAGACTGGACGAACTGGCGGCAACATTTGCGGGCCGACCCCATTTTGTCCAGCCATTCATCCGGAGCATCCAGACCGAAGGTGAGTACTCGCTGTTCTACTTCGGCCTCGAGTACAGCCATGCCATTCTAAAGGTTCCGGCTGCCGGCGACTTCCGTTCCCAGGAAGAACACGGCGCCGACATACTTCCTTACGAAGCGCCCGCTGAGCTGCGCAGCGCGGGCGACAGAATCATGCCGCTGGTAGAGCCTGCCCCCGTGTATGCCCGCGCGGATTTCGTGCGCGACGAGCGCGGCCGATTCCTGTTGATGGAGCTCGAGCTCATCGAGCCGTCGCTCTACTTTCGCGCTGACAGCGAATCCCCGGCGCGGTTCGCCGCTGCGATTGACAAGTGCTTTCAGGAACGGGCGTCTTCGCGGTAAAGCGTACCGAACAGCCGGTCACAGATCGGATAGGTGATATTGAAGTTGTAGCGCGTCATCAGCTTCCGGTTGTGGTGCGTGACATGGTGCTGGCGCAACTGACTGATCAGCGGCAAGCGACCGAGCCAGGAATCCTCTTTGCAGTGGTAGGCGAAGTGGAGCAGCTCGTAGTTCAGGAAGTAAAGAACGGCGGTCAGGACGAAAAGGAAGCAGACGTTCGGCGACAGCAGCACGTAGAGCAGCGCACCCACCGGAACCGCAAAGCCTGCAATGAAGAAGATGAGGAGGATCGGCGGGAACAGCACGGCCTTGTAATCGCGGCTGGAATCGAACGTTGCGGCTTCGTGCGTGAAAAACGAATGGTGCTCGATCGAGTGACGCTCGAACACCTTTGTCAGGAACCTCGTTTTGTGATGCATCGGGCCGCGATGGCCAAGGTACTCACTCAGGTTCGCGTAGAGAAAGGTGAGCGGAATCGTCAGCCACTCGAGCGGCCTGACATCGTCCAGCATCAGGGCGCTTGCCAACGCCACCAGCAGGCTTACGCTGGTAGTCGTTGCCAGGTGCAGCGGGCCGGAGTAGCGGGGGCCGATTCTGCGCTCCCTGAATGCTTCTCTGGCGACTTCGACGGAGCTGGAAGACATACCCGGCAATACTATCGCAAGACGAAGCGCCCGTTCAGGAAGCGTTCACCCGGTTTTCATCCGCCGTTAAGCGGCACAGCCTTATTCTGCAGGCGAGCATCAGGAGAGATGCACAAGGAGAACGCCATGGACATCGTTTATGCGGCAGAAAAACCGAGTATTGCGAACCTGCTCAGCGAGTATGTCGAAGAGCCCGTAGCGGCGGAGGAGATCAACGTCTCCGAGAACCCTGACGAAACAGGCAGTTTTCGGATCGGGTGGCAGTTCCGCCACTTCGTACTCTCGCCGAATGGTGCTATCGCATCCGACGAGCTCGAAATTCTCGACTGATCCGGTGCAAGTGCATAGTGATGTCCCGGTCAGGGATCGGTAATATGCGCCCTATGACCGGTTCAGCGCATATTGTCACCCTTTGCCTGCTTGGCGTGGCCCTCGGCGGCTGCGCGTCAGCAAAGTATTCCGCGCTCGAAAAGGTCGGCATTCACAAACGCGACATTCTTGTCGATCATGTCGAGGATGCACGCGACTCCCAGTCCGAAACGCGCGAGCACCTCGTGTCTGCGTACGAGGAGCTCAGCGCGCTGATCGGTCACGAGGGTGGCGAACTCGAGAAGCAATACAAGCGTCTCGACAAAGAGGTCAGACGCGCGAGCGATGCGACCGAAGAGCTCGACGATCGGCTGGCGTCGATCGATCGCGTCAGCGAGGACCTGTTCGAAGAATGGGAATCGGAGCTCGAGCTCTACAGTAGCCAGGCGCTGCGGAATGACCAGGCAAAGAAGCTCGCCGAGTCGCGTAAGCAATTCAAACACATGCGTGATCGCATGCAGGTCGCAAGAAAGCGCGTCGACCCGGTGATGGCCGTTCTCAACGATAACGTGCTGTACCTGAAACACAGCCTCAATGCTCAAGCCGTGGCGGCGCTACGCGGCGAGGCTGCCAGCCTCGAGGGTGATGTCGAAGCCCTGATTCGCGACATGCAGGTCGCAATCGACGAGGCTGACGCCTTTATTAGCAGGATGCGCGGCTGATTCCTGCTGGATCTGGGCATCTCGGCCGGGGTAGTCTCTTGGCTTAGCCGGAGGGAGACGATTGGACGCCGCCGCGAGTTCCGCCCTGCAAAAAATGGAAGCGAAGATCGACGATTTGCCGATGCTTCCGCAGGTGCTCGTCAGAATCCTGCAGCTCGATCCCAATGCCGACGATTACTTCGAAGAGTTCGGCAAGTTGACGAAGGAGGACCCGGCCTTCGCTGTGCGCGTGATCGCGCTCGCTAATTCTTCCGCCTCCGCGCCTGCAGTGCCCATTGTCTCGATCCGCGACGCGCTTGCTCGAATGGGTATAGGCGCAATACGCAGCTTCGTTGCTTCGCTGGCCGTGCAACGCGTATTCCTGCCGACCAAGCCGAACGAAGTCAGCCTGTGGCAGCATTCCGTGTTCACGGCATTCGCCGCCGCACAAATCGCCGAGGTAATCCCCAAACTCGAAGTCGACCCGGCGGAGGCTTACCTGATCGGATTGCTGCACGACATTGGTCGCTTCGTGATGTTCGAGCATGCCGCACCCTGCCTGCTCAAAGTCGACGAAAGCCACTGGGAGACTCCGGAACAGCTGATCGAAGCAGACGTCGAGGTCTACAAGTTCACGCACAGCGAGCTGGGCCATCGGGCATGCGTCCGCTGGCGATTGCCGGAATCGATTGGCGACGCAATCCGATTGCACCATACGCCAATTGACGGAGAAATCGCCCCTGGATCACGCAATGCAATGCAATTCTGCTTACAGGTAGCCGATCGCCTTTCATTGTCGCTTTTACAGCGCGATGACTTTGCGGACTTGCCCGACGATGCGCGCGAACAACGCATTGTCGACACCTGCCTGGTTTCCGAAAAAGAGCAATCCTTGTTGCCCGCGGCTTCCCTTGCGGCACAGCTCGATCGAATCCATGCCGAGAGTCAATCGCTGCTGACGGGTCTTGGATTCGATTGAAGCTCTCCCTCACGAAAAGGCGGGCCCTGTGGGCCCGCCCGGTCTTTCCTGATTGACGTACCTGCGTGACGATCAGGCCGTTGTCGCCGATTGTATTCCCGGGTAGAGCTCGTTCAATGGCACGGAGCGACCATCGTCCTGCACGATCCTGCAATGGAATCGCTGCAGTCGCCTCGGCTCCGGCACGCCGCAGGAGTGCGCGATAATGCCGACTTCCTTGCGCATGGTCTCGGAGTACTGACGCACACGCTCGGCTTTGTCGGCAGGCACCAGGCCGCGCTGCAGCTTCCTGTCGTGCGTGGTTATTCCCGTCGGGCAGGTGTTCTTGTTGCATTGCAGAGCCTGAATGCAGCCCAGCGCGAACATGAAACCGCGGGCAGATGTCACGAAGTCCGCACCGATACATAGCGCCCATGCCACATCTGCGGGATTGATGAGTTTTCCGCTGGCGACTACCTTGATTCGGTCTCGCAGACCGTGCTTTTCGAGCAAGTCGACCACCAACGGTAAGCTCTCCCTTAATGGCAAGCCGACGTTATCCATCAGGCTCATCGGGGCAGCACCGGTGCCCCCGTCGCCGCTGTCTATCGTTATGAAGTCAGGAGCGCTCTCGATTCCGCGACGCTTGACTTCGGTGAACATCTCGTCCAGCCAGCCCCATGCGCCAACCACTGTCTTGAAGCCGGTTGGAAGTCCGGAAACTTCGCGGATGTGATTGATCATGTCCAGGAGATCCTCCGTCGAATCGATCTCCGGGTGCCGGTTGGGACTTATGGAGTCTGTTCCTGCAGGGATACCGCGAATCTCGGCTATTTCTTCGGTTACTTTTTCGCCGGGGAGGATGCCGCCTTTGCCGGGCTTTGCGCCCTGGCTCAGCTTGAGTTCGATCATCTTGACCGTGGGATGCGCGGCGACCTCACGTAGTCTGTCGTCATTCAGCGAACCGTCTTCGTTGCGCACACCATACTTGGCCGTGCCAATCTGGAACACGATGTCGGCGCCGCCTTCCAGGTGCCAGGGAGACAGCCCGCCCTCGCCGGTATTCATCCAGTTGCCGGCCATTCGCGAGCCATTCGACAAAGCGAGCACAGCGGGCTTCGAAATTGCTCCGTAACTCATCCCGGACAGGTTGAATATGCTCTTCGCTGCGTATGGCTCACGCGCATACGGACCGATCGCAACCTCTGCGGTAGGCGCGGCGTCCTCCTCGAGTGTCGGGTACGGACAGTTCACGAATATCGGGGTACCGCAGGGTGAGAGGTTCAGCGTCGAGCCGAAGGCGATCGTATTGTCGACGCCTTTCGCCGCCCTGTACACCCAGGATCGCTGCGCCCGGTTGAAAGGCATTTCCTCGCGATCGAGTGCGAAGAAATACTGGCGAAAGAACTCGCCCAGCTCCTCGAAAATGTAGCGGAATCTGCCTATGACCGGATAGTTGCGACGGATAGTCTGTTTCGTTTGCGTCTTGTCGAGCACGTACATCACGATCACGGCCAGGACTGCCAGACCAATGATGAACAGGAATACCGTGGTCAGCACCTGCAGGACCGCAAGTGTATTGTTGAGTGACTCGGCCATGACTCCCTCCCGCGAATTGTTGGTTCTTGGGCAAAGGGACCGGGCGGGAGCCGCACTTATTACGGCCGGGTATAAATCAGATGCGCTCGATCGGCAAGCGGATCTCGACGCTCAGCCCGTGCTCTCCGTTTCGCGCCGATAACGTGCCGTTGTTCAGCGCAATCGCTCTCGATGCGATTGCGAGGCCAAGGCCACTGCCTCGTTTTGATTCGCCGTACTGAGTTTCTTTCGCTCGATAGAAAGGTTCGAAGATATTCTCGAGCTCGCTTTCGGCGACCCCGCCGCCCTGGTCTTCGATCGTCACGACCGCGTCAGCGCCCACGGTCTCCAGCCGAATGCGGACTTCTCCCTGGTTTCGATTGTGCCGCGCCGCATTTCGCACGACATTCTCGAAGCCACTTTGCAGAGCAGACCTGTAGCCGCTGACCAAGGGCCTGCTGCCTGCCTCAAACTCGATCTTCGTCTTGCCGTACTCGTACCGGACGTCTTCGATGACGGACTGCAGCAGTTCTTCGAGCGCGGTTGACGATCGATCTTCGGGGAAATCGGAACCCAGGCGGGAGAATTCGAGTATCTGGCCAATGAGTTCGTCGAGGCGCTCGGTTTCCGCGTCGATCTTGTCGAGTTCCGGCAGATCGCCTGTCTTGCGCCGGGCAAGCTCGAGCGCGACTCGTAACCTGGCGAGAGGCGAACGGAGTTCATGCGAGACGTTTCGCGTGAGTTCCGTTTGCCGTGCCCAGGCGCGTCCGAGCTCGTCGGCCATGCGATCGAAGTCATGAGCCAGCAAGCCGATTTCGTCGCGTCGCTTTCCAACGTACTCGCTGACTCGTGTGTCGAGATCTCCGCCCGCAATTGCCAGAGCGGATTCCCGCATTCGGCGCACCGGCCGGGAGATCGTTCTGGCCAGCAAGAACGAAATTGCAGCGCTTATGAGCAACGCCAGGACGATGATTCCCGATCCACCTCGCTGCGCCATCCAGCGACCAACCGCACCTTGCGGCGGCAACACGAAAAACGTGTAGACACGATCATCGGGCCCGACCAATTGCGTGAACGGCCGTGCAGGCCTCAAATTGCCGAACTCGCGGGGCTGTTGTCGGCGCCCGGTATCACGCGCGCCGAAACGCGCCATCGCAATAGCTACAGGCGGCGGCAAGCGACGGCCAAGCAGGTCTTTGCCGCGATCGTCGAGTATGTAAATGAGTGAAGCCGTGCTACCCGGCAGCGACTCGAGCCACGTCGTCAGGCCCTCGCGACCTTCTTCACGCAGCGTCGCACTCGCCTCCAGCATGGCGTCGCTGACTTCGAAGTTCTGCATTGCCGTTCGGGCACGCTCGGCGTAGAAGTATCCGAGTGCAGCTCCGGCGACGATCGTGATAACGATGATCGACCAGAACGAGAGGAAGATTCGAACCAGGAGGCTGCGCATGGCGTCGCTACTCGTCGACCAGCAGGCAGTAGCCGACGCCACGCTGGCTCTGGATGAACGGACTCTTTACACCGGCTTTCGCCAATTTGCCGCGGACGTTGCTGACGTGCGTATCCAGGCTGCGATCGTATGGCAGGTGCCGGCGACCGAGCGCTTGCCGGGACAACTCGTCTTTCTCCACGACCTCGCCGGGCGATTCGGCCAGGCATCGCAGGAGTTCGAACTCGGTACCCGTCAGGCGAATTGACGTGTCACCGGCGGTCACGCGTCGCGCGCGAATTTCCAGCCGGATTTCGCCGACGCTGATGTGGTCACGCGTGCTCGATGCCGGTCGCGAACGCCTCAGGATCGCCTTGATGCGAGCCAGTAGCTCGCGGGGATTGAACGGCTTCGTAAGGTAGTCGTCTGCACCGAATTCGAGGCCCAGGATCCTGTCGACGTCCTCGCCCCTCGCGGTCAACATGATGACCGGAATGTCGCTCGCCTGACGGACCTGCTTGAGCACGTCGATTCCACTCATGCCGGGCAGCATGATGTCGAGAATCACCAGATCGAACTCATCGTTCTTCAGCACGGACAGCGCATCCTCGCCGTTCAGGCATGCGCTGACATCAAAATGATCGGGCGCGAGAAACTCGGTCAGCATTTCGCCGAGCTCGCGGTCGTCGTCGACGATCAGGATCCTTGGTTCTTGCAACTGCTCGTTCATATCGGTGTAAGCCGTGCTCATAGTCATCGTGGAGCATTCCTTTATCGTCCGCAACGACCGATGCGAAATCCTGACAGTTCTTGACAGTCCTTTGCACGGCGCCGACCTATCTCGAAGGAACGGCCCCTAAGCTGAGAATCAAGCCAATCATGGTGATTCAACCGACAAAAGGAGCAAGACAATGAGGATCGTTACTGTTGCACTGCTGGCCACCGTAGCGCTGGCAGCATTTTCTTCGAGCGTACACGCCGAGTTTCGCGGCGGTCCGGGCATGGGCTTCGGCGGACCGCGGCTGATGCTCGAGCACATGGCCGACCATCTCGATCTCGACGATGCCCAGCGCGAGACGGTGAAGAATATTCTCGAAGCGGCCAGGCCCGAAATGGAAGCGTTGCGCGATCAGTTCAGGGCCAACCGCGAAGCGCTCGAGGCGCTTGATGCGAGTGACCCGGCCTACTCGACCGAGCTCAACAACATCGCGCTGTCGAACGGGCAACTCGCGACCGACGGTACGCTTCTGTTCTCGCGCGTTCGCGCCGAGGTCAACGACGTGCTGACCGAGGAACAGCGCGCAAAAGCCGAGCGCTTCAAGGAGCGCAAACGCGAGGCATTCGAACGCCGGGCTGATCGCCGGTGACGAAACGACCGGCGGCCACGGTGCCTCTGTCCCCCGGGCACCGTGCGTCGCCGGTCAAACTTTTTCGACCCTGTTGATCCAGCGCATCTGCGCGGTGATACCCACGAAGAACAGGATCAGCAATATCAGGTAGCACGAAAGAAGAATCGGGCTCTCGAACGATGTTGCTATCGGATCGCCTACGGGCAGACGCAACAGCGCGTCGGTAACGGCTGGTACGCTGTGAAAGAGCAACGTCCCGGAAAAGCTGAGCGCCACCAGGTAACGCGACCATTTCCCGAACACTTTCGTCGTCGTAGCGACGGCCCCCGTAGCAAGCGCGAGCAGCGTCATCACCGCAAGCGCATGGCCCGGACCGAAAATCCCGCGTTGAAAAATCATCAGTGCTGTCAACGCGGTAATCAGCGTGGCAAGCAGGTAGATCTGGCCAGGCCGCGTGGTCAGCGTGATCTCCCTGTACTTGACGAGCGCAACGACGCCGCAGATCAGCGCGAATGCGCCCATCCCGGTATGAAACCAGCCTAATGATGATATCTCTGGCACAGCGCACGCCTCCACTCGATGGATCGGGCGATCCTAACACGGTACCGTAGGTCCAAATGCTCAAGCTGTTGATCATCGTGGCCGCCGCTTACCTGCTGCTGGCGGGCTACCTCTACGTGAGCCAGGGCAGCATGTTGTACCTGCCGAACCTGCCGAGCCGGCAACTCATAGCAACGCCCGGCTCGATCGACCTGGACTTCGAGGACGTCACGCTCGAGACGAGCGACGATGTCAGCATTCACGGATGGTACGTGCCCGGTAATTCGCAGCGCGTGTTGCTGTACTTCCATGGCAACGCCGGCAATATCTCCCACCGTATTCACTCCATCAGGGAATTCCGCGAGCTGGGTTTGTCCGTGTTCATGATCGACTACCGCGGCTACGGCCGGAGCGGCGGCAAACCGACGGAGAAGGGTCTGTACCGGGATGCGGAAGCCGCGTGGCGTTACCTGACGGGCGAACGCGGCGTTGCCCCCGCGAACATCGTGGTCTTCGGCCGCTCGCTCGGCGGTTCGGTGGCATCGTGGCTGGCAATGAACGAAAGTCCCGGCGCGCTCATCGTGGACTCGTCGTTCACTTCGGTCGCCGACGTCGGCCAGGAAGTTTATCCCTGGCTACCGGTGCGCTTGCTGGCCCGGTACCGGCACCCCACTCGCGAACACGTCGAAAAGACGAATGTCCCGGTTTTGGTGGTGCACAGCCGCGACGACGAGATCATCCCGTTTCGTCACGGCGAGGCGATTTTCGAAGCCGCGAACGAGCCGAAGGCGTTCCTGGAGATTCGCGGCGGCCACAACGAGGCGCACGCTATCTCCGCAGCCGCGTATTTCAGCGGCTTGCGGAGATTCCTCGATTCGCTCTGATCAGGCGATCAGAAGCGGAACAGTGCCTGCAGCGTGACCGTGCGGCCCTGGCCGTAGAACGCGTAGTTCGACTTCGCGCCGAAGGTGCTGCCGGCGAGCGGCGTATCACCGCCGAAGCTCAGCACGCGCTCGTCGCCCAGGTTCTTGCCGAGAACGGCAACCTCCCAGGCGCCGTCATCGGCTGCAAGCGCGAGACGCAGGTCCGTCTTCGTGTAAGCGTCCTGCACGAGCAACGGATCGTAGGTGGCTGATGCGTCATACTTGGACGTGTAGAACACGTCGAGACGCGCGTTCAGGACCCACGAATTCGCCATCGGATAGAGCCAGTCGAACGAGACGTTGCCCTGGAAGTCCGAGAGCATCTGGTTGGACTCGCCCGAGTAGTCGCACAGCTCCGGCGTACCGTCGCCGTCCAGATCGACGTCGGGTGTGCGCCCGAAGTAACACTGGCCGTTCCTGAAGTCGGTGAACTCGAAGTCCGTGATCGCAAAACCGCCCGAAATCGTCAGGTACTCACCTGCGGCCCAGCGGCCGTCGATCTCGAGACCGACGATGTCCGCAGCCGCGGCGTTACCCACGTTGAAACCCAGGACACCGTCGAAGATCGAGATCTGCAGGTCTTCGAATTCCGTTATAAACGCTGCAGCATTGATCTCCGCAGTGCCGCCACCGAGGACGAACTTGCCGCCCAGCTCGTAATTCGTGGCTTCCTCGTCGTCGAACTCGAACGAGGTCGCCATATCCGGGTAGAAGTTCCGGTTGTTGGCGCGGAAGTCGAAGCTGCCCGACTTCAGGAACGGCCAGTGTTACTTCGGGCGCACACCCGACGTCGATCTGGACGGCGACGGTACGCCGGAGCTGTGCGACTACTCGGGCG
>JAAUYH010229549.1_pt1 | contig 20393 bp, 16 predicted proteins | sample 7278061 | NCBI WGS metagenome assembly JAAUYH01 (sample SAMN14350203, study PRJNA611818) | marine sediment metagenome | isolation source: surface marine sediment (0.6m) | place: French Polynesia: Moorea | collected 2018-08 | reverse complement strand
TTAAGTTAACGATCTCATGTATGACAGTTATCTTTCAGGATATGTCCCCCCTTTCCACCCCAGATTTACCTAGATTTTTTTTAGGGGAAACACTCTTAGTACCACGATGGAAGTTCTCCTCCTCAAGTACGAGGACTGGGAAGCCCGCGCCTGTACCGCAAGCGGTCAGCGTCGGGTACGTCACCTATTGTACTAGTCGTGTTTGTAGTATGGTAGCTAAGGTCACCGTTACACCGCCACGGGGCGTTGCCCGAAGAGCGGACACAGGAGAATCCCTACCCGCCCACAGCCCCTTGTAAAACGAACGGGGCATACAAGCTCTTAAATCGAATTCAAGAGACAGCCCCTCCGGTGCCTGCGCTTACCCTGGGGCTGTCACCTGAATTTATTTCAGGTGCTTGAACGCCCCACCGCATTCCGCGATAAGACTCATCTAGCGCTCGCCAAACAAGATATTTTAGATAAATTTCGCTAAAGATAGATCTACATTGCCAAAGTGAATGCTAAAAGCAATTTGCATATTTTCGAGAGACTTAATTAACCAAGGGACTCCTGTTTTATCAAAAGATTCGTAGTGACTGAATAAAATTGAAAACCTCTTTTCTAAATAAGGTTTGATTTTATGACAGAGTAATACTATTTTCAGTAAAAAACCAATTACTTTTGTTTCTCCAAGATTACTAATTAGATCGAGAAATAAATAGTGTTCTGGGTTCTTTTGATTATTGACTACGAGAAATTTAAATAATTGACTACAAGTCCTAATTAAAAGAAACTCATTAATCTTTTGATTCTGAAAATCGGGCAAAGTATTTTGTAGACATTGATATAGTTTGTGATTAAAGTGATGCTTGCCGTATTTGGAATCGATCGAAGTAATTAAGTATTCATATAAATCATCTTTAAATGCTTTATAGGATTGAGTTTTACTGGTGTGAGTTAGAAATTTTTGGGAGAGATCGTGATAGGTATAGCCTAGTTCTACTTTGCCTAAATAATGATGAATAGCTCTATCTAAATCTCGATCGCTTAATAAAGTAGGATTCTTGACTGGTTGAATGATTTTTTTGGGGATTTTGGTTTGATTTAAAGCTTTATATTGACGGACTGTTTGAATCATTCTCACTCTACTCGTTACATACTGAGAAAGATTGACTTCATACTTATGCTGAATTTTGGTTTGCATTTTTTCGATCGTTCGCTTAAATTCGGAACTACTATCGTCGCTAACCAAACAGTGTTGATGTAAATAAGGATAGCGTTGAATTAAGTTGCCCACATACTCAGATCGAGCAGATTTATTGCCTTTTTCTCTCTCCATTAATCTAGCTAATCTTTGTAACTTAATACATTGTTCCGAGCGAGCAAAATTTTTAACTAATCGTCTTAACTTAATCGAATTCCGAGAATTAGCACCACCAGGAGGTAAAATATGCTCTAATTCAGCAATAAGTTTAGGTATGTCTGGTTTTAAATTTGGCTGCATTTGCCATTGATTAATAATAATATGACAGCAACGATTTAAAATAAATATAAATTCTTGTTCGGCAGTCTTAGAATTGACAATTTTGTCTAATGCTAGTTTGATATTAAGATCTTCATAACCCGTTCCTTTTATAAATAAATTACGAAATCTTTGAATAATTTTCTCTGAAGGTTCTGTTTTTATACATTGAATAAAGTGAGTATATAATTCTTCTTCTGGTCGAATTATCGCTGAATTATTATATTGTATATTATATTTCCTAGAATAATTCATTATCGGTAGCACCCTATTTTTTGTAGAGAGAGAATAATTAGTTAATTAAAAAGAGAAAAATAATTTTTTTATTTATTCTTTATAATAACTTTTGGATTGTATTTCGTATGTAAAAATAGCAAGAATATTTGTAGTACATTTAGTTAGTAGATATACTAGTTATTTTGTTAAAAAAATTCTAAATTAATTCCGTTAATTCACTAATTTTAGTATAGGTTTATTTTAGTTTATAAGTTTCCTCATAATTTATTTCAGTAATTAAAACAATAACCGTGCTAATTCCTCTCATTCAACTGCGTAAAATCCTCACAGCTTGTCATACTACCAGTAGCTCGATCGACTCAATAAAAGCTACAGGTATTACAACTGATACTCGTACTCTTCAGTCAGGAGATATATTCGTTGCTTTAGAGGGAGAAAATTTTGATGGACATAATTTTGCAGCACAAGCTGTGGACAAAGGAGCCGTTGCTTTGGTGGTGTCTCGCCAACTAACTTTAAGTCAAAATATTCCTCAGTTTATAGTTCCCGATACTCTCTCGGCATATCAACAAATTGCTCGTTGGTGGCGCGAGCGCTTAGATATTCCTATTATTGGGATTACGGGATCGGTAGGCAAAACTACTACTAAAGAATTAATTGCTGCTGTTTTAAATACTCGAGGAAAAGTATTAAAGACTCAGGCAAACTACAACAACGAGATTGGTGTACCCAAAACTTTACTAGAAATCAACTCAGAACACGATTATGCCGTAGTCGAGATGGCGATGCGCGCAGCAGGAGAAATTGCCCTCTTAACTGATATTGCTCGCCCTACTATTGGCGTAATTACTAATGTGGGAACGGCTCATATTGGTAGATTGGGATCGGAAGAAGCGATCGCTCTAGCAAAATGCGAATTACTGGCTCATATGCCCAAATCTAGTGTAGCTATCCTTAATTATGACAATCGACTGTTATTAGATACGGCTGCTCGAGTATGGCAGGGAAAAACTATTACTTATGGCTTATCTGGAGGAGATATTAGAGGAGAAATAATAGACACCAATACCCTCAGGGTAGCAGGAACAGATTTACCCTTACCTTTGCCCGGTCGTCACAATGCCAGCAATTATTTAGCAGCGATCGCCGTAGCTCGAGTTTTGGGTATAGATATTACCGAGCTTGGCGAAGGAATTAGAGTAGAGTTACCCAAAGGACGGTCTGGACGTTACCAATTACCCAATAATATAGTTATTCTCGATGAAACCTATAACGCTGGTTTAGAATCTACCCTCGCTTCGGTCGAACTACTCAAACAAACTCCAGGAAAACGTCATATTGCCGTCTTGGGAACAATGAAAGAATTAGGAGAGTACTCGACAAGACTACATCATCAAGTAGGAGAAAAAATTAAAGAATTAGAGATCGATCGCTTATTAGTACTAGTAGATGAACCAGCAACCGAAGCAATTGTGACTGGCGCAACAGGAATTACTGCCGAATGTTTTCGCGACCGCGAGAATTTAGTTAAAAAATTAATAGAAATCGTACGACCGGGCGATCGTTTTTTATTTAAAGCATCCAATTCTGTGGGTTTAAATAAAGTCGTCGAGCAATTCTGTGATTATCTCAAAGCTAATTAAATAAATATTGCGTAATTTAAGCTAGAATTAAATCGCCTATACAATCTAATCTCAATTAGATTTGTGAGGAGTTAAAGAACAATGAATCAAGCCAACAAAGTTAATCGTCGCGCTTTTAATATTACCATAGCGTTTACTTTGCTAAGCACCAGTTTATTAACCACAGCCTGTCAAGATACTGGCTCGGGAGGTGGTAGTCAAAGCGAAGGACTAAAACTAGGAACATTATTACCAACTACAGGAGACCTTGCTTCCATCGGTCAAAATATGCCCGTAGCCGTGAAATTAGCAGTAGATACTATCAATAATGCTTGCGAGGGTGTAAACGGTAATACTGTTACTTTAGTTAATGAAGACAGTCAAACCGATCCGAGTGCTGGTAGTACTGCCATGACTAAATTAGCGGAAGTCGATCGAGTGGCAGGAGTAGTTGGGGCTTTTGCTAGTAGTGTTTCTAGTGCTGCCGTGGATGTAGCTGCTCGCAATAAAGTTATGTTGGTTTCTCCAGGTAGTACCAGTCCTGTATTTACTGAAAGAGCAAAAAACGGAGAATTTAATGACTATTGGGCAAGAACAGCCCCTCCCGATAATTATCAAGCTCAAGCTTTAGCTGCATTGGCTAATAAGCAAGGATTTAAAAATGTCTCGACAGTAGTAATTAATAATGACTATGGTGTTGGCTTTGAACAAGAATTCGTTGAGGCTTTTGAGGGTTTAGGAGGCAAAATTATCACGAAGGGTAGCCCAGTTCGCTACGATCCTAAAGCAGCTACCCTAGATAGTGAAGCCAAGGCAGCTTTTGGCAAAAAACCGGATGCTGTAGCTGCCGTGCTATATGCAGAGACCGGTAGTGTTTTATTAAAATCTGCATTCGAGCAAGGTTTGAGTGAAGGAGTTACCGTACTCCTTACCGATGGAGTATATTCCGAAGACTTTGTGCGTCAAGTTGGTAAGACAGGCAATGGTAAGTCTATTATTGGCGGTGCTTTAGGTACTGTACCTGGTGCAGATGGACAAGCCTTACAAGATTTCACTGCTCTTTGGAAAGAAAAAACTGGCAAAGAATTATCTGCTTTTGCACCTCATAGTTGGGATGCAGCTATATTGTTAATGCTAGCTGCTGAAGCTGCTGATGCTAATACAGGAGAGGGAATTAAAAGTAAGCTGAAAGAAGTAGCCAATGCCCCCGGAACAGAAGTGAGCGACCCTTGTGAGGCAATGAAATTAGTTCGCAACGGAGAAGATATTAATTATCAGGGAGCTAGTGGTAATGTAGATCTTGATGAAAATGGAGACGTAGTGGGTAGTTACGATGTCTGGCAAGTCAATGAAGATGGCGGTTTAGAAACTATTGATAAAGTCAGTCCTGCTAATTAGTGAAGAGTTTTTGTGGGCAAGATATTGACACTCCAACGGCTGAAAGCACGTTGGATTCTCTCGTCTAGTTTCTGAATCGGTGCAAGCGAATAATCTTCTCCCGTTTCAGCTATTCATAGCTGCCCGTTCTTTCTGTAAGTTTACAGCACTTATTATTTTTACTTTTGCCTTGCTGATAAACCAAAATTGAATGCAATACTTCTCGTTTAAGGGAGATAAGGAAGATAGGGGTGGTAGGGGAGATAGGGTAATCGACACTCCCTCATCTTCCCCATCTTCCCCATGACTTTCACCATTAAATGTAAAAAACCTACCCTTGTAAGGGCGTGGGGCTTACCACTCGCAATTGCTAAAGGTAGCTAAATTGTACTTTACCAAATCGAGAATTGCTATATGGTGATTTCCAAGAAAGAATATACCACCTTTTAAAAGGTAAAACTAATGCTGCGTAACTAGATCCATCTATGAAAGGTGGTATATTCTTTCCGGGAAAAGGCCTATGATCTTTAAAAGATATTTTTTAGAGCAAAAGAATGGAATTATTTCTAATCATTTTGACGGTGTTTGGATTATCTGCTGATGCCTTTGCTATTTCTTTGACTAGCGGATTATTTATTAAACATATCAAAATCAATAAAGCTCTGAAAATTGCTTTATTTTTTGCTTGCTTTCAAACTTTCATGCCTTTAATTGGCTGGAAAGTAGGAATGACTGTTATTGAGTTGATTTATAAAATTGGTTATTGGATAAGTTTTGGCTTATTGAGTATTCTTGGTATTAGAATGATTGATGATTCTCTTAAGGCAGAAAATGATGAAGTCGAAAAAGCAATTAATCCTTTAGAAAACTATACTCTTTTGGGATTAGCTCTAAATAGTAGTATTGATGAATTAGCTTTGGGGTTTACCTCACGTTTAAGCGAAGTATCAATTTTTACTTTGGCAAGTTCCCTAGGACTAATAACTTTTATATTGTCTTTTTTTGGAGTATTAGTTAGTCATAAAATTGGAAAAATTATAAATAAAAAAGTTAAACTTGTAGGCGGGTTACTTTTGCTTATTATTAGTATTGAAATCTTTTGGAATCATCTTTTCGCTCAAATAGTCCAATAAATTTTCCTCTTCGTAGTTGGTATTTACTATCTATTATCTATATCTGTTCATCAAACTGTACCTGAGACAATAACACACCAAACCATTGTCGTGGATCGGTCCACATTTTTAGTGGCTTTAGATTATTAACTAATAAATAATCTTGTATCTGTTGCAAATCAAACTTACGAGAAATTTCTGTTAAAATGGTTTCTTCTTGCTCGAAATTCACCCTCAAATCGAGAGCATCCAGACTAACAGAATGAGCTTGTTGACAAACTAAGTGCATCTCAATTTGTGCCTGAGTAGAGTTGTAAAAAGCCCGATGAGCAAATAAATTCGGGTCAAAATTACCTTGAAAACGCCAGTTCAAGTGCTGCAAAATATTTAAATTAAAAGCAGCAGTAACACCTTGACTATCGTTGTAAGCAGTTTCTAAAATATGCTTTGGTTTTTGTAAATCTATTCCTAGCAAGAAATAATCTCCTTCATCTAGTGCGGTTACAATTTGAGTAAAAGCTCGATCGCACTCTGTAGGATTGAAATTACCAAGAGTACTACCCAAAAATAAAACCATCTTGTGTGGTAAAGAAGATGGTCTGAGATTGGTTAAAGCTTGCTCGTAAGTACTAACTAAACCGTGAATTTGTAGTTGAGGATAATCGGCTAATAGTTGACAAGCACTTTCTTTGAGGATGCTGCCACTTACATCGATCGGACAGTATAGTAAAGGATAATTTAAACTTTGATAGGCATCTAATAAAAGACGAGTTTTAGTCGAACTACCACTTCCTAGTTCGATTAATTCGCAAGCACCAGTTAATTTGGCTATCTCTAGGGCATATTGTTTTAAAATTTTCGCTTCTGTACGAGTAGGATAATATTCCGGTAATTGGCAAATTTGCTCGAATAATTGTGAACCACGACTGTCATAAAAATAACGAGGAGGTAAAGACTTTTGTGATTTACTCAATCCGCTAATTACATCTTTACCATCGTCTATGGCTTCTATCGTGTTATCTAATAGGCACTCAATCTGCAAACGTTTTTCTTGAGAAAATCGATCGGGAGAATTTATATCCCCTGTTTGAGACAAAAATGACATTCACTCTCCACCTAATAACTAAAACCTGAGATTGATAGTAGGGGGTGCTAAGATTTCCTCAGCATATCCAACCACCGTGTAGAAGATACATTAATCTAGAACAAAAAGAAACCCCTAAGAGCAAGTTTTTCCTGAAAATTTTTGATTTATTTAAAAAAATCGTTGAATTAGAGAGGAGTCAGAAACTAACTAGGAACTACTAACTCCGAACTCCGAACTCCGAACTAACATTACTTACTCTGAAAAATATTTTGTACCATAGTTTTATCAACTCTTGCAGCAGCTAAATCTAACTCTGCTATTTCTCCCCGATCTAATTGCCAACCCAACGCATCTATATTCTGTTTTGCCTGTTCGGGGTTTTTTGCTCCGGGAATAGGAATAGTTCCTTTACAAATACACCAGTTAATTGCTACTTGAGACATTGTTTTATGACGATGTTCTGCTACTTCTTTTAGACAATCTAAAAGAGGTCTTGCTCCTGATAATAACTGTTTAAATAATAAACCTCGTAGACCTTGGGGTAAATTATCTTGAGAGTATTTGCCTGTGAGGATTCCCAAACAAAGAGGACTGTAAGCAATTAACTTAATCCCTAATTCATCGCAAACATCTTTAATCCCTAATTCAACAACAGGATAGGTAGATAATAAAGAATATTGCACCTGAAGAGTTAGAATTGATACTCCGCGATCGCTCATTTTTTTATATACTTGTTTTAATCTTTTAGGTCCATAATTAGACAAACCTACGCCCTTAACTAATCCTTGTTCGTACAAGTCGGCTAGTCCATCTAGAAGTTGCCATTCCTGCCACGGAAAGTAATTAGCTGTAGACCAGTGCATTTGCACTAAGTCAATATTTCTGCCCAATCTCTTTGCCGATGCTTTTCCCGCAGCAACCATAGAATTTCTGGTTAATCTCCAAGGATAGGGAGCTAGTTTAGTCGCCAGACAAATTTTCTCTTTATTTATTCCTTGATAAGCGCGATCGAATTTCCCTAGTAAGATTTCGCTGCGTCCATTTAATCTTCCAGTTCCATAAGAATCACCAGTATCAAATAAGGTTACGTCATTGTTCACGCATATATTAAATACTTCTTGCAGTTGACTATCCATACTGCGATCGTATCCCCAAAGTAAGCGATTGCCCCATGCCCATGTACCACATCCCATAGTAGGGAGAGATATTGTTTTGCTCATCTTGTCTTGAATTAGTTATTAGCTTTTAGTGTCTTACGTGGTTGTACTAGCTGCTTGCGAAGCAGCGTACCCCACGCGCTATTAGCTTTTAGTTTAAATTATCAGACTCACAAGTAATTAGTAATTTAGATCGAACTTGTTCGCTCAAACTAAGCTTATTCTGTATTGAATTGAGATTGAGTACTATTAAATGACTACAAAAAGAGAATTAAGAAGATGGCACCAACAAAGAAGTAAGTTTAGAGCGAGTAAAATTAATAAAACTAATTCTTCACCTTGGTTACTAATTTCTCTTGTAGGTTTTGCTGTTTTTTCTGCCGTCAACAATGTACCAATATCCAAACACAATTATTTAAAAGAACAATCTTTATTATCTCAATCTTTAACTTTTCCTAGTAGTAAATATCAACCTATTAAAATTGGCTCGTCTGAAACTATTACCGAGTGGGATTTTACCGAGATCGATAGATTAGCTGCTACTATAAACTATCGAGGCGAATCTATAGAAGAATTAGCAAAACTCTTGAGTCAAAATGCTGAGAGTGAATTAGAAAAAGCTAGGATTATTTATGCTTGGATTACTCAACATGTTAGTTATGATGTCCCTGCTGCTCGAGAAGTAAAAAATAATGGTGATTATCCTGATGTTAGTCCTACAAAAGTTTTACGCGATCGCACTACTATTTGTTCTGGCTATAGTAATCTTTATTTGGATTTAGCAAAAGCCATGGATTTAGAGGCAGTAATAATTATCGGTTATGCTAAGGGAGCAACAACAATAGAAACTAATGATGATGTTAATCATGCCTGGAACGGAGTCAAAATTAATGGTGATTGGTATTTAATAGATTCTACCTGGGGTTCTGGTTCGGTAGTTGAAGATAAGTTTATACCACAATATAAACCTTATTATTTTGCAACTAAACCCTCTAAATTTATTTACACTCATTTTCCTCAAGATAAAGGTTGGCAGCTTTTAACCAAGACTCATTCGAGGGGTGAATTTGCCAGCTTGCCTAATATTTTTTCTCATTTTTATGACTTAAACTTAAATTTAATAAGTCATAATTTTTCTCAGATTAAAGCAGCAGAAAGAATAGATATTAAATTACAAGCTCCAGCTAATATTTTTGCCGTTGCCGATTTATATCGAGGACAACAAAAGCTACCTAAAACCTCTACTTTTGTAACTAGACAAGATAATGATTTAGTAGTTAGCGTCGCTCCTCCAGTACCAGGAGATTATAATCTTAAAATCTACGCTAAAAAAGGTAAAGAAGAACGACAATATCACCAAGTAATTACTTATCAAATTGAAGCAGACAAATCGGTAAGTCAATTTCCTAAAACTTATGGTCATTATAGTCAGCATAAAGTTAACTTAATCGAACCGTTAGAAGGCAATTTGCCAGACACTAGAGAGATTTATTTTAGTTTAAAAGTTCCTTATGCTACAGACGTCCAAGTAATAAATAGTCAAACTAAGCAATGGACTGCATTAGAAGGCTATGGCGACTATTTTCAAGGTTATGTAAATGTGGAGTCGGGACAAAATATTGTAGTAGCAAAATTTCCCGAAGACGACCGCTATTGGCATTTGCTTGAATATCAGTAAACTTTTTGCCAAAATATTACTTATTACTTGATTACTTGCACCGAGGATGAAGTCCACCGCGAGCGCAAATGAATTCAAGTTGACTAGAATTAAGGTTTTTTACTTTGCTAAAGTTAACTCCTTTAATTTGAGCCATAGATTTTACGTTTGGTGATTCAGCTAAAAATTGCTGGGAATTTTGAGGTGTAATAATAGCAAAGATAACTCCCTGAAAATCAGCACCGTCTACATTAGCTCCTCTTAAATCTGCTGCACTAAGATTAGCATGAACTAAACTCGCATTTTGTAGTTGAGCATTAGTTAAATTAGCTTCTTGTAATTGAGTAAGACTGAGATCGGCTTTTTGTAAATTGGCTTTAGTAAAATTAGCAGCAGTGAGGTTCGCACCCTGCCAATTAGATTGAGTTAAGTTGGCTTGACTAAAATTAGTAGCTATGGCTTTAACTTGTCCTAAGCTAGCTTTAGTTAGATTAGCCTTAATAAATTTACTGTTACCAATATTGGCACCAGTCAGACTAGCATTTGGTAATTGTGCTGCGGTAGCATTAGCACCAATCATGGCTACGCTGCTAAGATTAGTTCGATCTAATTGGGCATTAGTCAAATTACTCTGACTAAGGGTAGCACCAGTCAAATTACTTCGATCGAGAACAACATTAGTCAATTTTGCTTTAGTAAAATCGACTCCCTGAAGATTAGCGTTACTAAAATCCGCAATTTGCTCATTTCTGCCTAGATGAGAAAATTTACTTTCTTGAAAGTTAGCTCGATCGAGAGTTGCAGAACGAAAGTTGATTCCTGACAAATCTTTTTTAGATAGGGATAAAGTAAACTGTAAGTTTTCTCGATCGACTGTAGCCAGATTAACCTCAGATAAATCTACTTGTTCTAGTTTGCCACTATAAATACTCAAAATTTTAGCAATTACATCTGCTACCGCTTGAAGCGTAATTTCTTTATTTGTTTCTGAAGGTAAGGCTGTGACATCTTGAGAGAGAGATTGATTTAAAAGTTTTAAATGAGGTAAAGCTTCTATGCCAATACTGACTAAAGCTTGCTGAATAGTTTCAACTATCGCGGGATTATTTTCTTGTGCCAGTAAATCTACCAACAGAGGAATAGTACGAGGATCGTCTAATCTAGCTAAAGATAAGATAATTGATTGACGTTCTGTGAGAGGATCGCTAGCAGTAGCACTTAAACGATTGACCAAAGAGAGAAAAACTTGATTATTGTCGGTTTGAACTTGTCTTTGATTTGCCTGAGTTTGAACGTAAATTTGAGTACCGACTACGGTGGCTAATACAGACAAGATGCCCGCACTAGTAACACTTAATAGTGTAATTCCTGGGTGCGATCGCATCCACTGCCATAAGTTAAAACGATCGGTTGTAGGAGAGTTATAGATAACGAGATTACGATCTGTTCCTTCGACAGTGAGATAAGTTTGACTTGGCTGTTTTGGTGGTATGTAGGGATAACTTTGTACTTCTACTACGGGTGGTTGTTTAGATTCTGGAGGAGTTTTAGGTATTTGAGTGTAGGTAGTTACGACTTTTTTGGCATCTACAGCAATTGTACCTGCTATAGTATCGTGTAAAGCACAGTAGCGATCGCTGTGGGTTGCCATTGCTTTCTCTGCCGTTAAAACCATAGCAAAGAGTAAAAATAAAATTCCTCCATTGGGGGCTGCACCTACTACAAGCCAGATAACATAAGCACTGACTCCAGATAAACCATAACGAGCTATTATTTCTCGTATAAGAGTTTTTCCCCAGCCAGGAGGAGTTCCCGTAGAAGTAACAACTTTAATTCCCAACCACCGTTTGGGAGAAGTTTGACCGGTTTTAGCGAGTAGATATAGTTGACAACCAGTTAATAAAATCGGCGTAACTAAACCGACACTCCACAAAAAATTAGTTAAAGGAGGAACTTGCTTAGTTAGTTCGGAATAACTAGATATAGCAAACATTTGTACTCTAGTTTTTTCTACCCTAGCCAAAACAGGATTTAGAGGAACTGTTTCCGTCTTAGAATGGGATTTTACATAAGCTCCTATACTGTAGGGTATAACTGCACTAGCAGTAATTAAGGATACTTCCAATAACCAAGCACTCAAGCGACGAGAAAGGAGCGATCGAGAAATGAGAAATAATATATATATCCATTTCTTTTTCTGCGATGTTGGTCTTGGCGTTCCTCGTTTAACTGTGGGGCTAGTCATGGTTTTTATCCTTATACCATTAACCTGAATTTAAAAAGTATCGATCGATAGTAAATATACTTCAGTTACGGTTTAATCCTTAACTGATTACTAATTAATGATTACTGCCCCTACTTTATACCCTATAATCTAGTTTTTAGACGATTCGGCAAAAATATATTTATAACCCAGATAGACTAATCCTCCCAAAATAGCCACACTGATTAAAGAGCTAATTACTTTCAGGAAAATATTAAGCACGGAAAAGCCCAGCATAATGGCTATTACCCCAACAGCAACTTGACCTATGGGGGCTAAACTATTAAACCAGTCTCTAGCGGAATTGAGCCAACCAGATGATGAGTTCATATTATCGATTTCTACCTTAGGATATACGGTTTCTGTTTCTGTTTGGACAGTAGAAGAATCATTTTGATTGACTTCTTTTTCTAATTCTTCTAATTTACGTTGCCAATCTTGATTATCGGATGAGTTCATAAAAGTTTCTCTTGAGCATTAACGTTCTTTATATATAAGAGTAGCTAATTACTACCCTATCTTGCTTCGGATTCGGCGATCGTCTTTGCGTAGAAAATCTTCAAAATTCTAGGTACGCAGCTTAGAAAAAGAATTCTTATTTAGTATAAAAAGGTCATTTTTGCAAGACACTCAGCTTTAAAGGCTTCTGCTTTCCCATCCAACAAGCATAATCGGTATGATCTTTAAGATCGTTTCCTGTAAGAGGATGGATGAAAATTGTTAAACCATTTCTATTTAAAGCCAGCCAAGATAGTAAATTTGTATACTCACTAATATCGAAGGCAAGCTGACAACTCCAGCATGGGTGTGGTCCAACAGGCTTACAGTGCATACGACCAACTGTTACTTTAAATAGTTTTCCTGCTTCTTCACACAATACTTTAGCTCGTTCAAAAGTTTGTCGATCGAAGTAGACGTGGGCGTGATACCCCTTAATTAGACTAATATTTTGAAATTCCATATTATGTCAATTTTTTCAATAAAAAACTTTAAAATAGTAAATAAAGTGATGTTTATAATTAGGTAAGTAAATTTAATTAGAAAATAATTAATTTAGCAAGTAGCAAGTAGCGACTAGGAGACAAGATAACGGCTCAAACTAAATTTTATCTTGTTTCAGTTTTATACTTATCTACGCCCACCTACTTAAAATTCCTTACCTGATTTTTCCCATCTACTTTTTAAGTGTTTCCCCCCTTGTTTAAAAATTTAATTAAAGTTTTAATATTGGAATAATTTTAATGCTCTAACCTTATGTATTACGAAGATTTTATGTGTATTTATTTTTGAAAAATATTAAATTTATCTACCGTCCTACCTTCTAATTTTACTTACAAAAAGCCGATCTTGGTGGCAAAAATACTTAGATAATTAGCTTTATTAACTCAATTTATGATTGAATAGTAATGAAAATTAGTTTCCCTAAGGGTGAATTGAGCAAAATATTGCCAATTTTTTCCGAAAAAAAGTTATGGTCTAGGAAAAAAACTAGATTTTACTTAAGCCAATTAATTACCAAAATATAGCTAATTTAAAGGTTCAGCTTTTTCTACAGAACCATTGTTAATTCCCATAGTTAACTTTAAAGGTATACCCTCTGGATAAGCTTTGACTACTTGTCGATATACTGAATAATTAGTAGGTAAATTAATAACTTGTCCGTCCTTTTGATAAGTAATATAATACTTTACAGTACGTAATAGTTCTGGTTTACCTGGTTTTTCGTAAGGTCTTTTTTGACGGTTTTCGATTTCATCTAGGGTAGGTTTAGCAGGAATAGTTGGCCACCATAAGCCTTTATCGTCTGGCCCTACAACTTTACCTTCTGGCTTTTGTCCATTAATATTCGCGATAGAAGAAGAGGCAAATTCTTCAAAGCGTCCTCGTTTAGCTTCTGAAGGATCGTTCATGTAGTTAACTTGCCAGGTGAGTGTGGTAATTGCGGTTGCTTCGTACTGCTCGACATTTGTTGTTCCGCAACTAGCTAAAACTAAGGTAAAACTGAAACTGATTAAGGTCAATAAAATCTGAGATAAGGGACTATAAGTTTTGAGCATAAGTATTTTCTTATACAAAGTAATGTTGATTTCGTCGATTTTAAATTAATTTATTCACTTATTGAACTCACAATAGGTTTCCTAAAATTCCAAAATGTGTGAATATACCTAGAGCTTGTATTAACATATGTAAACAAATTCTGAGAAAAAGGGGAGTTATTCTTTAGTGAGAACTTTGTTATTATCTTTATTTATTACTGGAGCAATATCCATGGAGGCTCAGAGTGTAATGACATACTCTGTCTTGTCTCAATCTAATCTTAATGAAAGTCTTAATAAAAGCGATCGCTCCTGCACACAAAACAAAAAAACAGATAATTGCTTACTACCCCATAATTGGTTAGAAAGCATTAATTTATATCCTGGTTTATTGAGACAGGCAACTAATCTTCTTGTTCCCCGATGGAAATCTCAGTATACGCAAGTACCATTATTGTTATCGACTAATTCTGCCCCAACCAAGAAGCAGCAGTATAAGCAGCCAACATCCCCACTAAAACAACCCAAATTCCCTTCAATTTCTCGTAGTAGTTTAATTGTATTTATTCCTAAGCAGAAAAAAAATAATAATCACTCATTATTAAAACATCCTGCTCCAGAGACAAAAACGATCACTAGTCCCTATGGTTGGCGGAGAAGACCTTATAGTGGTCAAATGCAGTTTCATCAAGGAATTGACTACGGCGCACCTTTAGGCTCTCCTGTAGTTGCTGCTAATGATGGAGTAGTAATCAAAGTTGTTTCTGGTTGTACGGACTTTGGTAATAGATGGTGTGGTAGCCAATTTGGTAACTGGATCGAAATCGATCATGGAAATGGTACGATCGCTACCTATGCTCATCTTCGTCATAGATCGATCGTCATTAGAGAAGGAATGAAAGTAAAAAGAAATCAACCAATTGCTAAAGTTGGTAGTTCTGGTTGGTCTACAGGAGCCCATCTAGATTTTCGCATTAAAGTTAACGGTGAGTATAAAAATCCCAAAGATTTTATTCTGGGTAAAAAGTAATTCTAGTTGTTAGTTGCTAGTCAGATTAAATCTAGTGTGATTCTCAACATTCCCTAGTAACTGAAAGCTAAAAGCTAAAAGCTAATTTGAACTTTCATACCAAATTGATTCGATTTTCTGACTCAATTTTTGACCCAATTGTCTTTCTGCCTCAGATAACAAAACAGTAACGTGACCTAATTTTCTACCAGGACGAGATTCTTTTTTTCCGTACCAGTGGATATGTGCTTCGGGAATAGTAGCTATTTCAGCCAATTTATCTTGATAATCGTGATGAGAATATTCGTAACCAAGAAGATTGACCATTACGGCTCCTGGAAATTTTAAATTAGGTGAACCTAAAGTCATATCTGTGACTGCTCGTAATTGCATCTCGAACTGAGAAGTGTAGCAAGCATCGAGAGTATAGTGTCCTGAATTATGAGTACGGGGAGCTATTTCATTAACTAAAACTTCCTCTTGTTCCGTTAAAAATAACTCTATACCCAATACTCCAACGAATTGTAATTGAGAAAGTAGAGTACGAGCGATCGCATTTACTTTAGACTGGACTTGAGTAGATAGATCGGCAGGAGCTATGACCCAACGACATACTTGATTTTTTTGATAAGTTTCCACAACTGGATAGATAGTTATTTCCCCACTGACGTTACGGGCTGCTATCACTGCTAATTCTTTCTCGAAGGGAATGAATTCTTCTAATAACATTTTAGGTTGCTGTAAACTCTGCCAAGTCTGTTCTAAACTTACTTGGTCTGGCAAAATAAATGTTCCTTGTCCATCATAACCATGACGACGGGCTTTTAAAACGACAGGAAAACTATAGGGAGATAAATTCTCTGAAGCTGAAGATATAGTTGTAAAGCGAGGAACGGGTAAACCAATCTCCTGTAAGTAACAACGCTGATTATATTTATCTAATAAAGGAGCAAGATTATCTATACTAGGTCGAAAGCATACTCCTTTTTGTGACAGCAATTGTAATTCTGGCAAATTAATAAACTCATTTTCAAAAGTAATTACATCACACAGATTTGCTAGTTTAGCCGTGGCAACTGCATCATCAACAGGAGCTAAAATAGTCTCCACTGCTCTACTTACGGCTGGATCGTGTTTACTTGGTGTTTGTACTAATAATTCAATTCCTAGTTTTTCTGCTGCCTCCCCCATCATCCAGGCTAACTGCCCACCACCAATGACTCCAACTCGCTTGCTTTCCATTTTCAACAACCTAATTCATCTTATAAAATCAACTAAAACAATCATAGAATTTCTACCAAGCAAATTTTTACCTAAATCATTTTCATCATAAAGGTGAAGGACCAGAGGACGCATACTATCGTCAGTTGATACCTATTTTGAACGACTTAGGAGTAGATTTATTACTTTAGGACGTGAATTAATTGATTTGCTAATGGCTAATCGCTACTTGGCCTTGAGATATCCTAACTTTTGTTGGTATTGCTATAGTGTTAGAAGATTTATATTCTATGCAGCCAAAAATTTTTTAAAATGAAGAACTAGAGATTTTGGACAGAAAAGATTTATCTTTAATTAATTATTAATAAATTCAAAATAAAAACTGTTACTATTAATTTAGAATTTTTCGATAAAATCGAGCAAAAATTAATCTAGAAACCTCATTTATTTTTATCTCGATCTACTCGAATTTCAATTCAATGATTTAATTGATATTTATTCTAGAATTATCTTATTAAAGATTATTAAAAACCCGTCGTGTTCACAAATTTATTAAAATTCTCGGAAGAATTTTCACTTTCAAACTAGCCATCTCTTGTGTGATATGGCAGACATGATTTTTGTTGAAGATATCAACTTTAAAATGACTGCCAAGGGCTTTTTGGGCAAGCAAATGCTTGATGGTGGTTTCGGTCAATTCCGAGACTTATTGTCTTGGGTATGCTGGAAGCGAGGAAAATACTTTGCTCAAGTTGACCATAAATACACCAGTCAAATTTGTCCAGAATGTGGTACTCACACGGGCAAAAAAGAACTCGACCAGAGAGTTCATGTCTGTGATGAGTGTGGTTATCAAACTTCGAGAGATCATGCTAGTAGTCGAGTCATTCTTCAAAGAGGATTAAATAATGTAGTACCGATGGACTGTCGGGAAAGGAAACTGTCTGGTAATGGCGTACTGTCGGGGGTCTTGTGCCTAGATAAGTGCCGATCCAGAAATGTCTCAGCGTGAGCTGAGAAGCCCGCGCTCTACCGTAGGTGAGCGTCGGGAGAAGTCACACAGCTAAATGTTTCTCTACCACACTAACTAATCGATTAGTCCAATAACTAGTAAGTTCTTCCTCAATTGCTTCTACCATTACCCGAATAACTGGCTCAGTCCCAGAAGCACGAACCAGGATTCTACCTTGCTCTCCCATAGCAGTTTCTGCTTGAGTAATAGCTCGTTGTAGAGGCTGACATTCTTGCCATGTCATACGTCGCTCGCGGTCTTCTACCTTTACATTACGTAAAATTTGGGGATAGGTTTGAAAACTACTATCTATTAATTCAGACAAAGATACACCAGATTGAGCGACTAAAGTAGTTAAATGTAAAGCAGTTTGAATCCCATCGCCAGAAATCCCATGATGATGGCAGAGGATATGTCCCGATTGTTCCCCACCAAGCATAGCTCCGCTACGCCACATTTCTGCTTGGACATGGCGATCGCCTACAGCGGTTCTTGTCATCTTACCACCTAGTTGTTGCCAAGCTCTTTCAAAACCTAAATTTGCCATTACCGTAGCAATAATTAGGTTATCGGGTAATTGTCCTTGTTGTTTAAGCTGACTGCCCCAGAGATAAAGAATATAATCTCCATCTACTACTCTGCTGTTAGCATCAACAGCCATGACTCTATCTGCATCCCCATCAAAAGCAAAGCCTAAATCTGCTCGATATTCTTTAACTGCTCGTTGTAGGGAGTCGAGATGAGTAGAACCACAGTTTACATTGATACGAGCGCCATCTGCTCGCTCGTGCAGACAAATAACTTCTGCTCCCAATTGCTTAAATATAGCTGGCGCGACTTGTACCGATGCACCCCAAGCTAAATCGAGAACAATTCGCATTCCCTTAAAATTCAATTGTTTTGGTAGCTTGGCTACTAAAGAGTTGGTATAATTTTTGACTAGAGAAGAACGATAATAGTGTTTACCCCAACTAGATGTGTTTGATAAACTTGTTCCCCAGGACTGATGGTCATATAGAGCTCTTAATCTAGCTTCAATGATTTGGGTAAGAGAATCTGCTAATTTTACCCCGCGGTCGTTAAAAAATTTAATACCATTATCTGCTGGTGGATTATGACTAGCAGAAATCATTACGCCTCCAATTGCCTCTGTCATGCTAGTAATTGAGGCGACACAGGGCGTAGGACATAATCCTAAATGCCATACTTCTAAACCCGCAGCAGTTAAACCAGCAGCCATTGCCATTGCTAGCATATCGCTGGAGTTACGAGAGTCTTGCCCAATAACTATTGGGGCTGAGGTCTGAGGAAATTCTCTTAATACTTCCCCTGCACAATAGCCTAATTGCAGAGCAAAAGATGCATTAAGTATATCTCCTACTTTACCTCGGATTCCGTCTGTTCCAAACAAAGGAGTTTTAGGTAAATGATTTCCCCAATTACTATTTGTTGGTTGTAGTTTTTTATTTAAAGTTCTAATAGAATAACTCACACCACTAATCTCCATGTGCGTTTGAACACGCTGTAATAGCTCAAATCTTAAGATCGAATTTCAATTTATAAAGTATAGGGTCAAACATAAGCACGGAACTCATAGTTGGTTGTTTTCCCGTTAGATTTTAGGGATGAACAATACTGACCCAAGATTAAACTATTAATTGTAATTTTGGTATAAGTTTGTACTTTTTTTGCGTAGAAAGCAAGGGTATTAATCCGTTCATTTTTTACTAACATTTGCGTTCCAAATTGAAAAATTCCTGCTTCGTCTAAGAGTGTCGGCACTTGCTTATCCACAGGCTTGAGCTTGGCGGTGACTCCACCTACTTAAATTAATTGCTGCGTTGAAATCTCTATCGAGAAAAGAACTACAGACAACACAGAGAAACCATCTATCTGATAGCTTTAGGTCTGGGTTGTACCAGCCACAATTAGAACAAGTTTTACTCGATGGGAAAAATCTGTCAGCGACAATTAGCTGACTTCCATAAAGCTTGCACTTGTACTCTAGCTGTCTTCTAAATTCATGAAAACCCATATCGGCAATAGCTTTGGCTAACTTTCGGTTTTTCAACATTCCCGACACATTCAAGTCTTCTATCACTATTTGACCGTGGTTCTGTTAAGGTCGAGGTAGCTGTTTCCAGCTTACCCCTCCTTTCCGAAACCGTGCTTGTCATTTTCACGACACACGGCTACTCAAACGTATCTACTTTTGTCATTAACAGACTTCTCAACAATCATTTACTACGGGGATATCGTCTATCCATGTGAATTGGACTTTAGACCATTCATGAGATAATTCCTCATAAAATTTGAGTGATTCCTTTTTCCTGATTTCCACCAGGTCGATTGCTGTTTTTTCATCGTGGCAGTGACCGTGAAGGAGTTGGAAGTTATCATATATGTTCTTTCCGCCTAAGGCAGTTGGAATGATATGGTCTTCTTCTAATACATCTCCTTCTCGAAAGTGTAATCCGCACCAGTTGCATTTGCCTTTTTGTTTCTTAAGCCTGATGGCTTTTGAAGTTGGCATTTCTGGGTGTCTACCCATTCTGGTACTCCAATAGATTAGATTACCGTCGTAACATTTGGCAATGTCGGCATCTAAAACATACTTGGCTTTAGATTGGATTGCGTTTTTAATTGTTCGTATTGCATCTTGACAGGCTCTCCCTGGTCGAAAACCAAAACTTGAAGCTTCAAATTTTGCTTCCCATTCGGGTTCTAGGGCAGCTTTCACTACTCCTTGTAAGGCACGGTCGTACATGGTGGGTATTCCTAATGGACGTTTTTCCTCTTTTCCAGGTTTGGGTATCCATACTCTTCGAGTAGGCTTACTTTTTCCTGTAATTTTGAGTTGTCCTACTAGCTTCATGCGGGCTTCTGGGGATAGAGATTTGATTCCATCCACTCCTGCCGTTCTTTTGCCACGATTTTCTTGAGTTACCCTACGGACTGCCAGTACTTTACATGACCAGGAATTCATCAGTGTTTTTTGGAGTTTTCGGACTATTTTTTTTTCTCCACGACGAGAAGCAGCGTAAATGCGTTTTTGCAGCTTGAAGACGTATCTTTCGACTTTTTGCCAGTTGATACTAT
>JAAUYH010257721.1_pt1 | contig 20398 bp, 19 predicted proteins | sample 7278061 | NCBI WGS metagenome assembly JAAUYH01 (sample SAMN14350203, study PRJNA611818) | marine sediment metagenome | isolation source: surface marine sediment (0.6m) | place: French Polynesia: Moorea | collected 2018-08 | reverse complement strand
TAATACCAAAAACTACTTTTTTGGATATTCAGACAACGAAATTTCGGCTTTTGAGAACTCCCGTAATCTCAGATCTGGACTGGATTCTGAATACTGAATCGGTGTTCTAGTAAGACATGCTACAAGTGCGGTCATATTGGCAACAGAAACGGTAAGCGTTTTACCTGCCAAAATCCTGAGTGCCTAAATAAATGCGATCCAGATTATCAGGGATCGATGAACATAGCTGCTTTAGGGCGATCTATAAACTCGCCTGGAGGCTCGTATCTCGCCTGTAAGCTAAGAACTGGAAATGTAGAATACTTTCAGCTTAGCTTGTTTAGCGAAGATATAGGGCTGCTGAAAACTCCTTCCTCATCAGCTAAACCGCAGGTTTGCTGATAGGTGGGAGTAGTTTATAAACTATTACTGAACTTTACTTGGTGGGTGAATCGCAAAGATGCAGAAGGTAATAATATCTTTGAAGGGGGCTTTTTAGGCTTAGATAACATCGGCGTATTCGATCGCAGTGCGCCCTTACCCACGGGTGGATCGATCGAACAGGCTGACGGTACGAGTTGGATGGCGATGTACTGTCTTAATATGTTAACTATCGCCCTGGAGTTAGCCTTGGAAAACCCAGTCTATGAAGACATGGCAACCAAATTTTTCGAGCATTTTCTTTATATCGCCGATGCCATGAACCATATTGGCGGTGATAAAACTCAACTCTTATTAAACAAATTAAAAGGACAGCATATATATTTATTTACAGATGATACTCCTGAATTTTACAGAAGGATTGGTTTTACTGAACAACCGATTGGTATGGGTCAGGTTGTTGGTAAATGGCTGGTTAATGAGTAAGTAATTCTATTGTGCTGTTGCGACACGTATTGAATAAGACAAATAATTACAAAAACACTTCAGAATTATCATAATCACAAAGCTCAAAGAGGTTGATATGAACTATCAAAATATTATTACCATCGAACCAGGAAAAAGAAGTGGAAAACCTTGTATTAGAGGGATGCGAATTACAGTATATGAAGTTTTATCTTATTTAGCAGCGGGAATGACTTATGAGGAAATATTAGAAGATTTTCCTTATTTAACAAGGGAAGATATCTTAGCCTGTCTCACTTATGCAGCGGATCGAGAAAAACAAACTTTAATAGTTAAATGATAAAACTATTATTCGACCAAAACTTATCGCCTCGTTTAGTCAATCGTCTTGCCGATCTTTATCCTAATAGTAATCATTTACATAACTTAGAATTAGATACAATTTATTGCCCAGAAAAAAGAAGAGAAAATCACGATTAAAATAATTTGTACGAGTATTAATATTCAATTTCCCCAATATGGATAATAGTGAATCTTTACTTCCTTTAAAAATCGCGGTGATGACTATTTCTGACACGCGAACAGAGGCAGACGATAAATCGGGCAAAATATTAGTCGATAATTTAACTACCGCAGGGCATTACTTAGCAGACAGAGTAATTGTTCCCGATAACATCTATAAAATTCGTGCAGTTGTATCTCGTTGGATTGCTGATGAATCTGTCCAGGTAATTTTAACTACAGGCGGTACGGGAGTTACAGGACGCGACGGTACTCCAGAGGCAATTCAACCTCTGTTAGATAAAGAAATTGAGGGATTTGGGGAAATATTTCGGATGATTTCCTATCAGGAAATTAAAACCTCTACAATTCAATCTCGCTGTTTGGCTGGTGTTGCTAATGGTACTTATATCTTTTGTTTGCCTGGTTCTTCTGGTGCTTGTCAAACGGGATGGAGCATTATTCAAGAACAACTAGATTCTCGCAATCGACCTTGTAATCTAGCTCAATTAATTCCTAGATTAAAGGAAACCTGATGAAAACCTAATAATCTAGGGTATAACCGTTCACTACCAAACTCCCTAATTATTTAATTCCAAAAGGGGGAGGTGAACTGTTATATAGTGACCGCGGAATGCGGTCAGCGCAGGCACCGTCGTTTTACGGCGGTGTACCGCTGACCTTAATTTGTTATTACACGATTTCTGGTACAAATATTCCTCCCTCCTCGCCAACAAAGAATTCAAAAGATACTGTATCCATTCCCATATCATCGTCTTTAACAGTAAGATTGACACCTACTTGGAAAATATCGTCGTCATCGAGTCCTGGAAAATTGTTGTCATCGTTATCAATTTCAGGAAAGTTGTCTTCGAGTTCTTCTTCAGATAAGAAACGCGAGGTAGTGAAAGTGCGATCGCCCAAGCCAATGTCGTCGAAATCCACAGAAACTCCGTCGCTCCATTGCGCTGTTCCTGTGTGGAGGTCCAGAAAGTTTGGATCCGTGAAAGTTCCCTCGATAGTGATTAATAGTCCTTCATTGTCATCCCCATCATCATCATCAATAACTATTAAATTCACATCTATGGAGGAGCGATCGATGGTTGGAGCCACATTCGGCAAAGCGGAACTAACTGCATCAAAGGCATTAATAAGTCCTGCACCCGTTACATTATCAACTCCTGGTGCGCCAATATCAATAGCAGTTTCGGCTAAGATATCGTAAACTTCTTGAGGGGTTAAATTGGGATTTGCTTGTTGGACTAAAGCTGCTATCGCTGCTGCATGGGGGGCTGCTGCGGAAGTACCAAAGAAGTTGGGAAAACCATTACCATCAAAATCAGAACCAAAAAAAGTGGTATCAGTACCATCAACTGCTGTAATATTCGGGGTCTGACGAATTTCTGGAGTGGCTTTGCGCGTACCTTCTGGCTCAAATAAAAATGTACTCGGTCCTACAGAAGTAAAGAATTCGGGAGTAGTAGGATCGAAATAGGGTGATGCTGCAACTGCTTGAGCGTTAGTCGCAGCAGCATGAGAGATAACAGTAGGACTATTAGTGTCAAACTCATTGAAGACAATCTCTCTACCAAAATTGACGTACTTGATCCGCCCTGGTTCTGGTCCTTGATTTAATGTGATTACCACATCATAGTCTTGAGAAAAGGAAGAGTCATTAGTAAAACCGAAAATCTCTACTGGTTGTTGATTCAGTATATTGTTATCATCTGCACCAGCTACTACATTGTTAGTACCAGCTTCAAGTAAAAAGATATCCAGATCGGTATCTACACCATTGGCTGTGTAGAAAGGGTCGTCCCACTGGAAAGAAAAAATAACCCTTGAGGAAGCGGGGATAGTTATATTCTGGCGAGTATCAACACCTGCGGTTGGATCGAAATCATGAAATGTATCGATAAAAAATCCTTCTGAATCGGAAGCAGCAGCAAAATCAGTAGATTCGTAAGCTATATCGCTAGAATTAGCCGCAGCAGCAAAGTAAGTCACATCTCTGGTTGTAACTACCTCATCAATTGCTTGTGCAATCACACCATCTTGGAAAAATGGTTCGGTTAAATAGCCAATATCATCAACTAGAACATTTGCATTACCGAGTTCTGGATCGGCCAAATTGCGAATTTGTCGAGCAAAGTCTAATTCGCCAAAAACGACCGAAGAAAAAGCAAGATCGCTACCAGGAGCAAGGTCATGAATTAATTGCATCATGGCTCTACCTTCATCCCTTCCACCTCCATTTAAATCTTGAAGCACATTGATTCTTTCACCAGAGGGTAAATCTCCTGTATTAATATCAGTAGCAGCACCACCCAAACTGTTATAGCTATCACTCATCACTCCAATTGTGATGCCCGTGCCATCAATGCCTAATTCTTCACGAACTCGATCTGCTTGGTGAACGCTGTCAGCCTGACTGGTAACGCTGCCAACATTAGTTACTGGTTGATAAATTGGCGTTGCACCTAAAAGTCCTTCTATGGATAAAGACTCCAAGGTGAGGAGAGAATCAATAGGCATCCATCCCTCCATGAAATGATGTTCTGGTGCTGAACCTAAAACTTCAAAGCCCAGTTCTTCCAAAAAGGGAGTTACATGTCCGACATTATCAGCAGTAACTCGGATGGCAACCATTGTTCCATCATCACTGAAAGTCAGTAGGTCATTAGGTAGGGATAATGTGCGTCGGTCACTATCTGGTATTAATTCAAGAAGATCGTTGGCAATGCGGGAAGAGTTAGCACCCAATTCAGTAAGACTTTGAAACTCATTACTTTTCATTAATTGAGCAAAAAACAAAATTAAAATTCTTTTTACAGAAAAAGAATATCATTATCTAGATTAAAAGCAAGTTGGCAAGAATAAACTTGACTAATCTTTACTTCTGGCTCCCTCAAACTCCCTCCTTTGAGAAATTTTTTTATCGTTACGAAATAAACCGACTATTTCCCCATTAAATTTTCTGGTGCAGCATAATGAAAAATCGCTTAAAAGCCGATAGCTGAGAGCTATCCCAAGGGAAGCGAGATTTAATCTAATGGCAATGAGGTTGAAGCTTTTACTTCATTGAGAACAATACTGGTTTTAATTTTATCTACTCCTGGAATGGGGATAATTTTCTCCCGTAGTAACTTTTCTAAGTGACGGTGATCGGCAACTACAACTTTTAAAATATAGTCAAATTCTCCTGCCAGGTAATGACATTCCAAAACTTCCTGTAACCCTTGCACGCGAGTACAAAAATTGCTCACACACTCTGGTTGATGATGGGTAAGAGTAACTTGGGCAAAACAAAGTAAATCTAAACCTAAAGCTTCACGATTGACTAGAGTAACGTAGCGATCGATCACTCCTTTTTGTTCTAGTTTTTTTAGTCTTTTTTGCAGTCCGGGGGCTGAGAGATTGACTCGACGAGCTAATTCTGCACTGCTGATCCGACTGTTATCTTGCAGGAGACGCAAAACTTCTCGATCCATTTCATCCAACTGTTCGAGTTGCTCTTTAGTACTCAATGTTGGTTTCACCTTAATAGTATTCTTACCATAGCTTAGTTCATTTTTAATCCCAAATCAAGTTTTTAGTTAATGATATATACTAAAAGAAAATATATAGATATGTTTTTATTCTATTAGTCTAATTTGGGTTAATAATCAAAACTGAAATTTTGACTCCTAAAAAACATATATAGCTTTTTTAGCTTTTTCTCTTGCCATTATTAGTGCAAGCAGCTTAAATGTTGACGATATCTCAAGAAGAGAGGAATGTCCATGAGCGAATTTTGTCCGATTAAAGGATTTGACCATCTTGAATTTTATGTAGGGAATGCCAAGCAAGCAGCACATTTTTACAGTAAAGGTTTCCACTTTACTAATACTGCTTATCGTGGTCTTGAAACAGGCGATCGCAAAAGGGCATCCTATGTGATGGAACAGGGCAACATTCGGCTAGTGTTGAGTACAGGTTTAAGTCCAGATTATCTTATTTCTCAAAGTGCGATCGCCCATGGGGATGCTATCGCGGTAATTGCGTTGGAAGTTCCCGATGCTGTTAAAGCTTATCGCGAGACAACTAAACGAGGTGCTAGAGGAGCTATTCCACCTACGGAAGAACGAGATGAAGGGGGAGTATTTCGCTACGCAGCTATCCACGGTTATGGAGAAGTTTTAATCAAATTTGTGGAAAGAGATAACTATCAGGGGGTTTTTGCTCCTGGCTTCCAGTCAAGAGAAAGAGCTAACACTCAGGGTGTGGGTTTAACTCATATCGATCATGTGGTGGGCAATGTGGAATTGGGTGCGATGGACAAGTGGGTGCAATTTTTTGCCCAGACTATGGGTTTTGAATTATTAGTCCATTTCGACGATCGAACTATTGCCACAGAATATTCGGCACTAATGTCTAAGGTAATGCAGGACAGTACGGGCAAGATCAAATTCCCGATTAATGAACCAGCCCAAGGTAAAGGTCAATCTCAAATTCAAGAGTATTTAGATTATAATTATGGCCCTGGAGTTCAACACGTAGCCTTAGCAACCGATAATATTATTCAAACTGTTTCTCAGCTTAGAGATTCGGGTATCGAGTTTTTGGATGTACCCCTTACTTATTACGAAAACCTAGAAGAAAGGCTAGGTAAAATCGACGAACCAGTCGAGAAGCTGGCAGAGTTAGGTATTTTAGTAGACCGCGACCGCGATGGCTATTTACTACAAATTTTTACCCAACCAGTAGAAGACCGACCCACACTCTTTTTTGAAGTAATTCAAAGATGCGGTTCTCAGGGATTTGGAGAAGGCAACTTTAAGGCTTTATTTGAAGCGATCGAACGAGAACAGATACAAAGAGGTAATCTCTGAAACTTGGGGTCAAACACTATGAGTTACTACTATAAACTGGGCAAAATTCCTCATAAGCGTCATACTCAATTTCGTCAGCCAGACGGTTCCTTGTATCACGAAGAACTGATGGGTACTCGCGGTTTCTCAGGGATTCAATCCTTACTGTATCACTTGCATCCCCCTACCCAAATACAGAGGATTATCTTAGATAGACAAGTAGAAATTGCCTATGAAGAATCTTCCCCCTTACGTCCCCGTCACTTAAGAACCAACACTGTAAATTCAGGCGGAGATGCGATCGCCAGTCGTGTTTCGCTGATGGGCAATGGGGATGTCTGTATTTCTGTTGCTCGACCTACCGAACCCATGCAGTACTGGTATCGTTTCGCTCATGGTGATGAAGTCATTTATATTCACGATGGTAGCGGTATTTTAGAAAGTCAGTACGGCATCCTGCAATATAGAGCGGGAGATTATTTAGTAATTCCTACAGGAGTTTTGTGGCGTATTCTCCCCAATGCAGATGTAGAACAGCGAATGCTAGTAATTGAATCCTGGGGACATATAGAACCTCCCCAACGCTATCTCAATCAATACGGACAATTTCTCGAAACTGCTCCTTACTGCGAAAGGGATATCCGTCCGCCAGAAAAATTAATTACCCATGATGAAACAGGAGAATTTGAGGTTCGAGTCAAAGCCAGAAATTGCATAACTCGTTATTTGTATACGTATCATCCTTTAGATGTTGTTGGCTGGGATGGACATCTTTGGCCCTTTGCTTTTAACATTGAAGACTTTGAACCAATTACAGGTCGGGTACACCAACCCCCGCCAGTACATCAAACTTTTATTGGTTCTGGCTTTGTTATTTGTTCTTTCGTCCCGCGTTTGTTTGACTATCATCCCTTAGCGATTCCTGCTCCTTATAACCATTCTAATGTTGATTCCGATGAGGTTATCTACTATGTCGAGGGACATTTTATGTCTCGTAAAGGTATAGAGCGAGGATCGATTACTTTGCATCCTAGTGGTATACCTCATGGCCCTCATCCAGGAATGTATGAAGGCTCGATTGGTAAAGAAAGAACAGACGAACTTGCCGTAATGATCGATACCTTTCGACCTTTACAACTGACGAGCCAGGCTTGGCAATGGGAAGACAAAAACTATTGCTATAGCTGGACTAATTCTAATTCGGGAGCAATCTTATGACTACTCAAACTCTGACTACAAATCTAAGAAATCTAAACATTTCGACACGAATCGAGGAACGTTGGCGTCGAGGAGAACTAACTCCAAAGCAGGTAGACGAATTTCGACACTTTCTTAACGAAGTCGAGATCGAATTATTGCACCATCGCATTATTACCGATAACAGGTATACCCAATGGTTCTCTCAGGGTCAGGCAACCGATGACCAACTGCGACACTTTATTCGCCAATTTTCGGTTTTTTCCAATCAGTTTTTGGTAGCAGCCTTACTGAAAACCATTAATGCTCCTACTCTCCAACAGTCGCGGTCTAGTCGAGAAATTTTGCTCAACGAACTAGGAGTAATTTACCATAATCCGAAGCAATCAATTGGCGATCGCTCTACCCTAACTAATGAAGAAAAAGACCGCGAAGGCGATCCAGAATTGGTAGGCACAGAAGGTACGGTAGACGGTGGTATTTGTCGTTTTCGGGCTGCTCATTTTGAATGGTTGCTGAGAGTAGCGGAAGGACTGAGATTGGGTTTTGCAGATATTGGCAAACGCAAACATGGCACACTGACAACCTTACATTTCTGCGATGAATTAATTCGTCTCTATGGCAGTGATGACCCTCAAATTGCTCAAGGTGCTAGTTTTGCGGTAGAAAATTGGGCAGCAGCAGGTTTTTGGCAAGAACTAGAAGATGGCTTGTCCTACATCAAACAAACCAGACATCCCCACCTACGCTTGGCATTCTTTACCTGGCACAACCGCGTTGAAGCACAACACGCAGGACATACGTTAGAGGAACTAGAAGCAGTCTACTTTAACCCAGATTTCAATCGCGCCAAGTTCTTCCAAGGTGGTAGAGAAATTCTCAAAGCGATCGCAGTTTTCTGGGATGGTTTGAACCGCGATCGTCTTAACAGTTATCAGTGAACAGTTATCAGTTAAATTTACACTGAAATCGTTGTAGAATTTATACTCTAGAAAGTTTGGCGGGTTATCTGCTTCAATTAAGTTACTCCTGATTGCCTGAGGCAAAGATTTGTTCTGCTGTTAGGTTCAGTTCTCTAAACTGGGACGATCGCACTTGCTCGTTTCCAGAAAAGCTGCCTACCTCAGTGTAAGTCTTGCCTGTGAGTTCTAATACCAGTATCGTTTGAGCATCGGGATCGACAATCCAATATTCAGCAATACCACAATCTTGGTATTGTAATCGCTTGGCAATATAATCGCGCTCTCGTTGTAATTCCCCAGGACTGACGACTTCAATCACTAGTAAGGGAGGAGCCATTGTCAGACGAATAGTATTGCGCTTAGCTAATTGCTGAATATGTTCTTCTCGAATGATGGTAAGGTCGGGATAACGGTTTCTTGGTTCGCCTCGCACTTCCAATTCTAACCCATGTCCTCGAACTCTCTGATAGCCTACAAGTAAGGCAAATTGTATCAGCAGGAATGTGGCAATTTGCACATTTTTCCCTGATTCTGGTGGCACTTCAATCAACTCTCCATTAAATAGTTCATAAAGCTTATCTGTACCATCGTCGTAGGACAAATATTCTGCAAAGCTTTGAAATCGAGGTTTAACTTGGATCATGGTCTTAATTTTGATGCGATTCTATTATATATGCCAACTCAATTGAGCCAAGTCCAAATTTTAGTCGATAAATTTAATAATATTCTTCCCATCACTTGGTTCATTTTTAATTCTAAATCAAGTTTTTTAGTTAATGATATATACTAAAATAGTATATATCATTATTTTTCTATTCTCATAGTCTAATTATAGTTAATAATCAAAACTCAAATTTGGATAACTGAAAAAGATATCAACGCAATTTACTGTTGATACACATAGTTTTTTAAGCTTTTTCTTTTGCACTAATAATCGCAAGCAGCTTAAATACTAACGATATCTCTAGAAGGGAGAAATTCCCATGAGCGAATTTTGTCCTATTAAAGGATTTGACCATCTTGAATTTTATGTAGGGAATGCCAAGCAAGCAGCACATTTTCATAGTCAAGGTTTTGGCTTTACTAATACTGCTTATCGTGGTTTAGAAACAGGCGATCGCCAAAGGGCATCCTATGTGATGGAACAGGACAATATTCGTTTGCTGTTGAGTACGGGGTTAAGTCCAGACTATCCCATTTCCCAAAGTGCGATCTCGTTCCGAGCCAGCGAAGCTGACCGCGCAGTGCCAGGCGGAAGCCCGATCGCCTCAATCATATTTATCTGTAAATTATCAAGGTAGAGGAGATAAGATTTTGGCACCTACAATTTTAGTGACTGGAGCTAGAGGTCAAATTGGTAGCGACCTTATCCCTGCTTTGCGCGTTCAACATCCAACAACCAAGATTATTGCCAGTGGGAGACGGACAGAAACAAAAAAAGAGATTGAATTGCTTGGCTATGAAGTCCTAGACGTAACAGATAACCTGCATCTTCAGAAAATTATTGAACAATATCAAGTTGGTACAATCTATCACTTGGCTGGTGTGCTTTCTGCCAAAGGAGAACAGAACCAAAAGCTTTGCTGGAACGTTAATGTTAATGGACTTAAAAACGTACTAGAGGCAGCTAAATCCTATCGGTTGAAAGTTTTCTGGCCCAGTTCTATTGCTGTATTTGGGGCAAATACTCCCAAAGTCAATACACCCCAAACAACCATTAAAGAACCCTCTACTATTTACGGTATTACCAAAGTAACAGGAGAATTACTGGGTCAATATTACGCCCATCAATTTGGGGTCGATGTCCGTAGTCTCCGCTTCCCAGGAATTATTAGTTATAGTACTCCTCCTGGGGGTGGTACGACGGATTTTGCCGTAGAAATATTTGCCGAAGCGATTAAAAAAGGTAGTTATACCTGCTTTGTTCATCCAGAGACTCGTCTGCCCATGATGTATATGCCCGATGCTATCAAAGCCATCCTTAAGCTAATGCAGGCAGAACCAGCAGCAATTACAGTCCGCTCCAGCTACAATCTTGCTGCTGTCAGCTTTTCTGTAGCAGAACTGGTTGCCGAAATTCAGAAACATATTCCTAATTTTACTTGCCACTATCGACCAGATTTCCGACAGGCGATCGCCGATTCTTGGCCCTCAGTTATAGACGATACTCAAGCAAGGAAAGATTGGGGGTGGCAACCTAGCTACGATCTGACTGCCATCGTTGCTGATATGCTCCAACATCTCTCTATTAGGAGTTCGGAGTTAGTAGTTAGTAGTTAGTAGTTTGGATTTTTTATTTAATTAGTTTTGGAGACTAAACTATGTTTGCCACAGCCACCGATGTTTTTCAATCTACCCTCGACGAGATCCGCCAATCTGGACTTTATAAAGAAGAACGGATTCTAACTTCTCCCCAAAATGCCGAGATCGCCGTTCGAGACGGTCGAGAAGTCCTCAATTTTTGTGCTAACAACTACTTAGGATTGGCAAACCATCCAGAAGTAATTGCTGCTGCCCGAGAAGGACTAAATAAATATGGTTTTGGCTTATCTTCTGTGCGTTTTATCTGTGGTACGCAAAACATTCACAAGGAATTAGAAGCGAAAATTTCTGCTTTTCTGGGTACGGAAGACACGATTTTGTATAGTTCCTGTTTTGATGCTAACGGAGGACTATTTGAAACACTTTTAGATGCTGACTGTGCCGTGTTAAGCGATGCCCTCAACCATGCCAGTATTATCGATGGTATTCGCCTGTGTAAAGCTCAACGATATCGTTTTGCCCACAGCAATATGGAAGAATTAGAGCAAGTACTACAAGACACTCAATCGGCTAAAATTCGTCTGATTGCTACGGATGGTGTTTTCAGTATGGATGGCGATCTTGCCCAACTCAGTCAAATATGCGATCTTGCCGATAAATACGATGCCCTAGTGATGGTGGATGATAGTCATGGCACTGGCATTTTAGGAGAGACAGGACGAGGTTCGATCGAGCATTGTGGGGTAATGGGACGAGTAGATATTATTACCAGCACCTTGGGCAAAGCTTTAGGGGGAGCTACTGGCGGTTTTACTAGCGGGCGCAAAGAGATTATAGAGTTATTAAGACAGCGGTCGCGACCTTATTTATTTTCTAACTCCGTTGCTCCAGTGGTGGTCTATACCAGTCTAAAAGTGCTGGACTTATTGAGGGAAACTGGAGAGTTACGAGATAATCTACTAAAAAACACCCGCTATTTCCGTCAAAAAATAAGCGACTGTGGTTTTAAAATCAAACCCGGTATTCATCCCATCGTGCCGATTATGCTCTATGACGCACAATTAGCCCAAAATATGGCAGGGGATTTATTAGAACAGGGTATTTACGCGATCGGTTTTAGCTATCCTGTAGTTCCTATCGGACAAGCTCGAATTCGCGTCCAGATTTCTGCTGCCCATACCCGCGCCCATCTCGATCGCTGTATTGAGGCTTTTACCAGTGTTGGGAAACAATATGGGGTAATCTAAAATGAAACTTGCTATCTCTTCACCTAACCTAGAAAATATTCGTCAGGCAGCTAAGACGATCTCTCCCCAAGCATCTGATACTCCTTGTCGCCATTCGCGACAATTATCGACAATGGCGGGAGCGACGGTAATCCTCAAATATGAAAATCTCCAATTTACAGGTTCTTTCAAAGATCGGGGTGCTTTAGTAAAATTGCTTTCTTTAAATGCAGACCAAAGAAAGCAGGGGATTATTGCCTTCTCAGCAGGTAATCATGCCCAAGCAGTTGCCTATCAAGCTCAACGTTTAGGCATTCCCGCAGTTATTATCATGCCTTGTTTTACACCTAATGTTAAAGTAGAACGCACTCGCTCATTTGGGGCAGAAGTAATCTTTCATGGCGAAACTTTAGATGATTCTATTATTTTAGGCAGACAAATTGCTCAAGAACGCAACCTCAATATTGTCCATCCCTATGATGACGAAAAAATTCTTGCTGGACAAGGAACGATCGCCCTAGAAATGCTAGCAACTCATCGCGATCTAGAGGTTCTTTTAGTACCCGTAGGAGGAGGAGGTTTAATCTCGGGAAATGCGATCGCAGCCAAAAGTCTTTGTCCTCAAATTAAAATTATCGGCGTACAAACAAAACGCTTTCCTGCTATGCTGCAAGCTCTTAAAGGAGAGCCAATTGTTTGTGGTAGATCTACTATGGCTGAAGGGATTGCCGTTAAAACCCCAGGAAAACTGACTTTACCAATTATCCGAGAATTAGTCGATGATATTCTGTTGGTAGATGAAGAAGAAATAGAAGAAGCAGTGCGGTTACTGCTAGAAACAGAAAAAACAGTAGTAGAAGGAGCAGGAGCAGCAGGACTAGCAGCTTTAATTAAATATCGTACCCGCTTTGTCGATCGCCAGGTAGGAATAATCCTCAGTGGAGGTAACATCGATTTACCTATCCTTGCCGAGATTGTGCAACGGAGTATGGTTCGTTCTGGTCGGTTGGTGCGATTAGAAGTTGAAATTAGAGATGTGCCTGGGGTTTTAGCAGATGTAACGCGCTATATCGGTGAGACTGGAGCCAATATTGTTGAAGTGCATCATCAAAGAGAATTTTCCTGTCTGCCTCTTCAGTCAGCGGATTTAGAATTAGTACTGATGACGAGGGGACTTACTCATCTAGAGCAAATTATAGAGGTACTAACAAAGGCAGGATATAAGACTCGCCTACAATCAATCTGCGAAACAAAGAGCGATCGTCTGCAATATAATGACTAGCAAGTAATAATTTTATCAAGATTATTTCAGATTTGGGATCTTGATAGAGAAGAAGATCGAATACAATGACTTGTTAGAGTTTTGGGATTTCCCGCCTAGTACGCGTGCGACCCGCCGTAAGACGACAGGTAGTCCCTGCACTTCTATTGCAGAGACTCCCCCCTAATTTAGCTAATAAGCGCGCTCGCGCAGCCTTTATTTCCCAGAGCCGCTATTCTATATAGCTTAAATACTATAATACTCTATCTGACAAACATAGTTAAAAGTTGAACAGAAATTCAACCCAATCAGTTTGCAGGGACTACCATTTATTACTCTGTAGATCGAGACGATGAGCTTTTTCTATAGCTGCTTTTTCTTTGGCTCTTTGGGCAAATGGTTGCAATTGTTCTATTTCCATCCCGCTTAAAATACTCAAATTTTCTAAATCGATTCCTTTACTCAACATTTCTACACACCATGTTTGTCGTGCTTGCTGTAAAGTTGGTGGTTGAGCTTGGGGTGTAAGTAAATCTTTAGTTAGAGTCTGCCATAAAGTTTTTAATTCTTCTTGAGACATCGGCTGCTGCTGCTCATTAATAAATAAAGCCGATCGATCGTCTTTGCGAATTTTTAGCCATTGAGTTACGGGATCGCTCTCGGCAAAACCATAACGTTTTCCTAAAATCCACTGGTTAAGAGGAACTTGTCTAATTGCACCCCGATTAATCTGTAAAATACGTTGTCCGGATTCTTTAATAAAGTGCGATCGCTCTAAATTAATTATTTCTTCAACAGACAAGCCCGCTCCAAACAAAACATACACTAAAGCATATTCCTGTTTTCCTTGTTTTTTAGCTCGTCGGAAAATAGAGTGAACTAAATTAGTTGGTAAATCTTGTACAGACTGTTTCTGGACTGGAGATGACCGAGTTTCTTGTGTAATACTAGTTTTAGTCGAAGTCACGATCGCACCATGTAAAAACAGTTCTACCAAACTAGCTAAAAAATCTTCTCTTTCTAACCATAATTCATCGCCTTCGATAGTTGACTCAATGGTGAAATAACCGAGCAGAAGTCCGTTGAGTAAACTAGTTAGGGTTTCTGGCGGAAAACGAGTTTTTAAACCTTCTTGAGCGATCGCTGTAGCTAAATGTTGGGCTACATATTTATTAGCTTCAGTTAATCCTTGTCCTAACGCCAGACGGTTTTCTGGAGGATATTGTCCTGCTTCTCCTACTACAGAGCGAACTAATTCAGGAACTTTTTCTAGAGCATCTAAACTAACTTGGGCATAATCTTGCAAAATTTGAGCAACACTAGCTTTAGAATCTGCTTGTTCTAAGAGAGATCTCCCTAATTGAGCAAATACCGCTGAATCTTCCATTACGGCTAGTAATAAGCCGTGTTTGCTACCAAAATGACGAAATAAAGTAACTTCATTCACTCCAGCGCGTTCGGCAACGGCTTTAGTCGTAGTATCGGTTACTCCTCTTTCCGCAAATAAATCTAACGCAGCCTCAATTAGACGGGTTTTGGTTGATTTCTTTCCAGCAGACATAAACTAAAAATGTAAGTGTCACTTGCACTATTTACAAATAGTTGTTACACTGCAAAATGCAAGTAACACTTGCAAATTTCTCCTAGATTATAGCTCATCTTTCATCTAATTGATGGGTTGGTAGAGTGAGATACAAATAACCAAAAAAATTTAATCCTAGTATTTCTTAAGGACAAAAAATTAATGACACAAACAGTAATTAACCTTGAGAGTAAGCAAAAGCTTGCTGTCTCTTGGACTAATGTGGCTTTTTTCAGTGCATTCCACATTTTAGCTTTATTCGCACCTTGGTTTTTTTCCTGGAAAGCTCTAGGTGTAATGGTTGTTCTCCACTGGTTAACTGGTAGTATTGGTATTTGTCTGGGATATCATCGACTCCTAACTCATCGCAGTTTGCAAGTACCTCAATGGTTAGAATACATTCTTGCAACTATAGGTGCTTTAGCTTTAGAGGGAGGCCCTATCTTTTGGGTGGCAGGACATCGTGTACATCATGCTCATACAGAAGATATTGATAAAGACCCCTATTCTGCTAAAAAAGGATTCTGGTGGAGTCATATACTCTGGTTAGTTTATCCTCAAAAGCAATTTTTTGACTACGAATCTTACAATAAATATGCTCCCGATTTAACTAGACAAGCTTATTATCGTTGGCTAGACCAAAAACAAAATTTTATTGCGCTACAAGTTATTTTAAGTTTATTTTTATATGCTTTAGGTGGTTGGTCTTTCGTTTTCTATGGTGTATTTCTCAGAGCAGTATTGCTATGGCATAGTACTTGGTTAATTAATTCTGCTAGTCATATCTGGGGATATCGTACATTTCCTGCTGACGATAATGCTCGTAATCTATGGTGGGCAGCTATCTTAGCTTATGGAGAAGGTTGGCACAATAATCATCACGCTCGTCCTCGTGTTGCTAAAGCCGGACAAAAGTGGTGGGAAATTGATATGACTTGGTGGGCAATTCAAGTGCTGCAAACATTCGGCTTAGCCAAAAAAGTTGTCTTGTAGTTTGGTTCAAGATTATGGGAGAAAAAGCGGTAAGCATATTTGGAGCGAAGGCTTACCGCTTTCTACTATGAGCAATTTAATCGTTATGGGCATGACTAAATTTGTAGGTGTAAAACAGCCGACTTAGTTTTTTTAGTAGATATCCTGTTATCGAGAAAATAATGGCAGAGCCGATCGCCACCCAGAATTGCCAAGGTGGTAAAGTGGTAAACATGGATGTAGCTAAAGATTCCGTTGTTGCTTTCATAGCAAAGAAACGAGCATCTATAAATAAACCAAAACCGAAACAAATAATCGCTGCAATATAACTGAAGACGGTCAAGCGATCGATATTTTTCAGAGCATCTTGGCAAACTTGACAATGCTGAGTATGAGTTGTCCAGACATCAAAGAGTTTTTCTCGAGCTATTTCTGCTGATATTTCGCTATTACAATCTGGATTCCAAGGTATACCTCCTCCTGCTCTTATTGCCAACCACTGACGAAATTTAACTACCATTTTATCTTGAGGATTAGGCGTATAAACGGTGTCAAGCCATTTATACTTATTTCGTTTAGCAATAATTTTTTCTTGATAGTGTAAAAAGACTAAATCCTGATGTAAAAAGAGAGAAGCCAATGGAGTAACAGCAAAAGAAAAGCCTTCCTGGGTAGATATATCTCTTAGGCGAAGCATATCATAATACTTAGTGGTGGGAAATTGATATGACTTGGTGGGCAATTCAAGTGCTGCAAACACTAGGTTTGGCTAAAAAAGTCGTTTTGTAGTTTAAAGATAAGAAATTAAAGAGCATCAAACTAGTTATCTGATGCTCTTTAAGAAAAATAATAAGTTAATTTGAGTTCGACATTTTCTTATTCTTATTGAAAAAACAATAATTCCGAACCCAACTAATTATTACGGTGCTAAAGCATTGCCTCTAATCAAACTACCAATAGTCTTAGCAGTAATCTTCATTTGCACTAAAGGATTAGCAGGGACTACGGTTTTGTAAAGATAGCTATCAAAAGTCATTTGTTGTACGTCTTTATCCGCGCACATTTCTACAAACGCTTCGCGAGTAGCATCACTACGATAGAAGACTCTTTGCAGAATGTCTAAGACAAGATAGGTTGCACCGTATTCTTTATTCCAACGTTTGAGAAAATCTTTGAGGTCTTTTTCTGTGGGAAGTTTTTGTCCATTGTGAGAACGTTCTACAATGAATTCCGCACACATACGACCAGATTTGGCTGCAAAGTAGATACCTTCACCAGAAGACTTAGTTACAGTACCTAAAGCATCACCTACTAGAGCAACTCTGCCACGAATAGGACGGGGACGAGGATGTTCGGGGATGGGATGAGCTTCTACTTTAATAATTTCTCCGCCTTCTAGCTTTTTAGCAGCGCGGGCGCGAATACCAGCTTGGAGGTTTTTAATAATGGCTTTATTAATCTTCATGGTTCCCGTACCAACGGCTACATGGTCGTATTTAGGGAACACCCAAGCATAAAAGTCAGGGGACACATCGTCACCCACATACATTTCTGCAAGTTCTTCGTAGTAAGCCATTTTAGCTTCTGGCAGACGAATTCTTTCTTGGAAGGCGATCGCATAATTATAATCTCCTGCATCGATCGCTTTAGCAATACGGGAATTTGCCCCATCAGCACCAATCACTACATCAGCTTTGAGGGTTTTCATTTCCCCTTTAACACTGCCATTAGCGTGATCTGCGTAGTGAATAGTATAAGGTTCTTTATCGCTATTGGGTATATCTAGTTGATAAACGGTACCGTTAATTAAGTTGGCACCTAATTTGGCAGCGCGATCGCGTAAGAAGCCATCTAAGACTTCCCGACGGCACATACCAATATATTCTTCATCTTTTAGGGTTGAGCCAATATTAACTTCTATATTTGACGGTGAGATCATTTTCATTTTTCTGACTCGCCGATCGATAATTTCTGGAGGTAAGTCAAACTCCCCAACCATGCAGAGAGGAATCGCCCCACCACAAGGTTTAGCGTTATCTAGTTTACGCTCAAATAAATAAGTTTCAATTCCAGCTTTAGCTAATACTTCGGCTGCGGACGAACCAGCAGGACCGGAGCCAACAACAGCAACCTTTAATGTCAAGGCTTTTCTCCTCTATCTCATCTCAAGCTACGGATCGAATCCTACCATGGACTCCGATCTTATCGATCTGCGATCGACTTTGTCGGGCAATTTTGCAATAGAGCTTAACAACTTTTGCAATAAAAGTTCATATTTTTTGACTATTTCACTCACTTAACTACTAACCACCCTTTGGGCAGTGCGCGTTCCCTTGCCCCCATTCGAGGGTAAACGTCTTGCGCCGACGCGGGGTCGCACTGCTAACTACTAACCAATACCATTAAAATTCGGCATTCAAAGGGGTTCTGGGGAAAGGAACCACATCGCGAATGTTAGTCATACCTGTCATAAATTGAACTAGTCTTTCAAATCCCAAACCAAAGCCAGCATGAGGAACCGTGCCATAACGACGTAAATCTAGATACCACCACAAACTATCCACTTCTATCCCTGACTCTTGAATACGCTTTTCTAAAACATCTAACCTTTCTTCCCGTTGTGAACCCCCAATAATTTCGCCAATTTTAGGGGCTAAAACATCCATGGCAGCCACAGTTTTCCCGCCATCGTCTAAACGCATATAAAAAGCTTTAATCTCTTTGGGATAGTTAGTAACAATTACTGGTTTTTTAAATAAATCTTCGGCTAAATAGCGTTCGTGTTCTGACTGTAGATCGATACCCCACTCTACAGGAAATTCAAATTTTTTCTTAGCTTTTTCTAGTAGAGATATGGCTTCGGTGTAAGTAATTCTGGCAAATTCATTGTTAATAATATTATCTGCCGTTGCCAAAATCGATTTATCGATCCATTTGTTAAAAAATTCCATATCTTCTGGGCAATTATCCAGCACATACTTAAAGATATACTTGAGAAATTCTTCAGCTAAATTTCGATCGCCTTCCAAGTCACAAAAAGCCATTTCTGGTTCAACCATCCAAAATTCCGCTAAGTGTCTGGAAGTATTAGAATTTTCAGCACGGAAAGTAGGGCCAAAAGTATAGACATTTTGAAATGCCATTGCCATAACTTCTGCTTGCAATTGCCCACTTACCGTTAAGTAAGCTGGTTTGCCAAAGAAATCCTGACTGTAATCTATTTCTCCTGTTTCTGTTTTGGGAATATTTTTAAAATCTAGACTGGTGACGCTAAATAATTCTCCTGCCCCTTCACAGTCACTAGCGGTAATAATGGGACTATGAATCCACAAAAAACCTTTGTCTTGGAAAAATTTGTGGATAGCCGTAGCACAGGCATTACGCACTCGAAAAACTGACCCAATGGTATTAGTGCGCGCTCGCAAATGACTGATAGTCCGTAAAAATTCAAAAGAATGACGTTTTTTTTGCAAGGGATAGGTTTCCGCATCTGCTTCTCCGTAAACTGTCAGAGTATTAGCTTTTAATTCAATGCGTTGTCCCTTACCTTGAGAAGCAACCACTACTCCCGTTACTTCTACTGAAGCACCTGTATTAATCTTTTTGAGGAGATTTTCATATTCTGGTATTTGGGAATCAAGCACTACTTGCAAATTGGCTAAAGAAGAACCATCATTCACTTCCACAAAAGAAAATCCCTTTAGTTCTCTTTTGGTGCGTACCCAGCCTTTAATAGTTACTTTTTCATCTGGTTGAGCGTTTTTTAAAATATCGGCAACTCTTCTTGTTCCCATGTAAACCTAATTTCTTCAAAGATCATGATTATTGTATCTAACAATTAAAGAGACTTAAACAATTCTGTAGAAAACAGACAAGGGTAATGGAGTAGTGACAACTCATCGGTATGATAGGGGAAAAGGTATACCTTTAAACGAGGAAAAAGTACAAGGGATTGAATTTAATTATTAAATCTACGTGACAATTCTTCACTATCCTATTAAATAAATTTTTACTAAATATTGGAGTCATATTAAGATGGCAAGAAAAAAACGTAAACCATTAAATAAGCCTAATAAAACTAAATCTTTGAACGCCAAACCTTCTTCATCCGAGTCATCTAGTAATTCAGTTCAAGAAACAAGTTTTTCAAGTTCTGCCCTAAATGAAAATATCGATCGCGACCGCAGTAACACAGCAGTTTCAGAAGTTTCAGAAGAAAAAGTAAATTCTCAAGTAAACGAAGCCTCAATTGAATCTAAAGATACCGATCGAGAAGCAGTTAAGCAATCTAATTCAACTAAAGAAACACAACAAAAACTTGCCGAACAAGACGAAAAAAATGCTGTTTTACAAAAGCAGTTGAAAGAACAAAAGGCTTTAATTAAAAAACTTCAAGATCGGCTCCAAGGAAAACAAGAGCAAGAATTACAAAAAAAAGAAAAAGATCGAGTCTTAGAAACTCAAGTTGAGAATTTACAAACTCAATTATCCCAACAAAGCGATCGCTCTCAAGTTTTAGCATCGCAAGTTATAGATTTACAAGGAAAATTAGCACAAACTAATCAAAAGTTATCTCAGCAAACGGAAACTAACCAAAATCTAGAAACGCAAGTTGAAGATTTACAACAGGAATTATCTCAACAAAGTGACCGCGCTCAATCTTTAACCACTCAAGTTACCGATTTACAAGCTCAATTAGAACAAAGTGAGCAAAAACTGAGCCAGAAAACTAAAACTAATCAAGCTTTAGAAACTCAAGT
>JAAUYH010169681.1_pt1 | contig 20402 bp, 19 predicted proteins | sample 7278061 | NCBI WGS metagenome assembly JAAUYH01 (sample SAMN14350203, study PRJNA611818) | marine sediment metagenome | isolation source: surface marine sediment (0.6m) | place: French Polynesia: Moorea | collected 2018-08 | reverse complement strand
TTGCAAGTACCAGAAATCTAGCTATAAATTGCTGTAAGTTGGTACGAGCAACGCACCTAGACAATTTGGAATATGGGGTTCGACAAGAGAGTCTTGTCGGTAAAATTCCAAGCCCACTTAGATGTATGAGTATTTCTTCTAATACGTTAGTACCGAAGGACGTTCGGGGAAAGAAATTGACTGTCAAGTTGTCGTACTGTCGGGGGTGCATAGTAGCTGCTATGTATCTAGATAATCCGCGTAGGGCAGTAAGGTTAAGGTTCTAATCGCGAGGTTAGGAGCTTCATCCCGTAGAACGGGATTGAGAGAAGTCACACCTAATACTAGATGTACCTTATAAGTACGATAAACCCACTAGAGATAATTAAAACCAGATCTTGATTATCTGTTACCAATCTACCCAATCCCCATCTCAAACATTTTCTAATTAATTTTAACCACCTACTTAGATTCTTAATTGTAACTGTTACTTCTGGCGATTTTTAAGCGTGTATTCCCTATTTACTTTGATCTGTACTCTTCTTGAGAAATAATTTTCAGATTGGATCGAGGTTGAAGGGAGTTTGGGATAGCAATTACAGAAGACATAAGTCTATGGTTATCGCGATTATAGACTCCAGACCAAAAACTAAATAATTTTTTAATTGTGGTCATGATTTCAGTAAATTCGTGATGATTTTGGTTTAAGTTAAGCCAGTAAGATGGGATGCTGTATAAACTATTATATGCTCCTGCTAAAGTGCCTGTTAGGCTGACGGTATTAGGAAATTTTTGGGATACTGCGATCGCTCTTTTAAGAATTAAGGAAAACTCTTCAGGAATAGATAAAAATAGATACAAGGAAAAGAGTAATTCTATTCTAGAGTGGTCGCTAGTCTTAGCCAGTAATATTTCTAGTATTTGTTTAGAACTTTGCCCTTGGGATAAAGCAATTGCTACTAGTTGTAGATGTTCTGAGTTTAGAGGATGCTCTAATTTTAACTTACTAGTTATCTGTGGGATGGGATCGTTAACATCTAATTTGTCTCTCAAAGCTAAAACAACTTTATAAATCCAAACTTCTATAATTTCTCTATCTTCATGTTTTAGATTTGTTGCTTCGCTAACTTGAGTAACTAGATGTTGCAATTGATGGCAATTATCATGGTAAAAAAGAATCCATGGCAATAAACTCAGAGCTATATCACTAAGAGTAAAAGTTTGTGTTACAGAAAAATATTTTTCCCAGGGTTTTAGCTCATTATCCAAATCATTAACTATTTCTTGAAGAAGCAGATCCCTATCTAGAAAATGCTCAATTGAACTATGAACAACAAGATTATTCTTGCGAGATAATTGCTTTCCAATAAATTGACCTAAAAAAGCTCCCTGGAATTTACTAATCAGAGAATATCTCATATAATGTGCGATCGCCTATTTAAAAGTTAGTAGGGGAAAGGCGCTGCCTTGCCCCTACAGAATTCACTTATCATCTAATAAACCACCAACCACTAACCAATTAAACGAGTTTCAGTTTTGCCTAATTGACCCAGTTGTCTAGTTATCTGGAATAGTGTTAGAGATATAATTAGCCATTGACCTAAAAGAGTCGTCATAATGGCAGAAAAACTTACATTTTGTACTACAAAAGTTGGTGCAAATGTTATTAACAAAGCACTACTACTATCATGGGCTATTCCTGCCATAAGTATAAAGACAGGGGGGACAATAACTAAGGCTGAAACCGTAATCAATGACCAAGTTGCTCTTTGAGGATGTTTGGTGAGTAAAATACATTGAGCAATAACGGAGTATAATAATAGGCTGCTAACTCCTAAGATTAATCCCCAGATAATTCTTTGCGAGTCTTCAGTAAAGATTAGTAATGAAGGAATAATATAGACGGTGGCTATAGCTAAATTCAGGGCAATTGCCACTATGGCAGGACTTTTTTCCCCTAATATTAAATCTTTCCATAAGATTCTCTGGGATTTGCGGAATTGATGTCGATATCTTGTCCAATCTTGTAATGTTTGATATCTGGGATTTACCAGAGCCATCAATACTAAGAAAAATATTAGTAAGAACCACTGTAAATCTACATAGTTATCATATAGTCTGCTTGTTGATGTGGTCTGAAGGGTGAAGCCTAAAGCATAAAATACAAAACAACCAGTAATACAGTAGGTTTGGATTTTACTAAAACTCGTACTATTGGGATGATCGAAACAACGTTTTAAGCCTTTCCAAATCCAATGCTGCCAAATATAATAGTTAACTAAAATAAATCCTATTCCGATACTGGATTGTTGCCATAAATGTTGTCCATAGAAACTAACTTCTCTAACATATCCTTCCATGAATGAGGGATTACCATAAAACAAACTAGCTAAATTACTATGGTCTATTAAGTAGGTTAGTACTATCATAGGATTGAACATAAATATCCAGTCTATAGTACTTTTGGCGTAGTGATGGCTACCATGATAGTTAACGTGGAATAAAGTTCCAGTATTAATCCACAAAAATACAGCTAATAAACCACTACCCAACCAAGGTTTTAAGCCAACAAATTTAGTTTTTAAGAGACTAAATAATAGGGCTAAACTGTAAAATAACCAACAACTAGCCAGTATAGTTACATCAAATGCTAAGATGAAACTCAAAGAAATTCCTGCTTTTAAGGCTGCTACCAAGTGTAAGGGAAAAGCCAATAATACTGCTAAGTAGAGTAAGATAGGTACTCCCAAAATTTTACCGATGAGAATAGTGTTAGCAGATTGGGGACTAAACTGAATAAAACTTAAAGTTCCTCTTTCTGTTTCTTTGACTAAATCTGTAATGAGTAAATAAACTCCTCCTACTAATAAACCAATAATTACTACCACAGTAAGCAAGACAAAAGTATCTAACCAAAATAATTGCCAATTAATATCCCAATGACCCAAGAGGTTAGTGCTACACAAGTCTTGATGTTGATAATACTTTCCTTCACTAAAACAGTAACGACTATACTGCATTCTGGAATCATCAAGATCGGGTAATTCACCTAAGCGATTAATTATAATCCCTAACTGTATCAATCCAGATAAACATACTGTAATTAGAAGATTAATTCTGGTGAGTCTTCCTTTAAGTTCTCGCAATAGTTGAGGATTAAACTCTGATAAACTGGCAAGGGATTTTGTTGCCTTTACTAATAGTTTGTTTTGGTTCATGATAAAAATCTAGCCCGAGATAACTTAACTAGCTTGTTGATGTCCTAATTTGAAGAAAATAGTTTCCAAATCTTCCTGAGTGTATTGAAATTCTGTTAGAGAAATTCCCGCCTTAACTAGCGTGCGCAATAATTCCGCACTTTCCCATTCCCCTCCTGTAAAATTTACTTTCAGGCGGTTGCTTCCTGGTATTACCTCCCATTCTTTGACTAAAGGATTCTTTCTAAGTTCCCTTTGTAAAGTATCTAAATCTCCTAAAGTAGTAATGATAATTTGCTGACGAGCCAAACGCCTAAGAATATCTGTTAAAGAGCCACTTTCTACTAAACAGCCTAATTCCATAATTCCCACAGAAGTACATAATTCTGCTAAGTCACTCAAAATATGGGATGAAATTAGAATTGTCATTCCAGCTTCTTGTAACACTTTAATAATTTCTCGAAATTGTCTTCGGGAAATGGGGTCTAAACCCGATACAGGTTCATCTAACAACAATAGTATTGGTTCATGGAGAATAGTTCGCGCTAAACTTAGGCGTTGTTTCATCCCTCTAGAGAGATGTACAATTAAAGTTTGGCGTTTATTTTCGAGTTGAATTAACTCCAATACTTCATAAATCCGATGACGACGACGGGAAGAAGGAAGACAATACAGTCTAGCAAAATAATCCAAATAATCCCATACTGTTAAATCATCGTATAAAGGATAATCATCGGGAAGATAGCCAATTCTGCGCTTTAGGGTATGATTGTCACTATCTCGGGATAAAAGCTCGCCGTTAAGGTAGATTTCTCCTAAAGTCGGTTCTTCTACTCCAGCTAACATTTTAATCAGGGTTGTTTTTCCTGCTCCGTTAGCACCGATTAAACCATAAACTTCGCCACTTTTGATTTCTAGATCGAGATCGTTTACTGCTATGTCCCGCTCAAATCTTTTAGTTAATCCGTAAGTTGCGATCGCTATTTCCCTGGGGGGAGTTGCGATCGCAAATTCTTGTCTCATGTCCACCAACCCCAGATAAGAATTGCTATTCATAGTATCAAGGGTAGCGTGACTAATCCCGTGGGGTAAACCCACACGGGCTTCCTTACCTCGCGATAAGGCATTCCTGCACTGCGCCTTTTATCTAGAATTTGTTGGTACAAACGATGTTTTTTATCTCCCACCATTGATTCCCCGACAGATCGACAATTTTACAGGCAATTTCTTTCCCCGAAAGTCCTTCGGTACTACTATCAATCTTTTATTCTATTTTTATTCTATTTCCCTAGTTATGTCGCCCCTGTCCCGTCAGGTATTTGTCCTTGGTCGAACATCTAGGTTGGGTAGTTCCCAATCCTGGGTCAATTCAGGTTTTTACCTTGCGCCCAAAATAATTATATAGCAGCCGAAAGCCTTAGTACATAAAGATTTTGTACCAAAACGGTAAACCTATGTCCAATAACTTATCGCGCTCGTTTTCTCACCGAAGGTGCGGGTCGCTCCGCACCCCATGAATGGGGTGGGAATTCCCACTCGCATTTTAAGTTGTGTTTTTTTTTGAGACGGATTTTTAATGATCAAACTTGATAATATTTATGTATCAGCGTAAGCTTTATATTTTAATAATTATGAATCTGCCAGAATTAAATACTCAAACTATAGACCGTATTATAGAAATGGCGTGGGAAGACCGCACACCTTTTGACGCTATAGAATCACAATATGGATTAAAAGAAAAAGAAGTTATTGCCTTAATGAGAAGGGAAATGAAACCTTCTAGTTTTAAAATGTGGCGGAAAAGAGTCACAGGAAGAAAAACTAAACACCTTAAAAAACGAGATTTTATCGCAGGAAGATTCAAATCTCAAATGCAGTAAAACTACCCTTAGATATGCTAACTTCATCATAAAAGCTGATTCTTGCTAAGGATATATAATATCCTGGGATTTAGAAATGCCAAGAATCAAGGTCTAGAAAAACTCAATCTCACAGCAGTAAGCTCTTATTTTGTTAATTTTTTCTTGAATGTGTCCTTATATGTCTTAAAAAATTTTTTTGGGAGTACTTCATTTTTAACTTATTACTATAACCTGCGTCACGGAGAAACTAAATGAAAGTATCTGTAATTATCATCACACATAACCGACCTTTAGAATTTCAAGCTGCCTTAAAAAGCGTTTTACAACAAACTCGAAAACCAGATGAAATAATTGTTATTGATGATGGTTCAAATCCAGATTTAAAACCAAATATGGCTAATTTATCATCTGATTTTGTGCCAATTAAACTAAAACGCTTTGAAGTACCGCAAAAACCTTGTAGAGCTAGAAATAAAGGGGCAGAAATTGCTTCTGGTGATATATTAATGTTTCTGGATGATGATGATACCTGGGAGACTACAAAAATTAGGGAGCAGTTATCAGTATTTGAACAAAATCCTGATGTTGGCTTAGTGTATTCTGGTAGATTAATAGTAAGCAGCAAAAATCGCGAGAAGATTTTATACAGAATCAAACCGAAATTTGCAGGCAATCTTTATCCAGAAATTTTATCCCAAAATGTAATAGGACCACCCTCATCTGTAGCTATAAAAAAGCTGCTTTTTACAGAAGTGGGTGGCTTCGATCCAAATATGAAAGCATATGAAGATTATGATTTATGGATAAGATGTTGCCAGAAAACAATTATTGGACATGATAATTCATGTAATGTTAGATACACTTTAACTGAAAAGCCTAATGCACAACGTAGTGGACAAATAAAGGTTCAAGTCCAAGGTAAATTGTCCTATCGACATTTAGAAGGAGTACATCAATTATTAGATAAATATCAAGAAGAAATTGAACTACAAGGAACTATTAAGGCTCGTATAATTAGAGCAACTAGATTTTTTGCGGTCGCAAAGTCTTTAAGGCGACATGGCTTAAGACAATCTTTACCTTTTATTTGGGCTAGCTTTTGCCAGTATCCCAGTTTAAAAGTATTAGCATTGATTATGCCTCCTAGAATTATACAGTTGGTTCGAGGTTTTATCTAATTAGGGATTTGGTGGGTTACTAGAGTGACGTAAATCATAATAGAAAGAAAGCAACTTTGTCCCTATGATAGACTTTATAATATGCTTGGTTATGGCTTTAACTAGCCATGAACTACTAAGAAATAAATTATAATACCAGGGTAGATAATTTTTTTTGATTGCAAAATGCTCTTTACATCTAGTCCCAATAGTAGAAAATTGTTCAGAAATTCCCCCTAACTCCATATAAGCTAATACTTCAGAAGTAAAAATAAAATTTATCTTCTGATTGTGGTAAGCACGATAAATTAAATCATAATCACCACAGATACGATAGTCAGTATTAAAATAATTCAAAAGCTTATAAGTATCTTTAGTAACAAAAGTGGCTGGATGATTAATTGGCATTCCATAATTAATTCTAGAATCTAAATCCTGTTGACTTTTAACTAATTTGAATTGAATTTTCTTACTATCATCAAATCGATACATAGCTCCAGATAATACAACATATTTATTTTGCTGTGGATGCTTTTGATAAAGTGTAGCTATAGTTTCTAAAGAATTTTCAGTATAGGTATCTCCACTATTGATAATTCCGATAATTTCTCCTTGAGCTAACTTAATTCCTTTATTCATAGCATCATAAATACCAGCATCAGGTTCACTTACCCATGTAGTTAGATTTTTTTCATACTTTTTAATAAGCTCTACAGTCCCATCTGTAGAACCACCATCAATAATAATATATTCGTAGTTTTTATAAGATTGCTGAAGCACGGAAAGAATAGTTTTTTCTATGTATTTTTCTGCGTTATAGACCACAGTAATAACAGAAATCAGGGGGAGTTTAGGATTTGTTTTTGAACAATTTTCTTCTGATTGTAATACTTCTTGTTTAAGAACATAGTTTAACTGTGATTCCAGACGGTTGGGGAAAGCAACATCATTTGCATTCATTCTGTCTATCCAAAACATTTGAGCCATTGCAACGTCTCTGGCTAATTTAGCCGATCATTTAGTTAAATAATAGCGATCGCCCTTGAGGTTATTTAGTCTTTTTTGGCAAAAATTCAATCTTCCTTTTTTTTTGGTATGCTACTGAATGATATGGTATTTCTCGAATCAGTGAGATAGACCCAGGGACTATGTTAAACAATCAATAATCAACTTTTCATCAAAAACCAGGATGTTAACCTGTACCTCATCTGAATAGATATTAATACCAAATAAAATAATTTTAAACATATCATGTCACTTCTTAAAAGAAATATACTTTTATTTTTAAGCATATTGATAATTATTTTAGAATATTCTCAATTTTCTAATATTATTAGCCCAAAAATAAACTATCAGACAAGTCTAATCACAAAATCTACCGATATCCAGATGGTGAAAAATGTGCCAGTTGAGGATAATCTTATCGCTCTGAGTACAGCGGATTTTCCCCTAGGTTGGTACGACATCATGAATAGACCCCAAACTCCAGAGGCTATTTCTCAACAAGACTTTAATATTTTAATGCCTTATGGCGGTAGCAGTTACCAAATGATAAGTACTTATTTGGATGCTGCTGCTGCTGCTGGTGTCAAGATTATGTTACCAGTCAACCCGAACTTAGAACAAGTTAAAGCTGGGGATGTTGCCCAAATTAAAGAGAAGATTCGTAGATTTAAGAACCATCCAGCAATTTACGGCTGGTATACTGCTGATGAACCAGATCTACATGAAATTCCAGCAAAACTTTTAGTATCTGTTTACCAAGCGGTTAAAGAGGAAGACCCCACTCGACCTATTGCTATCGCTTTTAACACAAATTTATCTCGCATCAAAAAATACGCTGATGCTTATGATATTCTGATGTATGACAAATATCCTTGTCTAGAGGGATATCCAGAATTTAGTTCTAGTCCGCCTTACGTAAACATAGATTTTCTTGGTGAACGGATACCCCAAATTGGTAACTATGCCAAGAACAACAACAAACTATTTTTTCCCATAGTTCAAGCATTTGCTAAACGTCACCGAAAACGTTTTTGTTCAGGTGCAGAAATGAAATACCTTATTTATATGTCTCTGCTTTCTGGTGCTGATGGATTGTTTTTCTACGCATATCACAGAACTGAACAGAGTTGGCTTGACTCAACACTTCTACCCCTAACTGAAGAGTTGCATACTTATCTGCCCACAGTTAAGAATAAACCTCTATCTTGCCAAATTAAGAGCGATCAATTGACAGTTCAAAGTTGTCTTTACCAAAATCCTAACACCAAAGAGTATATTTTAATTGCTATTAATCATAGCAAAAGTAAGGTCAGAGCTAGCATTAGACTAGACCCGAAAATGTCGATTACTTCAGCTAGACTTTTGGGAGAGAATAGATATATTAGTGGGATAAGTGAGAACTTACAAGATATCTTTAGTCCTTATGGGGTACATATTTATAAGCTTTACTCATTTTATAATTCTGATTTTTCGTAGTACAAATAGTTATAGCCATTGAACCCAAACCAGCATAGGAACTTGCTAAATCTAAACCAACATTCAAACTCAAAAATAAATAAAGACTTATCATTGCAAAAGCAGTCTGATAGGAAGAATGGGTTATAGCTACTTTGACTTTTTTAAAAAACAAAACAACAAAAATCAAAAAAGGTATAAAGCCAAAAATCCCCCCAGAAATTAAAATTTCTAAAACAATGTTATGAGGAGCATAGCCAACAATAGTTTCAGAGGCATTTAAGCCATAGCCAAAAGGATTATTTGTAATTGCTTCAATTGCTGGTTGATAAAGAAGGTAGTATCTTGATTCTGTCTCTGTTTCATAAAATAAGCGGTAATAACGTTGTAAACCAGCGTCACTTAATCTCGATTGCAAATTATAAATTCCTATCAATACTATGACAGTAAATGAAACAGCAATTTTCAGGAAGTTCAAAAAATTTTTACTTTTAAACAAAACCAAATAATTATACTTTAATAAAATAAAAATCGAGAAAATTAGCAACGAAAAAAGCAAATGTCTTCTACCCCATAAACCGGCCAAAGCAATTAAATTAAACATCATACAGAGCCATAACACTACTTTGATTAAAATCTTATCGGTAATATTTTTGGTTAAAAATAATAGTCCTAATATAGCAAGTAAACTAGAGGCTAAAGGTGTTGCAACAATATTATAATGAATACGATTATCATAATTTGCATATGAAACACCGTAAAATATTTGATAAATAGATAATCCAGTACCCCAGATAATTTGCCAGAAAACTATTTTAGGTAAATCTCTCTCAGTAATAAAAAAAATTAAACCAACTACAGCGATATAAACACTTATATAACGTATAAAAAGCTTAGTATCGACAACTGCTAGTGTACCAAAAATTCCATATAGTAATAGAATCGCCCAAAAGAAAGACATAATTGCCAAACATTTGATTCTAGTTTTGCTAATCATAATTTTGGGAGTTTTCAGAAAATAAGATAGGTAAAGACCTACTATAGCTATGGCATTAACTGCTGGACTAAAATATAGTAATTTGATAGTAGGTGCATTTAAAACTAAAAAAGCCCAAAAAGAAGTGTCGAAACAAAAATTCATTACTAAATTTTTTTTTATAGGTAAAATATAGGGATTGTTGCTCATAATATTATATTAATAATAATTAAATTTTTTACTGTGTTTTTTCTGTGTCGTAACTCATAAGAGAAAGACATAAATAATAATGTTTTAAACAATCACCAATTATTTAAAATACTTTTAAACAATTGACTATATTTTTGGGCTTTAATTTCAATAGTAAAACATTGTGCAGCTTTGTTGCTTGCTTCTTGCGCTATTTTACAGTACCTTTCTTGGTCTGCTAAAATCCATTGAATTCCTGCTGCTAAATCTTCGTCAACAAAAGCCTGAGCTAGATAACCATTTTGTTTATGCTCAATCATATCTGACATACCACCGATATTAAATGCTACACAAGGAGTTCCACAGGCTAAAGCTTCCATCACTGTATTAGGCAAATTATCTTGAATTGAAGGGGCAACAAAGATGTCTGCTGCTGCATAAAGTAAAGCTACAGATATATCATCATAGAGTCTTCCTAGATAGTGAACTTTAAAGCTAAAATCTGGTGGATTATTAGGTTGGGAAGAGCCAAAGACAACTAGCTCCATCAGATCCTGTTTTTGAGAATACTTAAGTTTTTGCAAAGCAGGCATCAATAAATTAAATCCCTTTCTAGGATCGCTGGTCGCAGCAATTGCACCAAAAAGAATTATATATTTATCTTGTGGTAAACCTAAAATATTTTTAGCTAATTGTTTGTCGATGGGTTTATAGACTTTGGTATCTATACCATTAGGAATTACCTCAATACGGTAGTTTTTAAATAGAGAGCTTTTTTTCGCACAATCAGCCATCCAGTGACTAGGTGCAACAATCGTAATGTTTTGATTTTTCCAGGCTTTAGCTTTACGTTGCCAAACCCATCGAGATAAGTCCCAATTGCTGCTACTATTTAGCTGGGGACAACTACCACAGGATTGAGTATAACGATCGCATTCTCCACTGTAATGACATCCCCCAGTAAAAGCCCACATATCATGGAGTGTCCACACTATGGGTTTATTGAGTTGCGCCAGAGTTTCAATTCTGAGAAACCCATCAGCTACCCAATGAAGATTAATAATATCAGGATCAAAAGATGCAATATGAGAAGGGATTTGATCTGGTAGCCATTGAAGGGACTTGTAAGGGAGAACGGGCTGACGTAATATACTAAGGGGTATTCTATCTATAAAAGGTCTAAGTCTTGCTAAACCTTTTTGCAATTTGCTAGAAGGTGCATCAACAGTGCGATCGCCTGTAGTTTGACTTTGTACTAACATCCTAGAATCAACACCATAATCTAGTAAACCTTGGTGTAGTCGATAAGCTGCGATCGCTGCTCCTCCTCTCTTATCATAGCTGCTTAAATGTAAGACTTTCATCAATTAGGTAGAGACAAATTCAGCCTGAATGCCTAATTGTACAGCAGTATAGTTAAGTTGTAGAGATAAATCTCTGTTCATGTATAGGGTTTTATTAGCTTTTTTACAACAAAACGCTTGATTTTCTTAATCTTCTCCTCCACAACGTATATTTTTGGTATTGAGGAAGACAAAGTAGGCATTTTTCTGATATCAAGTTCAGTATATTCTCTTATATCAGTTGTATCAGTTTGTTTTTTAAGATGAAGTAATATGATTTTAAAAATATAGATAGGAGCCCAACTCAAATTAATGCTATTTATTCTTAATAGCCGATTAACGGTTTTCTCATAACAATAAAATGTCCTATCTGGGCTCAAGTAAACTTTTTTTATCTTCCGTCCCTTGTTTATCTTCTGTCCCAAAGGTAACTTTTCCATTTCCATATTGTGTTCCTGGCAAATGCAATCATCAAAGGTTGAATCATCAATGATAGTGTTTAATCTAATAGAATCAATCCTTTCTTCCTGCTTGAAAATATCGTAGGCTCGCATCTCTGTGAAAGCATATGTTGGGTTTACTTCATCAAACTCCTTTTGCTGCTTCTCCAAGTATTTTTCATTTGAAAAAAGCTCATTTATCTTTCTTATATACCCAAGCACAATGGAAGAATTGGAGACAAATCCGTTCATACACATGCCATTGCATTGTTCAGTACAATCATATGTTCTGAAGTTTGGTTCGTAGTATGTTAACGAATTCAAAATCATAGTATCTGAATCAAAGTGCCAAAAATTATCTATTTTTTGCTCTACTAAAAAATTATAGATATAGAACCATCTTTTGAATACAAAATTAACCCAATCTCTACCACCTTTTTTCCAAGCGTGGTTTTTTCCCTGTATCAGTTTATAGTTTTGATCAAATAGTTCTATCTCTTTGCCGTATTGGAAGTCGCGAAAGAAGTAATGATTTATCCCATATGCTTTTCCAATCCACTGGTTTTCTTCATCTCCCAGCAAAAAGATATCTTTGTCTGGATTGGTTATCTTGGCAGCTTCAAAAACATAGGGAAGATACTCGCTGTTTCCGTAATGACAAAATATAATTGGTGCACTCATCGAAACCCTTTTATACTACTAAAACTATTCTCATAATGATATCGTTAAACTATATGGAATATTATGAACGCTTGTAAAACAATAGAAACTCCTGTTTCCTTGCTGATTTTCCATCGACCAGATACAACCGAAACAGTATTTGAAGCCATCCGTCAAGCAAAACCGCCAAAACTTTTGGTAGTTGTAGATGGAGCAAGAAGCGATCGCCTTAATGATAAATCCATAGTTTCAGAGAAGGCTGCCCAGATTTACCTAGATTTTTTTAGGGGTTTCCCGCGCAGTTTATACGCCCTGTCTCTCCGATAAATCGGGAGACTTCTGACAGAAGAAAGTTAAATCGAGGTTAGATCGATTTTTTATGGTTTTACAAAGCTAAATGTTGAAAAAAATAGTTATACAATACCAGAAGCTTAGTCCTAACTTACACAAGCTAATTAGCAACGTCTCTTGGTTATTTGCTGCCCAAGTATTGAGGATGGGGATAAGTCTGTTTGTGGGAGTTTGGGTAGCTAGATATCTGGGAGCTAAGCAGTTTGGACTTTACAACTATGCCTTGTCCTTTGTAATGCTATTTACTCCCTTGATTCAGTTAGGGTTGGGAGGGATTGTTGTTCGGGATTTAGTACGGGAACCAGGTTCTAGGAATGAGATTCTGGGAACTGCCTTTGTGCTTAAGTTAATTGGTGGGGTGGCTACCCTGCTACTAACTGTAGGGATAATTATGTATCTGCGCCCAGAAGATAGCTTATCTCACTTGTTGGTAGGGATAGTAGCAGCAGGAACTATCTTTCGTGCCTTTGAAACAATTGATTTCTGGTTTCAGTCGCAGATTCAATCAAAATATACTGTTTTCAGTAAGAGTACAGGGTTTTTACTGATTAGTATTGTCAAAATCTTACTTATACAGATGAAAGCTCCGCTAGTTGCTTTTGCTTTAGCAGGGTTAGCAGAGATTGTAGTTGGTTCAGTGGGGCGAATCATGGCTTATAATATCTCTGGCTCATTGCTAACAGCCTGGTCTGTAAGTTTTTCTAGGGCTAGAGTGTTGCTAAAAGAAAGCTGGCCCCTGTTATTTTCAGGAGCTGCTATCATGATTCAAGCCCGAATCGATCAGGTTATGCTGGGTCAAATGATAGGTGAGTCTGAAGTTGGTCAGTACTCAGTTGCGATGAGGCTGATCGAAGTATTTGGATTTGTTCCTGGAATCGTGTGTCAATCAATTGCACCAAAAATTACTGAGGTAAAACTTAAGAACGAGAAATTGTACTTGGATAGGTTAGAAAATGTTTATAGACTAATGTTTATTTTATTTTTGCTGATTTCAACTCCAATATTTTTTGGGGCTGACAAGATAGTAATACTATTATTTGGTCAAGAGTACCAACCAGCAGGAATATTGTTATCTTTATTTAGTATTCGGCTATTTTTTGCTAATTTCGGTGTAGCTAAATCATTATTTATTACTAATGAAAGCTTGTTTAGATATTCACTTCTTACAGCAGTATTAGGCTCTATTGTTAATATAGCTATGAACTATATCTTAATACCAAAATATGCATCGGTTGGAGCTTTGTGGGCAACTATAGCTTCCTTTGCAACTACGGTCTTCATAATTGATATATTCTATCCAAGAATGCGAGGTAATCTGAAACTTATGATTAAAGCAGCATTGACCCCCTGGAAACTCAAATTAAGTTTAAGTAGTAGAAACTAGATAGGAGGAATAATGGGTATAGTACGGATGGGTCCCCCCACTGAAATTATTACTAAGCTTAAGGAATACGGAAAGGTTGCTAACTTTATTGAAACTGGAACTTACTATGGAAATACCGCTTATTGGGCAAGTCAAATATTTGAGCGGGTAGTGACAATTGAGTATTCCCCTATCATGTACCAAGAAGCAACTCAGAAATACGGTCATCTCAAAAATATAGAGTTTCTTTGTGGGGATAGCAGAGAGATGCTCAAAGAAGTTGTTTCTAAGCTTAGCCAACCGAGTATTTTTTGGCTAGATGCTCATTGGAGTGGTGGTAATACTTATGGTGAAAACGATGAATGTCCAATAATATATGAAATTGAAATTATCAATTCTTCTCCCTATGACCATTATATTTTAATAGATGATGCACGACTTTTTCTATCTCCACCTCCATCTCCTCACTTAGTTGAGCAATGGCCAGATATAACTACAGTAATCAACACACTCAATTTAGTGCCTAATAGGTATACTGTAATCTTTGAAGATGTTATTATTTGTGTTCCTAGTAATGTCAAACCAATGCTTTCTCAAGTTTGCCAAAATTTGAGTACTACCAATCTTAAAAAGAGTCAAGCCTATATACCAGAAGGATTTAAATTAATATCTAGAGGAGTTAAGACAAAATTTAAAGCTTTACTTTCCAAGAATAATAAAAATAAAGATTTCTAAAACAAGCAGAGCAAAAAAAAAGAAAAATTTTTAGTAAAAACAAAAATGAGGAATCATCTTGCCAAAGTTACTTTATTTAGAGTAATTTATAGAATTCATACCACACTAAAATATCAGTATGGATTAAATATTAGGTGGTTGAGAGGGTTATTTGATTTTGCTTTATTTTGGCAAGAGTATCGAACATTCCAGGCTGAAAATGATAACAATAACTTTGAAGTCAATATTAGAGACTGGAGTCCTTGTTTACAAGATAATACAGAAACAACTCCTATAGAGCCAGTATACTTTTTTCAAGATACTTGGGCAGCACGTAAAATATTTGAACTCAAGCCTAAACATCACTATGACGTTGGCTCATCTGTAAAAACTATTGGGATTATATCTCAATTTGTTCCAGTGACAATGGTGGATATTAGACCGATCGATGTAGAGTTAGAAAATCTACATTTTCAAAAGGGTTCGGTACTAGATTTACCCTTTGAAGATAACAGTATAGAAAGCATATCATCCCTTTGCGTGATCGAACATATAGGCTTAGGAAGATATGGCGATCCGCTAGATGCTTGGGGTAGTGAAAAAGCCGTTAAAGAAATTAAGCGGGTTACTAAAAAAGATGGAATAATACTTTTTTCTGTACCAGTAGATGATCGCAATAAAGTTTATTTCAATGCTAATCGTGCTTTTACACGAGAATATATCGTGAAACTATTTGATGGATGTGAACTGGTAGAGGAAAAATATCAATACGGCAAAAAGCTGTATAATTCCTATGATCGTAATAAGGGTTTTGGTACAGGATTATATAGGTTTAAGAAGAGGTGATTGAGTGCTGAAGATTAAAAATGAGCCAAAGTGGAAGCGAAAGTTAAAGTCACTGTGTATGCAAGTATTTAATGAGTTAGAAAATAATGGCAATTGTGATTTTACTAGCAATGGAGAAGGAAATTTTCTGAAAAGCTTTATCTCTACTCATAAAGAGAAAGAGCTAGTCATATTTGATGTAGGGTCTAACGTAGGATTATATATAGAAAAAATCTTAGAGCATGGTAAGCAAGTAGGTTTTTATCCTCAAGTACACGCTTTTGAGCCAACTAATTCTTGCTCTGAAAAATTACAGCAAAAATTTGCCCATAATCAAAATGTAAAACTGAATCAATTTGGTGTATCTGATCGCCCAGGAAAAGCAACTATTTATTACGACAAGGAAACCAGTGGTTTAGCTTCTTTATATCAGAGAGATTTAAAATCATACAAGATCGAATTATCTCAGCAAGAAACTATCGAATTGCGTCGGCTTGAAGATTATATTAAAGAAAATAATATCGTTCATATTAATTTGTTGAAAATTGACATTGAAGGACATGAAATGTCGGCTTTTCGGGGTTTAGGTAAATTTTTAAACCCGAAATTTATCGATGCCATTCAGTTTGAATATGGGGGAGCAAATCTAGATTCCCACACTAGCTTGATGGAAATAGCTAGTTTGCTAACCGGTTCTGGCTTTAGTTTATATAAAATTATGCCCAATTATTTAGAAAAAAGAAAATATGAGCCTCGCATGGAAAACTTCCAATATGCTAACTATGTTGCTTTGAGTGAAGTTGCTACTGAGAATAAAAGCTAGATAAGTTAGGTACATTGCATACAAAAACTAACTATGAACTCAAGTAAAAAGCTAATAATTTTTACTCACGGTGGCGGTCGTTTTACTAATCAATTAATTAGCTACGGTCATCTGATTGGATTTCTGGCTGAAAATAAGGACGATTTTGATCTAATTAATATGGCTTTTTGGCGATACGCTCATCTTTTGAAAATGACATCAGGAGATTCTAGATGCACCTTTACTACTCAACATAGTCAATGGAAACATTTGGAAATAATAAAAAAACTGTTCGATTTATTGCCTCAAAAGAGGTCAAGAAGGATTTGGAATGATATAATACGAATCTTGTACGCTTATGGATTTATTAGTCCTGGAGTACAGACAATTATTGCCAAGGATGCCTCTGATTTAAAATATTGTCTCGGGGAGAAGAGAGATAGTTTTGATTTAGCCAATCCTGAGGATATCAATCTATTAAATCGAGCTAAGGTGACAATTTTGGCAGGTTGGGGAGTGAGAAGCTGGCCATTATTTAAAAAACATCAAATAACGATTAAAAATAGTCTAGCCCTTAACTCAGAATATACTAGAATTGCGGAAGAATTTATCCAATCTCTGAGAGAAAAGTATGAATTTTTAATTGGGGTGCTAATCAGGCAAGATGATTACCGACTATATGTTCAGGGGAGATATTTTTTTAATACAGACCAATATATCAATTGGATAGAACAGGCAAAAGAATTATTTGGAGCATCATCTAAGGTGGGATTTGTAGTAGCTTCTGACGAACCGCAGGATATTGACAAGTTCAAAAATTTAGACGTACATTTTGCTACGGGAATAGCTGGCGGTAGAGGTCATTACCTTGAAAGTATGGCGGAACTATCAAAATGCGATCTGATAATGACACCACCAAGTACTTTTGGTGTATGGGCAGCTTTTTTGGGGGACATTCCAGTTTTACCAGTGTATGAAAATTCACAGGTTATTGATAAAAGAGATTTATTGAACAACCATATTTTTGAAGCTCTCGCCCATCCTCACCTGTCAATAGCAGTCAACTAAGAGACTTGGGAAATGATATTAGCAATTAGACCAAACCGCCGACTGTATGTACTATTTTTGGCACTAATTTCAGCCGTTGCAGTCGTAGCTTGTGGAGACAAATATTTAGCTAGTGCCAGCCCTAAGTTAGATAAATATAATGTAGTTTGGAATTCCCCGAGCAAAGACTCATCGGGTTCCATGCCGTTAGGCAACGGCGATATTGGATTAAATGTCTGGGTTGAGGAAAATGGAGACCTGCTATTTTACATCAGCAAAACTGATGCCTGGAACCAAAATGCACGACTGCTCAAACTGGGTCGTGTACGAGTTAAGTTAACACCGAACCCTTTTGCATCGGGAATCCCTTTCGTTCAGACATTACGACTAAGTAAAGGTGAAATTGAGGTTCAAGCAGGCGTTGAGGACGAGCAAGTTAACCTGCGGATCTGGGTAGATGCTAACCAACCTGTCGTCCTTGTGGAAGCTGCAAGTCAGCGACGTTTTAATATACAAGCAAACCTTGAGATGTGGAGAGACAAACCTCGCGTTCTCACTGGTCGAGAACTTCACAGTGCTTACGGGTTACAAGGCAGTCCAGAGCCTGTGATTGAGACTTCTGATCGGGTTCTGCCTCCACAGGACGGCAGTATTGTCTGGTATCATCGCAATTTAACCTCTATTTGGCCTAGTACACTGAAGCTTCAAGGCATGGAAGCTTGGATGGATCGAGCCTCAGATCCTCTCCTGAATCTTACCTTTGGTGGAGCAATGCAGAGCAACTGCATGAAGGCAAGCAATTGGACAACGTTAAATTCTCCTAAACCTGTAAAACGTTGTGTCCTCTCAATCAACCTGCTGACTCAGCAGACGACAACAGAACAGGAGTGGGTAGAGCAACTGAAAAACACGATATCTAGTGTTGAAGCTCGGAGTCTCAAAAGAGCCTATAGAGACCACCTTCGGTGGTGGGAAGAGTTCTGGGAGCGTAGTTGGATCTGGACAAGCGGTACTCCAGAAGCAGAAACAGTCACGCGGGGCTACCTGCTGCAAAGGTTCATCAGTGCCAGTGGCGGGAGAGGTGCCTACCCGATCAAGTTTAACGGCTCGATCTTCACCTTCGATTATCCAGAAGGGGAACAAGACTTTAACGCGGACTATCGTCTTTGGGGCGGGCCATACTGGTTTCAGAATACGCGCCTGAGCTATTGGCCAATGCTAGCAACTGGAGACTTTGAGATGATGTTGCCCTTGTTCAATATGTACAACAATATTCTGCCATTTGCTAAGGAGCGCACTCGACGTTACTTCGGGCATCAAGGCGCGTTTTTCCCCGAAACGATGTACTTTTGGGGAGCCTACACTAATACAAACTATGGCTGGAACCGCAAGGAAAAACCGATTTCTTATGTACAAAACCCTTATATTCGGTGGTACTATTCTGGGGGGCTGGAACTAAGTGCCTTGATGCTCGATTACTACAGATATACTGGCGATCGCCAATTTCTAGAGGATACGCTTTTACCCCTGACAGATGCTATACTTACGTTCTACGACCAACACTACTCCAGAGACGAGCAGGGTCTGATTCTGTTTAAGCCCGCACAGGCTTTGGAAACGTCGCATAATGTCCTAAATCCCTTGCCTGAGATTGCTGGGCTACGCTTCGTTTTGGATGGACTGCTGGAATTGGAGCCTACTCTCATTGGCGATCGCCGTCCGATGTGGCAACGGTTGCGAACAGAACTACCGCCTATCCCCGTAGGAGAAAAAGACGCTCAGAAGGTACTATTGCCCGCAGAAAAGCTCCTGTCTCCAAAGGCATCCAATATCGAAAATCCCGAGTTGTACGCTGTATTTCCCTATAGAATATTTGGCATCAGTAAACCAGAATTGGAAATCGCACGGCAAACTTTTGCTCAACGCAGAATTAAGCGCAATACAGGATGGCATCAGGATGAAATCCAGGCAGCTTTGCTTGGTCTCACTGAAGAGGCGCAACAGGGGTTGGCGTTGCGTTTTGCCACCAAACATCAGGGTATCCGATTTCCTGCCTTCTGGGGACCTAACTATGACTGGATTCCTGACCAAACTCACGGTGGCGTAGGAATGATCGCTTTACAGAAAATGCTCTTGCAAGCAGATGGCAAGCGTATCTTACTCTTTCCCGCTTGGCCAAAGGATTGGGATGTAGAGTTCCGCCTTCACGCGCCGATGAATACTACAGTTGAGGGAGTTTACGAAGAGGGCGAGTTAAAACAACTCAAAGTGACTCCTCAAAGCCGACGGAAAGATGTTCTACTAATGATGAAGTAAAATGGGGTAGTGAAATGGATCGTCGCATTTTTTTTGCCTGGATCGGGTTGGGTTTATTGGCTACTGCTTCCCCGATAGCGATCGCTGCATATTATTTAAACTACTACGGCCTATTGATTTGTAATGGTTTCCTAGTACATCGAGAATCGGAGAATATTCAATTTTTGCTTCAACCCCCTATTGGTTCTGCAAATTCATGAGGGCGCATACTTTTGAACCTCCCATCGGTAAACCGAGGGATTCCCATATAGACTCTTATCTAGTCTGCTTTGGTACGAGCGATCTACTATCTCCCAAAGTTTAAGACCCTGACAGACCGCCATTACTGGGCTGTTTGTTTAACGTTCACGGGCGCACCGACCGCAAACGGATCTAAATTCTATTTTAATTTTTGGCTGTGCTTTGAAGCTAAACCTAATATACCATCCGCGTCACCATTACAATTGCGCTTGGCGATAGAAAGTTCCGACGATCTGAGGTAAGGGATTTAATCCCCAATTATTTACTGGTTACAGTCGATGAGAAAATCACTTTTCTTCACCTCTGATGCCAAACCGTGCATGAGAGTTTCCAATCTCACACGGCTTTAGGGCGGTAGCCAATTTTAAGGTATCCTATCCAGATTACTCTATTTTCAAGGACTTGGTTGTTTAACGCTGTTCCTATCCTTTTTATCCCACACTAACTCATCCTTGGTGTTTTAAAACCGTTCGAGGTATTG
>JAAUYH010223637.1_pt1 | contig 20407 bp, 10 predicted proteins | sample 7278061 | NCBI WGS metagenome assembly JAAUYH01 (sample SAMN14350203, study PRJNA611818) | marine sediment metagenome | isolation source: surface marine sediment (0.6m) | place: French Polynesia: Moorea | collected 2018-08 | reverse complement strand
GAACCGGCAATATCCTCGCACCTCTACATCGAGCACACTGTCGAGACGCGCGCATTTCCCGGTGTATTTATTCGCCTGTCTGGGACTATCGGCCTGCTCGACGTGCACCTCGGAGCAGGTACCGCAGCCCTCCGCGGAGCCGACGACGGGACAAAAGGCGGCAAAAACGACGACCGACGTCAAGATCCCCAATCGCGATACAGCTCCCCTCAATACCGGCGAGCAGGGACGTCGAGCGCTAGCGGCCGTGCGAACGCTGGTTGAATCGGGCGAACTCAGCCCCGACACCGCGCTATCGATTACGGTCAAGGAAGGCAATATCAAGAGTTTTTTTGGCAACCGCTCCGAGTTCAAAGACGAGTGGGAACGGCAGACAGGCATTCGCCTCGAAGCCAAACTCATGCCGCAAACCGCCGCCATCGACTATTTGACAAGCCACAGTGATACCAGCACGGATCTAATTGTTGCACGTCCATACGAATACCCAGACCTTTGGCACCAGGGCTTGATTGCCGACTTGACTCCGCTAGCAGATAAGTTCGATCTGCACCTCGATGACAGTCTTGAGACTGGATATTATCGCATTGACATCCAGGCGATGTACGACGGCAAGCTCGTGGCAATTCCGGCAGATGGCGATATCCAATTCCTATTCCTGCGCCAAGACCTCATGGAAGATCCTGATAACCAAAGTGCGTTCGAATCGCGCTATGGGCGCAAAATGCGCATGCCGGAGACCTGGGCCGAGTACAATCAACTGCTTGAGTTTTTCAACGATATCGACAACGGGTTTTACGGCACAGTCGAACATCGCGATCCCAGAACTGGTTGGTGGTTTTGGATGCCGCGCTACTTTTGCCAAGATCCCGACACCCGCCATCTCTTTGACGACGATATGCGGCCCCTCATCCTCTCGGATGCCGGCATTCGCGCCACCGAGCTATACTTGGCCACAGTGCCTATGACGCCGGAGCTGGGACGACAAGAAAATCCGCGCATCCTCGACTTTTCCATGTCTCAATACAAGTCGGGACGGGCATTGACCACCATCCTGCCCCTATCCACGGCCAAGCTATGGCATACGGCGGCTGCGGCCACCAATGGCAAAGTCGTGGCCTCGCCCATTCCCGGATGCGCCATCGGCGATCGCGTGGTGCGCCGGCCATACTTTATCTACGGCAACAACTTGGTGGTCTCGCGGAGCAGCGAGAACAAGGCGTTGGCATTTCTCTTCGCCATGTGGTTTACCGACGCCGAGGTATCGACGCGCACCCTGCTCGAAACCAGCGGATTTCAGGACCCATTCCGCTACCAGCACCTCGAATCCCCCGATATTCTCGCGCTCTATCGGAAAGACGCCATCGACGCTTTGCGCACCTCCATCCCCCTGGCGGTTCCCGGAGGCATCGGATTGCCGGGCAGCAAAGATTACTTTGCTGTGCTCAGTCAAAGTCTCGATCTCGCAGTGCAGGGCAAAATCACCCCGCATCAGGCCATGGAGCAGACGGCGGCCCGTTGGGAAGAAATCACCGAGCGCATGGGGCGCGCCGAACAAATCCGCTATTGGCGACAGTTTCGCACCAAATATCCGCCAAATACAATGAATGGCACCATGACTGGCAACATGACTGGTATCGATGCCAAAACCGCACAGGAGGCACAGACCGGGAGTGGCCAGCCAGCATCTGATTGACGTAGCGAATTCATGAAATTTCAGCACAAACTACTGCTCGCATTTGGCTTGATGGGAGTGCTCATGGGGTCAGTGCTGTCGCTGTGCTTTTACTTGGTAGATAATACCAACGCGACCTTGGACATTATCCGAGACCGCCATTTGCGCCCGCTGCTCGCCACCTCAAAACTACAAGACAGCCTCAATGAAATCCGTCTGATCGAGTCTGAGATCGTCTACAGCGACTCCGCCTTTCATGTTAGCCGCGAGCTCGATCGCGTACAGCAGCGTATTCGCGAGTTTTCCCTCCAGCTCGACGATTTTCTCTCCAGCGCGATCACCCAAGCGGGCGATCGCGAGCAGCTGCAGAAACGCTGGTCGTATTACCGTTCGTGCATCGAGCGAGTCGCCGACAGCGTGCTGCAAGGGCGGGTCGAAACTGCGCGCAACCTATCCAAGTCACTGTCATTGCCGGCATACAAGCAGCTGACCAACGAAATGGCCCGCTTGGTCGCCGACACCGAGGCCGCCGCCGCCGTGGTGTATTCGGACACCCGCAGTGAGCTAGTTCGCCTGCTGCTCTACATCGGCATTGCATCGCTGCTCGGCTGCGGCATCGGCATTGTCGCAGCCGTCCTCTTGGCACTATCGCTATCGCATAACGTGCAGACCTTGGCCCGCGGGGCCGAGAGGCTCGCCGATGGACAGCTCGGGCACACCCTCGTGGTACGCGGACGCGACGAATTGGCGGTATTGGCTACAACGTTCAATCGAATGAGTGCCTCATTGCAGCAGCGCGAACGGGCGCTGCAGCGGGCCAACGCCACGCTGGAGACCCGCGTCGCCGAACGCACGCGCGAGCTACAGCAGGCCAACCAAAGCCTGCAGAACGAAATCGACGAGCGGGAGCGGTTACAGCTCGAGCGCGACGCCATGCACGGCGAACTGCTCACCGCCGCCCGCCAAGCCGGCATGGCCGAAATCGCCACCAACGTACTGCACTTGGTGGGCAATGTACTCACCAGCGTGTACGTGTCCTCAGAGATGGCCAAACAGCGTTTGGAGGCCACCCAGTGGACCCGCTTGCGCCACATCGCCCAATTGCTGTCGCAACACAAAGGGGATTTGGCCGATTTCTTCAACACAGACCCGCGCGGCAGCAAGCTCCCCGAGTTTATGAACGTGCTAGCCCAGCACTATATCGATAGCAAAGCACAATTAAACTCCCACCTCTCCGATATTCACACCCATCTCGACCGCGCAGTGCGGGCAATCGCGTGGCAGGAGAAATACGCCCAGCGTCACGGCGGCGAACGCTTGATCGAATCGGTCCCCATTAGCCAACTGGTCGACGGCGCCCTCATGATGGCCCAAGCCCAGATCATGCGCAGTAACATCACAGTGAACCTCGACTTAGCAGAGCTATCCAATATCTCGGTCGTCGTCGATCGGCATAAAATGCTCAATGTATTGCTCGCACTATTGCAGAACGCGTGTGAGGCCATTATCGAACAGGCCCCATCGGTGGGCATGCTGTCCATTTACGCCGACTTCATTACCGACGACAGCGCGGCCCTGGTCATTGCCGATAACGGCGTCGGTGTGAGCAGCGATAACTTAATCAATATTTTCAAAGCCGGGTATTCGAGTAAAGCCGGTCGCGGTGGCTTTGGTCTGCACTGCGCCGTGCTCAACGCCAAAGAAATGAACGCGACCTTGGAGGTCTCCAGCGATGGCGTTGGCTGCGGCACGCGCTTCAAACTCACCCTGCGCAGGCCACAGCCCAAAATCCGGCGCGCAACCACCCAGCAACCAAGCTATCCAGTAGTGTAATCAGTCGAAACCTGCGTGAAAAATAGCAGCCATAGCGCAAGCGGTGTTGAGCAGCGCAGAATCGATAATGAGATTCAATTACATTACGAGCCTTCACGTTCCCATGGCACGCTGCACAATGGCCATCGCCATCAAGACTCATGGCAAGCCTCATTTGTAGACTGGTGGGAAGCTGACCTAGGGTCACATTGATACAATTGTAATTCACAATCTAATCATGGAATACAAACCTAGGTTTACCAAAGCGCATTGTGTAGTTTTTGTAGCGATGAATGCATTCCCTATAGCATTGAAGGTGGGTGTGGGTGTATAACCTGCAGCCGTCATGCAACCTCATTCGCCGAATCATCTCCAGCGTCGGCGCGGCCATCGCGGCATAGCGGCCAATGCTGGGCTTACACGCCAGCGTCGCATCTCCGTATCGGCGCTGGCACTCTCCCTCTCGGTCTCCATGTCGATTTCATGGATGGCCGCAGCAACCGCCCACGCGGGCGGCGATCATGCCCAGAGTCGCAACTACGACGCCCGTGTCGACTACAACACGGGCTTTAGCGTTGCCGCGAGTGGTACGCAGCTCGGCAAGATCGAAACCCTGCGCCAGCGGATACCCGAGCTCGCCGTCACCGTTGACCAGAGCACTGGGGTCACTCGCACCATCTATAATACAAGGGGCTATTTGAGTGCCAATCAAGGCGGTGATGCGCTTTCGATTGCGCGCCAGTATGTAGCCGATAACGTGGAACTACTCGGCTTAACCAAGAACGATCTCGTCGATTTTGAGATCACCGACGTCGTCTACACCAAAGTCACTGGCGCCACCCACATCTATCTGCGCCAGACCTATGCCGGTGTGCCAGTATACAACGGCCAGCTGCACATTAACGTCAACCGTGACGGCCGCATCATCAGCGTCAATAACGCATTTATCCGCGATATTGCCACCGCCGTCAACGACAGCAAGCCCGCCATGGACGCGCTGACGGCGGTGCAAAACGTCGCCTTTCACTTGGGCGCCCAATCCATTGCCGTGCCTCAGGTGATGTATCAGGCCACCGGCGACGTCCGCAACACCACTGTCATGCTGGCCAACGATCTGTCGATGATGCCCATCGAAGCCAAGCTGATGTGGCTGCCGGTGCGCGCTGGCGATGTGCGCTTGGTGTGGAACTTCGAAGTTCAGACCCTCGATACCAATCACTGGTACGACTTCAACGTCGATGCTCGGATGGGCGATATTTGGACCCGCTTCGATTGGACCGCCGACGACAGCTACCGGGTGTACGAGCAACCGGTCGAGAGCCCCAATCACGTCTCGCCACTGCCGCCCGCCGACACCCGCACCGTGGTGAGCAATCCCGCCGATCCAACCGCATCGCCCGATGGCTGGATCGACGCTGGCAAAACCATCATGGACGGCAACAACGTCCACGCCTGCGCCGACGAAAACGGCAACAACGGCTGCGATGCTGGCGAGCCCAGCTGTGGCCCCGGCCTGAGCTGCGACTTCCCCATCGATTTCACCTCCTCGCCCGATGTGTCCAAGGATGCCGCGATCGCCAACCTGTTTTACTGGAACAACCTCATCCACGACATCCAGTACCAATACGGCTTTGACGAGGCCGGCGGTAACTTTCAGGAAAATAACTTCGGCCGCGGCGGCTCGGGCAGCGACTCGGTCAACGCCGACGCCCTCGACGGCAGTGGCAACTGCAACGCCAACATGTCCACGCCCCCCGATGGCGGCAACCCGCGCATGCAGATGTTCACCTGCAACCGCGACACCCCCTCGCGCGACGGCGATTACGATAACGGCGTCATCGTCCACGAGTACGGCCATGGCATTTCTATCCGCCAGGTCGGCGGCCCCAGCAATTCCAGTTGCCTCAACAACACCCAGCAAGCGGGCGAGGGTTGGAGCGATTGGTGGGGTCTGGTATACACCGCCAAGACCGGCGATACCGGACCGCAGGCGCGCGGCATTGGCTCGTACCTCTTTGCCGAAGACCCCAACGGCGGCACCATCCGCGACCTGCCCTACTCCACCGACCAAGCGGTCAACAACTGGACCTACGAGTCGATTAACGGCGCATCCGTCCCCCACGGCGTGGGCTCGCGTTGGGCGCAGGCCGCATGGGAAGTCTATTGGGCCCTGGTCGACACCCACGGCTTCGATCCCGACCTGGCCAATGCCCAAGGCGGCGCCGGCAACCACCGCGCCATGTTGTACATCAACGAGGGCCTGAAAAATACTGCCTGTTCACCGACCTTTGTCGACAACCGCGACGGCATCATCCAAGCGGCCACCGACAACTTCGGCGGCGAGGACGTCTGCCTGCTGTGGGAGACCTTTGCCGCCTTTGGTTTGGGCACCGATGCAGTCAGCGGCGGACGCAACAGCCGCAGCCCCACCAACGGCTTTTCCATCCCGGCCTCTTGTGGCGGCGAGCCACCGCCACCGCCGCCGCCGCCGCCCACCTGCGACGCGGGCAGCATTGATTTCACCAACTTTGCCCTGCAATCGTACTCCAACCAGGACGCTGCCGGCGACTTCGCCGTGGCCAACGGCGGCGACACCCTGGTCCTGACCAACAACACCTGGAAGCGCTCGACCCAGACATTTGAAGTCAACGCCGATACCGTGGTCGAATTCTTCTTCGCATCGAACCAGCAAGGCGAAATCCACGCCATCGGCTTCGACGACAATAACGACCTCAACGATGCACCGCGCCACTTCCAGTTCTTCGGCACCCAGAATTGGACCGGAACCGGCAAGATCGACCTCACGCCCAAATACACGGGCAACGGCGACTTCCAGTTCTACTCCGTCCCGGTGGGCCAGTCCTATACCGGCACCATGAACATCGTATTTACCAACGACAACGACGCCGGTTCGGGCAATGAGGGCCAATTCCACTGCGTGCGCGTCCTTGGCGACGGCGCACCACCGCCGCCGCCACCGCCCGGCGACTGCACTGTGGACGACGACTTTGAGAGCGGCTCTGCGGGCTGGAGTAACAGCGGCGCATCGACCTGCAGCACGGGCGACTTCGTCCTCGGCACGCCGACGCAGCAGTCGAGTAGCGGCGTCATCACCCAAGTGGGCGGAGACGCCACCACTGGAAGCGGCAACGCGCTTTTCACTGCCACCAACACCAGCGTGGGCGCCAACGACGTCGATGGCGGTGAATGCATCCTGGATTCGCCGACATTTGCTGTGGCCAACGATTCGACGCTGCAAGTGTCGTACTTCCACGGCCAGCGCGATGCGGGCGACGATGCCGGCGGAGACTTCTTCGTTCTCGAAGTATCCACCGACGGCGGAGCAACCTTCTCGGCCATCGTCGATGAAGGCGATATCTCCACCGACGCGGTGTGGACCACCGTGAGCACGCAGATTCCCGCAGGCTCGGACGTGCAGGTACGCGTGCGCGTGTCTGACGGCGCTGGCCCCGGCGACATCGTCGAGGGCGGCATCGACGACCTGTCCATCTGCGACAACTAAGCGCTCGCACCGGTCTCCGGGCCAAATTCGCGGCGGTGGGACTAGATCCTAACGCATGCTCTGATAAGCTCGGGCGTCATGCTCACGTACCGAGTCGGCCACACTGTGGATGGCCCTACCGTTACCTTTCGCATCGAGGCCGATGGCGAGGATCCGATTTTAGCCCGCGACCATTTCTCGTTCACCTTTGACCGCGAAATCGGCAGCGCGTCGGCATCGGCGCTATACAACGCCTTCTTTGCCCTGTTTCTGTCGGCATTGCCACAGGACCTCGACGTGGTCATCGAAGTGCCCCGCGAGGTAGATGCGCGAATCCCCTGGCTTTGGACCCGCTACCACCGACTTCCGCGGGCCCGAGTACAACATCGGGGCGCTGGGCAATCGATCAGCTTGCAAACTTTCGATCAAGCCTACCGTGAGCGCGAGCACCCGCCTCTGGCCGACAACGCCATAGCGCGCGGGCGCCTCATCGTACTCTTTGGCGGCGGTAAAGATTCATCGGCCACCCTCGACCTATTCGCTCGCACGCTCGGCCCGGAGAACGTTCTCCCCATGACCATGACACACCAGAAGAGCAAGGTGTTCAGACGCGAAAAGCGCCGCGTCGACCTGTCTCTGGGCCCGGCGTCCGAGAGCCTCGGCGTACCGTACACCTGCCTGCGCACCAATTTCTGGGTGTCTCTGCGTGGTACAGGCAACTTCACAGGCGGTTTGGCAACCTACCACGCCGCCGCCCTGATTGCGGCGGAAGTCTACGGTTGCCGAGGCATGTGTTATTCACTGGAATACACCCACTACTTCACCCGCTGGGGCTACGTGGACACCGGCGGCTGCCCCCATCAAGAGCTGTCTTATCGGCAAACTCGTCCTGAGACCAATCGCCTGATATCGGAAGTCTTCAGCCATGTCCTCGGCGATCCATTCATCGTGTTCAACGCCAACCGCTTTGTGTCGGAACGAATGCCCCTGGTCTACCTATCGAAGTCGCAAAGCCCGCTGCTCAAAAGCGTCATGATGTGTGAGAACTCACTCAGAGTAAGCGAGCGATTCTGTATGCGGTGCAAAAAATGCTTCGAATTCTCGCTCCAGGCCATGGTCAACGATTTGCCCGCCGACGGCTTTGACTTCGACCGCTTCTACACCGAGAGTCCGTTTGTCGAAAAGGCCCTGGCCCTCTTGTCCGGTATCGGCAGCCCGGAGAAATTCATCTGGGACCGACACTTTGGCGTGGACTTCCACGTGGCCGGGACCAGAGACATGCTGCACGCGATTGGGCCCAAGCCAGGGCGCATTCAAAGCGACGCTGCGCGCGATGCTTTCCGCCGAATTCAAGAGTACATCGGGCGGCAGAGCTACCCCGCTATCCGCCAACTATGGCGAGACGGAATCGACGAAGAGGACTATCCGGCCCGCGAAAAAATCTGGTCGCGCGTCACCCGCTACGCTGATCCGGTAACTGGCCCCCTGGCCCTGCCCTGGGGGGTCAGAGACGGCATCATCGAATCAGGCGTGACAGCCGATGTCCTGGACATGACCTCGTAGCGAGTTCCGGCGCTCGCCGGCCCCAGCAACCAACGAGCAACGCAGCTACCGGTATCATTCACCATAGCGCAGACCAAAGAGAATCGTCCGCCCTCGGTGTGGTACGCCCTCAGGAAGATTGTTCGGTCTCTCCGAGGGCCCGTAGTAGACCTCGTCCGTCATGTTATCGATCACTAATGAGGTTCGCAAAAAGGGAGTCCAAAAATAGTGTAAAGCCATGCCAGCAATGAAATATGCATCTTGACTCACCAACGCACCGGGAGCGGAACGGAACATCCCGTTGACATGTATCGCCACGTCGTCCAAGCGGTAATTGATGATGGCCGAGGCGCTATCCTTTGGCTGTTCGATGGCGTCGCCCATCTTCTCTCCGTCTCTCTCGTACTCGAAAATATGGGTATAGCTCGCCCGCATATTCAGTTTTTTCAGCGGTTCGGCCTGAACCTCGACCTCAACGCCATAGCTGCGCTCCTCGCCGAAATTGGTAAATCTGAAAGTACCCGCATCATCGGCCTCCAGTGCCATCAAGTCCTTGGTCTGAACCAGAAATCCCGTCGCACTGGCATTGAGCCAGCGCCGGTCCTCTGCGTTCTTGAGCGAACCTCCTAGGGAGAGTTCGAAGGTGTCCAGGGATTCCGGTTTGAGATCTTGGTTGCCGACGATGATGCCGGGTACATCCACATAGGCTTCGCGCAGATTGGGTGCGCGGAAGGCCCGGCCGTAGAGCGCTTTTGCCCATCCCCCCATTGGGGCTGTAAACACTGCCGCAAGGCGTGGACTGATCGCGTTCGAATAGTCATTAGCAACATCGAGTCGCACGCCTCCCGTCATGACCAACCAATCCGAGAAGCGATGACTGTCTTCGAGATACACGCCGAGATTCGTTCGCACCGCGTCGGGATCGATCGTCGACTCATCGCCCGCTCGTTCCATGATATCGCCAAGATGGTCCCCCGTCGTCCAGTCGACGTTCGCATATTCAATGGTTCGCGGAACGAATAAATAATGGAACTCCGCGCCAACATTGAGTTCATTGCCTTCGAGAAGCTTCCATGCCGTATTCACGGACGGACGCACTTCCACCATCTCGATATCGTACATAGATCGCAGCGGCTCGGGAAGCCCGTCATCTTCATCGGGATGCAACTCTCGACCGCCGCCGTCGATCAGGTCTCGTCGCAGGGCCAGCGCACTCCTAATCTCGAGCATTCCCTGTAGAAATTCGCGCGAATGAGACAAACGGGCCGTCGTCACGCTACTGGTCATGTTGTTCCATCTGTCGTGCGTCCCCCACGGCGCAAACCCACGAATATCAGAGCGCGTTGCGTGACGCACATGCGCCTCTATATTGCCGTAGCGCAATGAAAGGGCACCCGTCAACATGCGGACGCCATCTTGGGTGGATACGCGGTTGCCGGTGCGATCGAGCACATTGTCGAACTCATAACCCTCATCATCTTCGTAGGCCGCGTATAGGTCCATCACGAGATCTGGCGTCACCTGCACGATCTGATTCCCTCCCAAAATAATCCTCCGCGTATCACCGAGCCCGAGTGAGACGGTATCGCGACCTTTCACGGTCACGATATTCACCACCGCGAGCAGTGCATTGGTTCCCCACATCGCCGACCCCGGACCGCGCAGAATTTCTATGCGCGCTATATTTTCCAAGGGAAAGACATTTGCGAATGATGTCCCACCGCTATACAGGGAGTTAAGTCGTTCGCCGTCGACAAGAAATAAGACACCGGATTGATGGCTGATACCTCTCACACTGTACCGACCATACTTGCCCTGCCACACGCCAGAGGTTGAATGGAGACCAGGGATATGGTTGAGGAGGTCATTGAGATCAGTGACCCCCATGAGCAGGAGCTCTTCGCGCGTAAAGATCGAAACCGACCCCGGGGCTTTTTCAGAGTCTTGTTGACTGCGTGAGGCCACAGACACCTTGATTTGCAGCAATTCATCGATTGAGAGTTGAGCGAGCCTATCTATCTCGCTGTCCATTTCACTGTCTATTTCGCTACTTGTCTCGCTATTTGTCTCACCGTCTATCTCATCATCTATCTCACTGTCTGCTTCAGCATCCGCTTCTTGCATATCCTGTGCGAGCGCGAGATTGGCCACCGAAAGACCAGACATCACCGTACATAGACATAGAATACAATATGAACTCCGAATAAAATACATTACATTTTCCTTGAGTTAACACTACGCCTCGCACTTGACCCCGAGGAGCCATTTTTCCGTCACACTCGAACTTATCTAGTTGATCCACACAGAATGCGAAACCCACCGCTGGACCTCTCTAGATTATATCCAGGAGACGTGAAAACATCTAGTACCTGGTGGCAAAGAGGATAGCACACCAGCCGCTCGCCTATGTCGCAGACTTGTCGCCAGTATTGGCAAACGGGTGCCCCAGCCAAGGGAGCTTGCTCTCGAACACCCGATCCCAATATGGCGGCAGCTGCCACTTCTCCAGCAAAAAGTCGATGGTCGCACGGACGCGCGGCACGCGATCGACGTTCTGCTGCCAGATCATAGACAACGCTTTCTCAAATGATGCATATTGCGGCAGCACTAGCACCAGCTCACCGCGCTCCACAGCATGGTATGCGATCCAGGTCGTTTGTTGCATAATCCCCAAACCAGCAATGCAGGCATCCTGCATCGCATCGGCATCGTCAAAGACAAAGCGGTATTTCATCGGCGTTCGGGCAAAGTCAATGTCAGCATCGAACTGCCAGGTGCGTAGGCGTCCCGATTGTGAAAACCGAAAGCCCAGACCATCGTGCTCATAGAGGTCGGCGAGATCGGTTGGATGGCCCCGAGTCGCGAGATACGACGGCGACGCACAGAGCACCATCGGCTGCTTGGGAATGATGGTTTTGGCAATCAATTGACTATCACTTAGAGTCCCGGTGCGAATGGCGATATCCACGTTCTCTTCCGTGAGGTTCGATATCAAATCGGTGAAGCTAATGTGCAAGTGGATGTCGGGATAGCGCTGGCGAAATTCGGGCAAGAGCGGCACGATATGGGCCCGCGCAAACGACACAATGGTATTGATGCGCACGGTGCCGCTGGGGTGCTTCTTCCAGCGCTGCACTTCTTCTTCGGCCTCTTCGAGCTCTTCTAAGATACGTATACACCGCGACAAAAACACCTCGCCCTCTTCCGTCAAGCGCACATGGCGCGTGGTTCGATGAAGCAGCTTGATCCCCAACCCCTCTTCCAGGCGCGCGACGCTCTTGCTCACCGTCGATTGGCTGGTATTGAGCAATCGAGCCGCCCTCGAAAAACCGCCAGTCTGCGCGGTTTTCACAAACGAAAGTATATCCAACAAACGGTCCATGCTGGTCACCATGCCGGTCTATGACGGCCCACAACGAGACGATTTATTCGAAGTCCGAATTTATCCTATCGCAAACGCGCCGTTGTTGGCTGCTTCATTCGCATCTAGCATGAAAGAAACGGAGGCAACGTTTCATGAGTGCAGCCCAAGCAAACTTATTTTCCCCAGTGTCAGTTGGACCGTATGAGCTCGCAAACCGCATCGTCATGCCGCCCATGACGCGCAATCGCGCCGACGCCCATGGCGTGCAGCCGGCGATGGCGGCCACCTACTACAGCGATCGCGCCGATGCGGGCCTCATCATTGCCGAGGGCACCCAACCATCCGCACTTGGTCAGGGATATCCCCGCACCCCCGGCATCCACACGCCAGCACAGATTCATGCCTGGCGCGCGGTCACCGACGCCGTCCACGCCAAGGGCGGGCGGATATTTTTGCAGATCATGCACGCCGGCCGCATCAGCCATTCCCTGAATCGGCAGGGGCAAGGACCAGCCATGGCCCCTTCTGCCATCCAGGCATTCGGCGACATCTATACCGATTGCGCCGGCCTACAGCCTTTTGAACCCCCGCGGGCCATGACCCTCAGCGATATCCAATCGGTGCTCGACGAATACCGCCGCGCGGCCGACAATGCGCGGACTGCCGGATTTGACGGCGTCGAGCTCCACGCCACCAGCGGCTACCTGCCACATACCTTTCTATCGACCAACACCAATCGGCGCGACGATGCCTATGGCGGCAGCCCCGAGAAGCGGGTCCGATTTGTCATCGAAACGCTAGACGCCCTCATTGATGGCTTTGGCGGCCCACAATTCGTCGGCATGCGCCTTGGCGCCAACATGGCCCTCAACGACATCTTCGACACCGCAGCCCATCAAACCTATCCCATCTTGGCCCGCGCCAGCACCGAACGCGAACTGGCCTATCTCAGCGTGATCTACCCATTCCTGCCCGGCTTTGATTCGGGCATCGCCCTCGATCCCCTCGACATCGTTCGAGACCACTATACCGGCCCCATTATCGCCGCTGGCGGCCTGACAAAAGACACCGGCACCCACTTACTCGCGACCGGCAAAGCCCAACTCATCGCCTTTGGTCGGGCGTTTGTCGCCAATCCAGACCTCGCCCAGCGATTGCGCACCGGGTCCCCACTCAATCAAGCAAATCCCGATACTTTCTACACACCGGGCAAAGTCGGCTACTTGGACTATCCCCACCTCCAACAATGAGGACCCGCGAATGGTCAAGTGAATCGATCTCGGCGCCGATCCATCCCGGCTGCGATCGTTGCTCTTCGGTTGCTGGGGCCCACCCAGCGCCCTCATCGCGCCTTCGCATCCGGGCGCCTCAGCACCGAGATTCGACCAACTTAACCATTCGCGGGCCCTAAGGAATCTACCTATTATGAGTTCTTCAGAAAACAGCATACGACACCCTGACAACCGACGCACCATCGCGCTTCTCATGAGCCTCGCCATCTCACTGCCGTTAACCACCGTGGCTTCGTGCTCCGACGATGCCACCGCCGCCAACCCGCAAATAGACGCCAGTCCGGCCAACGACGACGAACAAGAGGGCCCAAGCGAATGGACCAGCGCCCCCTGTTCTACCGTGGCCCTTGGCCCGGACGACGCAGAGATGTCCCACCTGAGACGCAGCTATCTCTTGGGGCCGGCGGGTCACACCACCTGGTATCGCTTTTTCGCCGACGAACAATGCACCCTACCCCTTTATAGCTTTGTCTTTATCGGCGGGATTGAAATGGGCGATCCGGTCCCGGAGATTCCAGACGCAGTGGAGGCCACGGTGACCTTTGACCGGATTCTCTTTACCCTTGAGAGTCCACGCGGCATGGAGGCCGCCCGCGATTGCGCCGACGGTGATTTCGCCATCGGCGTTCAGCGCGATGTCTCCGACAGCGATTGCCTATTCATGAAGGCGATACCGGACTGCGGCGTCGACTACGACATCGTCAAAATCGCCGATGGCGTTGCAACACCGGGCTTTCGCAGCGCCGATATGTGCACGCCAGCGGGTCGCCCCAGCAAGCTACAGACCGAGGGCGCTCGTTTTGTCGAGCAGTTCTGACGCGGGTTTTGCCCTTTGGGCTCGCGTAAGTGCGGCGAATATGCATAGCACGACGGCATGCGCCGCATGCGCCAGCCCAATCGAATCAGTGCCAAGTGTGGCAAGCCCAGCTATCGGCGCATGTCAAAGCGGTCGAGGTTCATCACTTTGTTCCACACCTGGACGAAGTCGCGCACGAACTTGTCCTTGGCATCGTCGGCCGCGTAGACTTCCGCAACGCCGCGCAGTTGCGAATTGGAGCCCAAGACCAGGTCCACGGCCGTTGCCGTCCACTTCACCTGGCCGGTCTTGCGGTCGCGCATCTCGTAGAGCTGCGGATCGCTCGACGACTTCTGCCACTCCAAGCTCATGTCGAGGAGATTGACAAAAAAGTCGTTGGTCAGCGCGCCGGGTTTGTCGGTCAAGACGCCGTGGGCAGAACCGTCGTAGTTGGCACCGAGCACCCGCATGCCGCCCACGAGCACCGTCATCTCCGGTGCGGTCAGCGCCAGCGTGTCGGCCTTGTCTACCAACATCTCTGCCGCACTCCGCTCGTTGCCGTCGGCAAAGTAGTTGCGAAAGCCGTCGGCCATGGGTTTGAGGTTTTCAAAAGACGCCACATCGGTCATCTCCTGCGAGGCATCAGTGCGTCCGGGGGCAAAGGGCACCGCGATCTCGTGGCCCGCTTGCTTGGCCGCTTGCTCAATCGCAGCAGCTCCGCCCAAGACGATGAGGTCGGCCAGCGATATCTTCTTGCCGCCAGACTGAGAACGATTGAACTCGCTCTGAATCCCCTCAAGCGTCACCAGCACCTCGGCGAGCTCGGCCGGTCGGTTGACGTCCCAGTCTTTTTGCGGTGCCAGGCGAATCCGGGCGCCGTTGGCGCCGCCGCGCATATCGGTGTCGCGGTACGAGGACGCCGAGGCCCACGCAGTCTTGACCAGCTGTGACACAGTCAAGCCCGAATCGAGAATTTGTCGCTTGAGGGCCGCGATGTCCCGGTCGCCTACCAGCCGATAATCGACGGCGGGCACCGGATCCTGCCACAGCTGCGGCGGTGGCACTTCCGCGCCAACCAGACGGGCATAGGGGCCCATATCCCGGTGCGTGAGCTTGTACCAGGCCCGGGCAAAGGCGTCTTCGAACTCTTTGGGGTTTTTGAGAAAACGCTCCGAGATCACACGATACTTAGGATCCTCTTTCAGCGCCAGGTCGGTCGTCAACATCACCGGCAGGTGGAACTTGTTCGGATCATGGGCGTCCGGCACGGTGGGATTAATGCCCTTGGGAATCCATTGCTTGGCTCCTCCCGGGCTCTCGGTCAGTTCCCATTGGTACTTAAATAGATTGGAGAGAAAACCGTGAGACCATTGGACTGGGGTGCTGGTCCAAGCGCCTTCCAGGCCGCTGGTGACGGTATCGGCACCTTTGCCGGTGCCGCAGCGGCTCTTCCAGCCGAGGCCTTGATTTTCCACAGGAGCGGCTTCGGGCTCGGGGCCTACGCACTTGCCGGGCTTGTGCGCGCCGTGCATCTTGCCAAAGGAATGGCCGCCCGCAATGAGGGCCACGGTCTCTTCATCGTTCATCGCCATGCGACCAAAGGTCAGGCGGATATGGTGGGCTGCCGCAAGTGGGTCGGGATTGCCGCCCGGTCCTTCGGGATTGACGTAGATCAGACCCATTTGTACAGCGCCCAGGGGCTTTTTCAGCGTCTTGCCGTCCTCGGAAAAGCGCTCATCTGCCAACCACTCGGTCTCTGGGCCCCAATTGATATCGGTGGGCTCATATACGTCTTCGCGACCACCGGCAAAACCAAAGGTCTTAAAGCCCATGGACTCAAGGGCCACGTTGCCCGAGAGGATAATGAGATCGGCCCACGATAGGCTGCGACCGTATTTCTGTTTCACCGGCCATAACAGCCGACGCGCCTTGTCGAGGTTGGCATTATCGGGCCAGCTGTTGAGGGGCGCAAAACGAATCGTGCCCGCGCCACCGCCACCGCGGCCGTCAGTGACGCGGTAGGTGCCGGCACTATGCCATGCGAGGCGAATCATGAGACCGCCGTAGTGGCCATAGTCGGCAGGCCACCAATCTTGTGAGGTCGTCAAAACTCGTTCAACATCTTGTTTCACCGCAGCCAAGTCGAGCTTGGCAAAGGCCTCGGCGTAGTTAAAATCCCCGTCCATCGGGTCGCCTTTGGGCGCATGGCGCTTGAGGACCCGCAGATCAAGTCGATTTGGCCACCAATTCTCATTTTTGTATGGAGGATTGGCCGTCTTTGCCCGGGCCATTGATGCGGTGGGTTTTTCAGGTGATGCCGCCGCGGGAGTCGCCTGACTCCCGCAGCCGAGTGCCAGGGTCGATACGCCCATCGCAATGCCGATGAGACTGAGAAAATGCCACGTATTTCTTGGTTTCGTCCTAATGTATTCGTTCTTGCTGGACATAGGTTACTCTTTCCTCTTCATACAGCACAGTCCGTGGATGTATGGCTTGGGCACTTAGACTGCGTCTAAATTTCTACGTCGTCAAGGGGATAATCAAAAGACTGCGCAGCAATAATTTCGGGCAGATTTTATGAAACCAGTGCTGCACGGGGCAGTAATAGCTCGCTACGGCCATTGGCGACGACGCAACTATTGCTTGGTAGCGAACTCAAGCAGCTCGGTAACGGTGCACGCTTACCAATGAGCTCGATAACGGTGGACTCGATAGCATTATCGCTACAGAGGTATTCTGACAAGCCGCCTATCTGGGCAAGTCTGCCAATATGGAGTTATGCATAAGCAACCGTGCTGCGGTTCATCATTTTCGTGAGGCCCAATGCCAATGCCCGCGTGAACTTACGCTGTCTGCTGCATGCAAGAGACGGCGTTGATAAACGCTCCGTGCAAAGGCTGCGGGTCGCGCTTATTGCACTGCAACATTTTCGCAGAACCGGGTTCGCGTAGATGTGGCTTGTCCATGGCGCTTGCCGTACTGAGACAGCGTCACAGGGGCGCGTGAACGGCCTTCTATTGGGAATTATTGTGGCTTTCGCATGCGTGGACCGCACCGCGATCTCGCATCGGAAAGTTTGCAGATTTCGGCTCTGATATTGCACTGCAACAAACCGTTCTGTCGGAGTCCTATTCGTGCGCAACATGAGAGAAAACTTGCAAAACAACTTGCGTGCAGGGGCCAACATCGAGGCAGGGCACAATCCATCGAAATATCGAAAGTGCAATATCATGCGTCAACACATATATATTGGAATCGCGGTCCTGGGTCTGAGCAATTGCATGCTGGCAGATCATGCCCATATAGCAGACAGCGACGATTTGCACCTGATGACTGGCACTGCCGAAGTCGCCGACACCGAGCAACTCCTGGTCCCCCATATCAGCGAGCTCAGTGGCGATCTCAACAATATGGGTATCGTGCATGCGGGCGCCGATGTTGTCACCATTGGCAGTGAAAACATCATGCATGCATCCAAAGCGATTCTCACGTTTGACACCAGCGCATTGCCGCCGGATGCCGACATCCTCGCCATCCACCTCGGTATGGACATCCTCGACTGCCAGGGCGATTGCTCGGACGGTTGGTGGCAGGACGTACAGATTGAGGTCGATTGCCCCTTTGGCACCCACGCATCCTTGGGCGCCGCCGACTATTGGGACCCACCGCTGGTATCGACATCGTATCGACCCAACGCGGCCACGGGTATGCCGATGCTGTATCTCGCCGAAGATGATTCCACTGCCGTTGCCGATGCAATCAACCGCGATGGACTCACCCAGTTGCGGCTCTCCTGGGACAATCGCGGCCCTTCCAACTTTACCCTGCACGCCGCCGCCGATGCCGAACTGCCGGCCCTCTTGATCGTGTACCGATAGCGACAGCGCGAGCGCCGTCGCCCAGGACGCCGAGAGCACGGTGGCCCCCAGGCGAGTTTCGAAGCGGTAGGGCTAGACACGAAAGTTGCCGGGAACGGTAGCCATCGTGTCTACGATCGGTCATCATGACAGTAAGCAAACCATGCCGACGAAGATTATGAGGCATACCCGTGCAGTATCTTATCGAAATCACGCGTGTTGAGGATCCTGACGATCCGTATGCGGTGTCTTTTGGCCAGCAAGAATATCTGCTGCGCGCCGAGGGCGGCTCGTTCCGGGGTGGGCAATACACGCCCGTGGCGCTCGATTGGGACAAAGAGTTACTGGCGGATCTAGACGCGCTGCGTTCACCCACATGCCCCGACGAGATCGCGCAGCGATTCGGCAACCAACTGCGCCGCTTTCTCGGTCGCGGCGATTGGAGCAGACATGAGGCCGAAATAGAACGTGCCCTGGCGCGCGACGAGTCAGTATACCTCACTATCCGAGCCGCAGCCGCTGAGCTATTCCTGCTGCCATGGGAGCTATTGACGTTTGCACCCAGCGGTCAGCACGTATGCGAGCTAGAGCGGCTATTCCTCAGCTATGCCTGGCCCGGGACCACCACCCGCGCATCAATGACGCCCCGTAGTGATCGCATTTTGCTGGCATGGTCGGCGGCGGGCGGGCATGTACCCGCTGCCGAGCATCTGCAAGCGCTGAACCAGGCCACGGCCGACCTCGGCAGCACATCAGACTTCAGCGAACTCGCGCATGTCAGCCTCGTGCGACTGGACCAGAGCCTCCGCAGCACAGACCAAGCCGGCCAGTCCTTTACCACCCTTCACCTTTTGTGCCATGGAAAAGAGCAAGAGGGCGGCTTCGGCCTAGTCATCGGAGACAATGATGGCCACCAAATCGTAGTCTCGCCCAGTCGTTTACGCGCCATCATCGCCCGTCATACCGCCCATCTGCGCCTGGTAGTCGTGCTCGCCTGCGACGGTGGCAATCCCGGCCAACTCGGCACCCATATGGGCTCGGTGGCCCAAGCCCTACACCGAATTGGCATTCCCTGGGTCATCGCCTCACGCTATCCAATGTCGTCTGCTGGCGCCAGTGAGTTTGCCCGCATATTCTACGATGGCCTGTGTCGTAGCCGTGCACCCGTGGAGGAGGCCTTTGCGGCTGCGCGACAAACGCTGGCCCTCAATCCCCGCGCTCGCGATTGGATGAACTTACAACTATATGCCCGTCCCGAAGACCGGCCTATGAACTATCATGTTGCTCATGGGAGCCATGGGGGTCTTCGGGATGATGGGACTCATAGGGATAGCGATCCTGCCGAATCGGCACTCTCGCAGAATGAACGCGACGAATTGGTATCACTCATTGCAAAATGTAACGGTGTCCAAGTGACGTCCACCCGAGCCCGGGTAGTTGAACGTTTGCCCGAAAAAATACGGTTTAGTATCCCCGATGCAAACGCCCCGCGCGAGCACTGGAGCGAGATAGTGAAGAGGTGTGCCGGCTTTCCCGACGGCCTGCGCGCGCTGCGCGATGCGATACATTATTTCGAAGACAACACCTTCGCCATGCGGGCGCTCGATGCTCAGTTGCGACAACTGGGCGTCATTGATTGAGCTCAGAGAGTGCACGAGCACGGGCGGGCGCAAATTCGTCGCCAGCATTCCACGCCGGCATCTCGGCGGCATCGGCGACGATCATGCCGGCCCAGAACGCCAGCTGAGCGTCTTGCACCATGCCGGCGAAATTCCAATTCTCGGTCAGCTCATCGCTGGGCTGGTGATAGTCCTGGGCGGTATAGGCTTCGATTTGCGCCCGGCCCCATTCCGGCGCCCGGCCGATGAATTCGCTGCCAGTGCCAAAGTACAGCGCGGGCACGCCGATGCGGGCTAGGCTAAACTGGTCCGAGCGATAGTAATAACCGCGATCGGGAAATTGCTCTGGCTTCACCGTGCGCCCCTGAAAGGCCGCAGCCTGCATAGCCACTTGGTCGAGCGTAGATTTTCCCATGCCGATATAGGTAACATCGTGCGTCGGCCCCCAGATATTGGCGCCATCGACGTTGATATTGGCGGCAATGCGCCCGGGGGCAAAGGTGGGGTATTGGGCATAGTATTTGGAGCCCAAGAGCCCCTGCTCTTCCGCACCAACCATGGCGATCAAGATCGAGCGCTTGGGCGCGGCAGGCAGCGCGCGAAAGGCTTTGGCCACCGCCAGCACCGTGGCCACGCCGCTGGCGTTGTCGAGAGCGCCGTTGTAAATGTGGTCATGGGCGCCATTGTCATTGACCTGATCGGCCGTGGCCGTACCCAAATGATCGTGATGGGCGGTATAGATCACAACTTCCTGAGCCAATTCAGGATCACTGCCGCGCAATAGTCCCAAGACATTGCCCGAACGCACGCGCGTCAGCTGGTTGTCGAATGCGATCGACGTCGTGATCCCGAGGGGAATAGGGCGAAACTCGCGCGTGCGCGCCTGGGCCATCAGCGCGTCGAGTTCGTGGCCAGCGTGGGCTAAGAGCGTGCGCGTGGCTCTCTCGGTGG
>JAAUYH010056782.1_pt1 | contig 20407 bp, 27 predicted proteins | sample 7278061 | NCBI WGS metagenome assembly JAAUYH01 (sample SAMN14350203, study PRJNA611818) | marine sediment metagenome | isolation source: surface marine sediment (0.6m) | place: French Polynesia: Moorea | collected 2018-08 | reverse complement strand
GTTTTTACCCAACTGCCGAACAAGAGAATCTCTTGCGACGGACAATGGGTTGTGTACGTTTGGTCTATAACAAAGCTTTGGCTACCAGAACTGAAGCTTGGTACGAAAGACGAGAGAGGATTGATTACAAACAAACCTCTAGCTTGTTGACCAATTGGAAAAAAGCTGAAGAACTCAATTTTCTGTCGGAGGTTAGCTCTGTACCCTTGCAGCAATGCCTTCGACATCTGCAAAAAGCCTTTGCTAACTTTTGGGGAAAAAGAGCTAAATATCCTCGCTTTAAGAAAAAGCGGAATGGCGGTTCGGCTGAATTTACCAAATCGGCTTTTAAGTTTCGAGATGGTAACGTCTGGCTTGCTAAGTGCAAAGAACCACTGAATATAGTTTGGTCTAGAGATATTCCAAACGGCTGTTCTCCATCTACAGTTACAGTTAAACTTGAGCCTTCGGGTAGATGGTTTGTTTCGCTGTTGATAGATGACCCAACTGTTCAACCATTGCCACCAACTAAAAAACAAGTTGGGATTGATGCTGGTGTAACGAGCTTGATTAGTACCAGTGATGGGGAAAAGATAGCCAATCCTAAGCATTTTAATCGGCTGTATCAAAAGCTTAAAGTAGCGCAGAAGGAACTGAGTCGGAAAACCAAAGGCTCTAGCAACCGATATAAAGCGCGACTTAAAGTAGCCAAGATACACGCTTCTATCAAAGATGCTCGTACCGATTTTCTGCACAAGTTGACCACTCGTTTGGTCAAAGAAAATAGCCTGATAGCTATTGAAAACTTGGCAATTAGAAACATGGTCAAAAACCACAAGCTGGCTCGTAGTATTAGCGATGCTGCTTGGGGTGAGATGTTTCGTCAACTTGAGTACAAGTGTGAATGGTACGGGCGAAAACTGGTCAAGATTGACCAATTTTTCCCCAGTAGTAAGCGATGTAACCATTGCGGTTTTGTGATGGATAAGTTGCCTCTGGATGTTCGCAGTTGGGATTGTCCTAGCTGTAGTAGAGAGGGTATTGATCGAGACATCAATGCGGGAAAAAACATTTTGGCTGCGGGACTCGCAGTGACAGTCTGTGGAGCGGACATAAGACCTGATAACCATAGCGTTAAAGGGCAGTTGCGAAAAACCAGAAATGGAAGGAAACAGAAACCTAAGTCGTGAGTCTTAGGAATCCCCCGACTCCGTCGGCGGGAGGATGTCAAAGAGATTCTAAAACAGAAGTTAATTTAGGAGATAATTTGTTGCCAAACATAGCTTCTTCAACAATAGAACAGATAATGTGTCCAATGAGAATATGGCTTTCCTGGATACGAGGCGTACTCTCAGACGGAACCCTGATACAATAATCACAAATTTTTGCCAGAGTACTTTCTCTTGCTCCAGTTAACCCGACAGTCGTAATTCCCAATTTTTTGCATTCATTAACTGCTGTAACGATGCTAGGAGATTTCCCTGAGGTAGAGATCGCAATAAACATATCCCCCTTGACTCCGTTAGCTTGGATTTGTCGCCTGAAGACGTTTTGATAGCCATAGTCATTGGCGATCGCTGTTAACATGGACGTATCAGTATTTAAAGCAATTGATGGTAAGCTAGGTCTATCAAAATCAAAACGCCCGACGAATTCAGCAGCAATATGTTGTGCATCAGCCGCACTTCCACCATTTCCAGCTAACAGAGTCTTATTTCCCGCCGTATATACTTCGATGCACTTTTTAGATACTTCTTGGATTAGGGAAAGCAAAGATTGATCCTCTAATATCCTTTTCTTTACTAAGTAAGAATCTCTAATTTGGTCAGTAATAAGCTGCTTTAATAAATTTTCCATCCTTCAGTCCCCCTCTTAGTAAAGTGACAGCCGATTACTTCACCCCCATATTTTCTGAGATTTTTAATCACTTTTTCCCGTCTAACAGGGTCAACAATAAACATCATAAATCCACCTCCTCCTGCACCAGAAATTTTTCCTGACCAAGCTCCTGCCGTTACTGCCGTATCATAAACTTTGTCTATATCATCATTACTAATATTTTGAGCTGTTTTTTTCTTTGCCTCCCATGCCCACTTTAAATTTTTAGCAATGCTAATCACATCTCCTTTTAAAAGTGCTTCTTTAAAAACAAAAGAATAGTGCTTAATTTCATGCATTGCTTCTAGAGATTTTTCATTATTTTGAGCTACATTCTTACTTTGTTGCTCAATTATTTTAGCTGACTCTCTAGATACTCCTGTATAGTAAAGGACTAAACAACTTTCCAGTTCACTGATTATCCAATTTTTAATCCTCAACGGATTAACAATTACCCGATCATCAGCGTAAAACTCAATAAAATTAAAGCCCCCAAATGTGGCAGCATATTGATCTTGTTTTCCCCCATTTAGTCCAACTTCAATCCGCTCAATTTCATATGCCATATGGGCAATATCATAATCTCCAAGAGGTAAATTTAACAATTCAACATAAGCTTTTATCATAGCGACCACTAAAGTAGAAGATGAACCCAATCCAGAACCAGCAGGGACATCTGAATAGGTCGTTAATTTTAGTGCCAAAGGTTCTCCGTTATGGTATTCCCTAACGATGCGATTATAGACCCCTTTGTGTAAATCTAAATTACCATCAAATTCTAAAAAATCAGTTAACTCTGAAGTATATATTTGCTCTTTATCACTGGCAGAAAAAACAATTTGATTACTATCCCAAACTTCGAGAGTACAGTAGGCATATAAATCTATTGTGGCATTTAAGACACATCCACCATATAGTTCACAATAGGGAGAAACATCTGTACCTCCTCCAGCTAAACTTAGTCTTAAAGGTGCTCTTGAGCGAATAATCATCTTAGGTGTTTAATTTTCAGGTGAATCTATAAATTTTCGTGACAAAAAACCTGATTTTCTATATATCTCGATCATTACAAAAAGGTTTGACTACTGAATTATTTTTCTTTAAGGTTTGAATATCATCACGATACTGATTTAGCTGAATTTTAAATTCTCGATCTAATTTTTGGGGATTTCTAACCGCCTTTCCCGTGTTAACTTCTTCCTGAGTTCTCTTACGAATAACTATTTCTATGCCACACTCAGCAATCGGAGTAATGGTTTGATCGAATCTAGGTAAACTATAACGGTAGGTATTGTCAATTAACATTAGTTTGACAATCTCAGCTTGAGCATCAAGTTTTAGCAATAATTCAATCAAGTTAATTGATTTGGAACTCCATGAATTCCTTTTGAAAATTGTAAAAGTACATTTAAGATCTTTATTGAAAGTACTGGGGAATTCGCCTTGTTCATATAGATCTTCATCTGGAGCTGTGATAATTAAATATCCACTAGGTTTGAGAATACGAAACCAGTTTTTTAAAGCTACGGCTGGATCGATCATGTGCTCCAAACAATGGCTGCTATGAACAAAGTTATAAACTTCGTCTTCAACCCCTTCCATATATTGAGCATCACCATCCTCTATATCCCAAGTTTTCACCTTAATAATTTTGGGAAATAGTTCTGTATATAGAGCCAAAGGATCTGGAGCCCCACCAATATCTATGCCATAACCCGAAAAATATTTGTTCAAAAAATTTGAGTCAGTTAATCGACGCTGAATAGATTTACTGCATTCCTTCATAATTTATATATTTTCAAAACCTCCAAAAAGATTTTTGAAAGCAGTTTTAGCTGCTTCAATTGAATAACAATTCGCCATTTTTTCTAGACCATTAGCTGATAGTTTATTCCAAAGTTTTTCATCTGAATGAAGATGGGTTACTGCTTTGGCAAACTCTAAAGGTCGATCGGCAATTAGGGCATTTACACCATGCTCAAGTTCCATTCCTTCGCAAGCTAGAGATGTTCCTACGATAGGTAACCCATAACTCAAGCTAGTAATAATTTTTCCTTTGATCCCAGCACCATATCTTAAAGGAACCACCGACATTCGACATTGATTGAAGTAATAGGAAAGATCCCGAACATATCCAGTAACGATAATATCTTCTGAAGCAAGTTCCATAACCTCTTGTGGAGGTTTACTTCCTATTATGAAAAACTTAATATTAGATTCTTCATTTTTAATTAGAGGAAAAATTTCATGAGTAAAGTAAATTACAGCATCAACATTAGGAGTATGTTGAAATCCCCCTATAAAAAGAATATCTTTTCTTTCCTTAAATGGTACTTTTGAACCATAGACTTCATGAGCAGCAGAAATCACTTTAACATTTAGTTTAGGATTTTCTGCAAGTAGTATTTTTTGTTCAACTGGGCTGACTACTATAGTACAGTCAACATTTCTAGCAGCAGTCAGTTCCTGAACTTTTGTTTGCATTGCCTTTCTTGCGAGTTCAGGATTACTTTCTATTGCTGCTTGCCTTTGCTCCCTAATATAGTGTAAGTCTGCTGTATCATAAACTACTTTAGCCTGGGGGCAATATTGTCTGACACAACTAATATGCTTTTCTACAATATCAGGTCTAGATAAGAAAACAATATCATAGTGTTTACCATAATCCTTTAGATGAGAAGCAATTGATTTGACTTGAGGCCAATATAAACATTCAATTCCTATGCGCTGTAAGTCTCGTGTATAGTTATCAAAGTACAATAAATTATCAGGAACAAAAGTGACTTTGTATGATAGTGATTGAAAGATTTTAATATAGTTAAATATCTTCAGAGAACCTGCATCTTGATCTGGCGTTAAAGGACAAGCATCTATTACTAAAATTCGCTTCTTGACTCTTCGCTCCTTCTCCAAATAGGGATTATCTTCTGGTGCTCCGTGGGTTTTTAAAACATCAGCCCACTTTTGCCAAAATTTCTCTTGGTTAATAACTTGGTACTTTTTTACACCGCTAGTAACATCCGTTCCCGAGGTTATACCTTCAAAGTGGATAACTTCAGCAAGCGGCTGATAAAGTACTTTGTAACCAGCTTGTCTAACTTGAAAGGCTAGATCAGAATCTTCTGCGTAGGCTGGCTTATAATGAGTATCGAACCCTCCTAATTCCTCAAAAATTGTTTTTGGTACCATAATGCAAGCACCAGAACAATAATCTACCTCGCGTAGATAAGAATATTCAGGTTTATTGGGATCGTCTAGCCTGCCATAATTCCACCCAGAAGCATCATTCCAAATAATCCCACCTGCTTCTTGAAGTTTGCCATCAGGATATAGCAATTTTGCTCCGACTAAACCAGCATCAGGCTGAAGCTTAAAGGTTTCTAGCAACTCTTGAAAACAGTTGGCTTTAGGAACTGTATCGTTATTGAGAAAAACCAGATATTGACCCTTAGCAGCTTTCGCACCACGATTGCATGATTCAATGAATCCTAGATTTTGACTATTGTTTACAATCCGAATGCCTTCAATATTGGTCAGCATTTGTTGGGTATCATCAATAGAACAATCATCTACTACAATTACTTCAAATATTAGAGATTCATTGTTGATATCTGCTAGGCTGCTGAGGCATTTAAATGTATATATCGATTTATTATATACAGGAATAATAATGGAAATAATAGGATTTCCAGTTGTGGGTATTTTTAATGGCTTTGGCGGCAATAACTGTATTGATTCGCGCCATTCTTCACTGGATATAGTTTCTTTAATTGATTTTGACGAATAATGGCTGTTGAAAAAAAAAAGTCAAGCTTTTGGAAAATCTTGGTAAATAAAGCTGCTAATCCATTCTCCTTGACTGTTGACATTGCATTTTGAGCATAATCCAAAATCTTAGATAAAGGTTTCTCGTTTAACTCATTGTGCTGAAGATGCGATCTAGCTATTTGTGCTTGGCTTTCTAGTAATTGTGATTGACGGAGATTTAATTGTGCCTGGGTTGAAAATAATTGATCTTGCCTTGTCTGGTTCGTCATAAACTTCAAACTCCTCACTTTTTTACTAAAATTCTGGGTTACTTTACAGTGCCAGTTGTTATAAGGTTAATCAGCTCTTAATCCAATTGTTCGTTTTAATTTAAACCAAACTCGTCTCAGTTTCCAGAATTTACTTGTTTCCATTGCTTTGACGATAGTTTGTGCTTCTCCCCATCCTTCCTGAGCTTGTTGTAACAAATGTTGAGTTTTTTCCCATTCAGTTTGAGTCTGTTGCAATTGAGCTTGAGAGGCTTCTAATTCAGTTTGAGTCTGTTGCAATTGAGCTTGAGAGGCTTCTAATTCAGTTTGAGTCTCCTGTCGTTGCCCTTGAGACTCTTTTAATTCTCTCTCCAATTTCCGCACATTTAGCCAATCTTGAAGAACCCATACTTTGTAAGGCGGAAACTTAGTATTTTCGTCAGTTAGGAATGAGCTAGAGGATGATTCCCCTAACTTTGCCTTGTAGTTGAGTTCGTTATAGAGGTCAAATGCTTCAGGAAAATAATGTTTGAGCAAAGTAGGTCGATGGGAACTAGATACCTCACTATGAAACTGTGATTTATCGTAGACATTTCCCACAGACTTGAAAGAAATGCCCAAGCTTTGGTCAAGTATTTTGATTAAATGGTTAGGGTCATTGGTTATACTATCAATATTTAACAGGATACACTTTTCAGAGAACCGTTCGATAAAATCGGCTATAGCTCTGTTGTAGTTAATCCAGACATCTAGAGCAAAGTTGGGGTTATTAAAGAATACCTGATCACCTCGACGATATAGGGAATCAATCACTTCCCAAGGTAAGCGATAAACGAACAAAAATTTCGCTTGAGGAATTAGTTCTGCCCAAAAATCTAAAAATAGGGTGGTTCGCGGATCTTTCCATCCCCATTTTTTTTTTGCTGACCTTGTTTGAATAAGAGATTTAGCCTGATTTAAGTATTGTTCCTGAACTTGAATACCTTTATTTAAAGTCCAGCCTTCTGGACTAATTCCTTGCGATCGCAATACTCTTTCATGAAAGCCGACAAAATCCTTATCTTCAAAGTGTCCCTTGACGTTTCCGTGACTTCCACCCATTAAGCGATCGCCAATATCTAACCCTGCACTCTGAAGTAATGATGCAGTGAGAGATGTTCCCGAACGGTGCATTCCAGTAATTATTAAAATAGATGATTCTGACTCTAAATTTTGCATATATATATAAGACGAATTTATCAAATCAAAATACTGAAACTATACCCTTAATTGTTGTCCAATTATTGAAATTTTGGGTTCTATTTGGAAATCAACTATACTAGTTTCGAGTATAGTTTCTTCTGATTGAACTCTAAACATAACTGCATCAATACAGCGATGAAGATATACCTCAGCTTCATCTACAATTCCCAATACACCATTATTTAAGAAATATACCCCAGGTAGTAAGGAACAACGAAATTTAAACTCAACCTTAATTAAACTTTCTGCTGGTATGTAATCAATAGCATTATCCAATATATGAGATCCAGCCCCACCAAGCTCAAATCCGCTAATAGTTTTGATAAGCATTCCAAATCTTACTCTATATGCTACTTTAGTAAAATTTACAGAGTAATTGTAAACATAATCTTCACCCTTAACCAGTACATTGACGGTTTTACCGTTAGGGGTTGTCAGATATGCATTTGTAATTTCAGCACCGCGAGATATATATGAAATTGTACTTTTAGGCTTCAGATTTGGATCGTAAAAAGCTTCACTTTTATTTCTTTCTTTTTCCCGAACTTTTAAATTTATTTCTCTAACTAAAAACGATTTAGTCAAGCTTTGATTAAATTCGTGATTGGTATAACGAATTTCTTGACGTAGATTTTCTATTTTGTCAACAGGAGCATATATAAGTTTATGGTAGTTAGAAATAACCAATTTAGGAGAACCAGCAAGTAACAACTCTCCTCGCTCTATGAGAATCGACCAATTACATAACTCTACAACTGAAGATGCTGCATGAGACACAAATAAGATAGTTTTTCCCTGTTCTTGAAAAGCGTGAATCCGAGAAAAACACTTGCGCTGAAAGGCTTCATCCCCTACTGCTAGCGCCTCATCTACAATTAAGATATCAGGATCGGCATTAATCGCAACTGCAAAAGCCAATCTGACAAACATCCCGCTGGAATAGGTTTTAACTGGCTGCTCTAGAAAATCACCGATATCCGCAAAAGCAGCAATATCATCAAACTTAGCTTCAATTTCCTCTTGCTTTAACCCCAGTAACTTACCATTAAAAAATACATTTTGCCTGCCAGTAAACTCAGGATTAAAGCCACTACCTAGTTCTAGGAGAGCCGAAATACGTCCATTAACTTTTACCTCTCCAGTAGTGGGAGTCAGGGTTCCAGCGATGATTTGTAAGAGAGTACTTTTCCCTGAGCCGTTGCGTCCAACAATACCTAAAGTTTCACCTTTCCTAACCTCTAGATTAATATCTCGCAGTGCCCAAAACTCTTGCGATCGACTTTTTCCAGGAAAGAGCAGCTCCTTGAGGCGATCGCCAGGATGCTCATAGCGTTTAAAACACTTGGAAACGTTTTTTAAAGAAATAGCAATTTCTCGATCTATCCCCACCTGCTCACTCCTCAAAACTACCACACCATATTAAAAAATATTACACTCCGCTTGTCGAATCAAGATAGACAAATTGAACGAGAATGTCAAGTCTAGAGTAGTTAGATAGGTATCAACAGATTCCGCATGTAACACCTTTAACCTCTTGTTTGTTGCGTCAATCCAGCTTTCATCCCAACGCTGCCAGAAGAATAACACTGAAAACAGCTAGTGCAGTAAAACAAATAGCTGTAGTTCACAAGACATCCGCAAAAGCTGGACGTAACTTACGATATACCCATAATCCAGCTAGGAAAACCACCACAGAAATCCCCCAAGCGATCGCCCATTCTAGCCAGTGGGTTACTTCCCCGACTAAGACCAAATCCCGATAAACCTCTGCGATCGCAGCCAAAGGATTGAGATAGAATACCCAATTACGCCAAGCTTCGGGAATCACAGAAGCAGGATAGACAATAGGAGTTAAATAGAACCACAGATTAATTATTACTCCCAGAGTCTGGGGAATATCTCTTAAAAATACCGTTAATCCTGCTGTAAAATAACCCAAGCCAGCAGTTAATAACAATTGCGGCAACCAGACTAACGGCAACAAAGCCAATGTCCCATGGAGACTATGGGAGGAAATCCCTACTAAAACAATCAAAGCTGCTAAACCAAAGGCACTTTCAATGAATGTTGATAAAATAGGGACGAGTGGCAATAAAGCCAGAGGAAATACCACCTTTTTGACTAAATTTGTTTGTCCGATTACGGAAGTAGCTGACTGGAGTAATCCCCCGGTAAAAGCGATCCAAGGTAATAAGCCAGCAAACAGCCACAATCCAAAGACAATATTGTTATCTGCTGGTAGTCCCTTCAAACTTAATTTAACTTTGAGGATAATCGAAAAAACATAAGTATAAATTAGGAGCTGAGATAACTGATTTAATAAAGGCCAAAGATTTCCCAACACAGAACCCTTATATCGGGCTTCCAAGTCTCGCCTGACTAGGGTTCTTAGTAAATCGAACTTTGTCCACCACAATTCATTTATTGGCAGTCTGATCCTCAGCAAATTTAACTTTCCACTCACTTTTATTCTTCAAGCTCGAAATTAATCTAGATTTCCCCTTAGATTAGCACCATTTTTTCTTGAGTAAAAACACTTATTCCCTGATCAAGTCCTCTTATTCAATATTTATTGACGATCGCAATTAGGTCAAGCTCGATATCGATAGTTAAGCAGGGGAAATTTGACTTGTCAAAATATACACTTATCCGATACAATGTGTGATTGTGGCTCAATAAAATTAGTACTTACTCTGTTAAAAGTAAAATAGCACATTTGCTTAGGAGTAAATCTTATGTTTTCCGCCTTCTCAAGATACTGGAAAGAATATCTTTTTAAGTCTTAAGAGACTCAAGGCAACTATGAAGATCGAGAACCTAAAGTAGTTCATACCCAAGGTAATCAGATTGTAAATTTTAGAAAACAAGATTACATACATTAATAGCTGCACATCTTGCCTTTAAACAGTTTTTACTCCAACTGTACTTGGACAAGGTGGACTTTGCTATTGAGTGGGTTGGGGCATCAACCCAAGGATTAGGCGATGTAAGACAGTCTTTGGCTGCGATTGCTGTTTAACTCCAGAATCCTCCCACCTTCAGGTCGAGGAGTATGTCAAACAAGATCAATGTTGTTTAGCAAGAAGAGGGGTTAACAAAAAGTGTCTGTTGGCATACTAGGTACCAAACTAGGCATGACCCAAATATTTGACCAGGAAACAGGGAAAGCAATTCCCGTTACCGTGGTTCAAGCAGGTCCTTGCACTATCACCCAGATAAAAACCCAAGAAACGGATGGTTATACCTCAGTTCAAGTTGGGTTTAAAGAAGTTAAAGAAAAAGCTCTCACTAAACCAGAGTTGGGACATTTAAAAAAATCCTCCGCCTCTCCTCTGCGCCATCTCAAGGAATATCGTACTGAAGATGTCAGTGGATATGAGCTAGGTCAAACTATAAAAGCAGACTTATTCAACCCTGGAGAGATCGTAGATGTCAGAGGAACTACTATCGGTCGTGGTTTTGCTGGTTATCAAAAGCGTCACAACTTTAAACGGGGTTCGATGACTCACGGGTCTAAAAACCACCGTTTACCAGGTTCTACAGGTGCTGGTACGACTCCAGGTCGCGTATATCCAGGTAAAAAAATGGCAGGACGCTATGGAGGAACAAAAGTTACTATCCGTAAACTTCAAGTTGTAGAAGTAGATGATGAGCAAAATCTACTCCTGATCAAAGGTGCTGTCCCTGGAAAGCCAGGAACTTTGTTGAGTATTGTTCCAGCTAATATTGTCGGAGCAAAATAATAGGTGTTAATAACCGATAACAAATAACTATGGTTAATTACGCAGTTAAAAATTGGCAAGGGGAAAATGTCGCAGAGACATCCCTAGACCTAAAAGTAGCAAAAGAAGAAACAGCTAACCACATTGTTCACCGAGCCTTAGTAAGACAAATGACTAATGCTCGTCAAGGGACTGCTTCCTCAAAAACTAGATCCGAAGTTCGTGGTGGAGGAAGAAAACCCTGGAGACAAAAAGGAACAGGACGCGCCCGTGCTGGTTCTACACGCTCTCCCCTTTGGCGTGGTGGTGGGGTAATCTTTGGACCCAAACCCAGAGACTTCAACGTCAAAATGAATCGCAAAGAGCGACGTTTAGCGTTAAGAACTGCGTTGATGGGTCGCTTAGAAGATGCGGTGATAGTAGAAAATTTTGCCGAGCAAATTACTCGTCCCAAAACCAAAGAGATAATATCTGCCTTTGAGCGTTGGGGATTAGACCCTGAAGCCAAAATTTTACTAATTGTCACCGATATTTCGGAAAACATACATCTCTCATCCCGCAACATTAGCAACGTCAAACTGCTCAAAGCCAATAGCCTTAATGTTTATAACTTGCTAAATGCTCACAAAATTGTGATAACTGCTGACGCTTTGGCTCAAATACAGGAGGTATATAGTGACTGATTATAATCCTAGAGACTTAGCCGATCTCATTCTCAAACCCATAGTCACTGAGAAAGCTACCCGACAAATGGAGCTAAATAAGTACGTATTTGACGTGCTTCCCAAAGCAACCAAGCCACAAATTAAAGCAGCAATTGAAAGCTTGTTTGACGTTTCTGTAACTAGTGTTAATACTCTTAAACTACCTCGCAAAAAACGTAGAGTCGGTAGATATATTGGCTACAAAGCTCAATATAAAAGAGCAATTGTTACCTTGAAAGAAGGTGATGAGATCACTCTCTTCCCCGAAGTATAAATAAGGGAATTTGGCATACCCGAAAAATAACGAGCTAAAATCAACAATCTCAAACTTTATTAAAATTATGGGTACTCGTTCATTCAAACCATATACTCCAGGAACTCGTCAAGCAACGATTTCTGATTTTTCCGAAATTACTAAAAGTAAGCCCGAAAAGTCTTTAACCAAGTATAAACATAGGGTTAAAGGACGTAACAACCGAGGTGTAATTACCAGTCGTCGTCGTGGGGGTGGACACAAACGTCTTTATCGTATCATTGATTTCAGAAGAGATAAGCTGAATATACCTGGTACAGTTATTGCCATCGAATACGATCCTAACCGCAACGCTAGGATTGCTTTAGTAGAGTACCAAGATGGAGAAAAACGCTATATTTTAGCCCCAATAGGCCTTAAAGTCGGCTCTGAAATCATATCTGGTCCTGATTCTCCCATTGAAATTGGTAACGCCCTTCCTCTAGCCAAAATTCCTCTTGGTGAAACAATCCACAATATAGAACTAAGAGTAGGTAGAGGCGGTCAAATTGTCCGTGCTGCTGGGACAGCAGCCAAGTTGATGGCAAAAGAAGGAGATTATGTCACTGTTGGATTACCCTCTAAAGAAGTCAGAATGATTCGGAAAGAGTGTTATGCCACCATCGGACAAGTAGGCAATGCGGAATTTAGAAACCTCAAGTTAGGGAAAGCAGGTAAAAGTCGTCATTTGGGCAGAAGACCTCAAGTTAGAGGTAGTGCAATGAACCCCTGCGACCACCCTCATGGTGGTGGTGAAGGTCGAGCACCTATCGGAAGAAGCGGGCCTGTTACTCCTTGGGGTAAGCCAGCTTTGGGAATGAAAACACGCAAGAAGAAAAAACCCAGTGACAAACTGATTGTTCGTCGTCGTCGTTAGTTTTTCCCCTCAACTTTGTCCGCTCCTATTGTTTATCATTTATCGTCTATTGAATTATGGGTCGCTCTTTAAAAAAAGGTCCTTTTATTGCAGATAAACTGCTCCAAAAAATTGAGAAGCTAAACGCTCAAAACAAAAAAGAGGTGATCAAAACTTGGTCACGAGCTTCTACTATCTTGCCTCAGATGGTAGGTCATACCGTAGCTGTTCATAACGGTCGGCAGCATATTCCTGTTTTTATCTCCGACCAAATGGTGGGTCATAAATTAGGTGAATTTGCTCCGACTCGTACTTTTAGAAGTCACTCCAGAAGTGACAAAAAAGCTCGCCGATAGCAAGATTTAACACTGAATACAATTATGGCAATAGATACTACAAATCAAGCTAAAGCGATCGCCAAATATATCCGCATGTCTCCTTACAAAGTCAGAAGAGTGTTGGATCAAATTCGCGGTCGTCAATACAGGGAAGCTCTAATCATTCTCGAATTCATGCCCTACAAGGCTTGCGAACCAGTACTGAAAGTATTGCGCTCCGCCGTAGCCAACGCAGAACACAATTTAGGAATAGACCCTGCCACTTTGGTGGTTAGTCAAGCATTTGCTGATGGAGGGCCTGTTCTCAAACGGTATAGACCAAGAGCCCAAGGCAGAGCTTATCAAATTCGCAAGCCAACCTGTCACATTACCGTAGCAGTTGCTCCTGAAGTGACTGAATAATGTAACACATTTTATTTAGAGGAAATATTAGTGGGTCAGAAAATACATCCAATTGGATTTCGATTAGGTATTACCAAAGAGCATCAGTCTTGCTGGTATGCTGATACTAAGCGTTATCCAGAGCTGCTTCAAGAAGACCGCAGAATTCGAGAATACGTCGCCAAAGAACTCAGTAATGCTGGCATTTCTCAAGTCAAAATCGAACGTAAAGCCGATCAAATCGATCTAGCAATTCATACTGCTCGCCCTGGCGTAGTGGTAGGTCGTGGTGGTACTGGGATTGAAAAGTTACGTAATGAACTACAAGGGACTGTAGGGAACAACCGTCAAATTCGGATCAATGTCATTGAAGTGCCCCGAGTTGATGCAGACGCTGCTCTAGTTGCTGAATATATTACTCAGCAACTAGAACGTAGGGTATCTTTTCGTCGTGTAGTGCGTCAGGCAATTCAACGGTCACAAAAAGCAGAAGTACAGGGCATTAAAATCCAAGTAAGCGGTCGTCTTAATGGTGCAGAAATTGCTCGAACTGAGTGGGTAAGAGAGGGGAGAGTTCCGCTTCACACCCTAAGAGCCGATATTGACTACGCCTACCGCACAGCTTTAACCATTTACGGCATTCTGGGGGTTAAAGTTTGGGTGTTCAAAGGAGAAATCATCCCAGGACAAGAAGATGTTTCTACTCCTACTCCAACCCAAGCACCACGTCGCCAGCAGCGTCGTCGCAAGACATTTGAAGACCGCTCGGAATAAATATCAGCAAGTAGCAAATATCTAACTATGCTAAGTCCTAGAAGAACTAAATTTCGTAAACAACAACGTGGTCGGATGAGAGGAATGGCTTACCGAGGTAGCACTCTCAATTTCGGTGACTACGCTCTCCAAGCTACAGAACCTTCTTGGATTACCTCTCGTCAAATCGAAGCAGCCCGTCGAGCTATGACTCGTTATGTTCGTAGGGGAGGTAAAATCTGGATTCGGATTTTTCCTGATAAGCCAGTTACCATGCGTCCGGCTGAAACCCGTATGGGTTCTGGGAAAGGCTCTCCCGAATATTGGGTAGCAGTGGTCAAACCAGGAAGAATCATGTTTGAGATGGCAGGAGTCCCTGAACCAGTAGCGAGAGAAGCAATGCGTTTAGCTGCACAAAAGTTACCCATCAAAACCAAGTTTATTACTCGTGAACAGGAGTATATCTAAAATTATGGCGTTACCAAAAATTGAAGAGGTAAGAAACCTCCCAGATGAGGAACTAGCGGAGGAAATCTTAGCAGTTAAGCGAGAGCTTTTCCAACTTAGACTAGAGCAGGCTACTCGTCGTTTAGAAAAGCCACACTTGTTTAAACATAAAAAACATCGTCTCTCTCAATTATTGACTGTAGAACGGGAACGGCAGCTAGGAATTTCGCCTACCGCTACAACCAAATCTGAAGAGGAGTAATTTGAACTATGGCAGTAAAAGAAAGAGTCGGGGAAGTCGTCAGCGACAAAATGGATAAAACCGTAGTCGTTGCTATAGAAAATCGCTCGCCTCACCCTAAATACGGAAAAATTGTTGTCCGCACTAAGAAGTACAAAGCTCATGATGCTGACAATCAATGTAAGATAGGCGATCGCGTTCGGATTCGCGAAACTAGACCTCTCAGTCGAACTAAACGCTGGACTGTAGCGGAAATTCTGGAAACTAAAAATTCATAACTTTTATTAGATAAATCTTACAGCCGTGATACAACAACAGACTTATCTTAACGTTGCTGATAATAGTGGAGCTCGTAAACTTATGTGTTTAAGAGTTCTAGGAACAGGGAATTCTCGCTACGGTCATATCGGTGATGTGATTGTTGCTGTAGTTAAAGATGCCCTTCCTAATATGGCAGTAAAAAAATCCGATGTGGTCAGAGCCGTAATTGTTCGTACCAAACAGCCAGTACGTCGTGAAAGCGGAATGACTATCCGGTTTGATGATAACGCTGCGGTTCTTATCAACAACGACAATAATCCTAGAGGAACTAGGGTTTTTGGGCCTGTCGCGCGGGAATTAAGAGAAAAAAACTTTACCAAAATTGTTTCTCTCGCCCCAGAGGTGATCTAAATGGCAAAAACAAAAAACTCACATCAACGCTTTAAAATGCATGTCAAGAAAGGAGATACGGTTCAAGTCATCTCTGGACGAGACAAAGGCAAAGTAGGAGAAGTTCTGCAAGCTATTCCTAAATCCAGTCAAGTAATTGTTAAAGGGGTTAATATTCGCACTAAGCACGTTAAACCTCAGCAAGAAGGCGAGTCTGGTCAAATTGCCACTTTTGAAGCTCCAGTTCACAGTTCCAATGTGATGCTTTATTCCGAAAAAGAGAAAGTAGTCAGTCGTATATGCTACACCTTTACTGATGATGGTCGAAAAGTTCGGATGCTCAAAAAAACTGGCGAAATAATCGACTAATTAAGCAACAAAACTAAACTATTATTTCCTGACCAAGCCCAGGAACAATCAGAAAAAATTAACATCATGGCAAAAACACTCAAGGAAAGATATAAAACTGAGATTCTTCCAAAACTTAAAGAACAATTTGGTTATACCAATATTCATCAAGTTCCCAAAGTAGCTAAGATAAACGTTAATCGCGGTCTAGGGGAAGCATCTCAAAACGCCAAAGCCTTAGAATCCTCTATTAAGGAAATTTCTACTATTACAGGTCAAAAACCTGTTGTTACCAGAGCTAAAAAAGCGATCGCTGGCTTTAAAATTCGTCAAGGTATGCCTGTAGGAGTTATGGTTACGCTGCGTGGCGAGCGGATGTATTCTTTTCTCGAACGTCTCATCAATCTGGCTCTCCCTCGCATTCGTGATTTTCGCGGTGTTAGTCCCAAAAGTTTTGATGGTAGAGGAAATTACAGCTTGGGAGTGAGAGAACAGCTAATTTTTCCAGAGATTGACTACGACACTATTGACCAAATTCGGGGACTGGATATTTCTATAGTCACCACAGCCAATACAGATGAAGAAGGGCGCGCTTTACTCAAAGAAATGGGAATGCCCTTCCGTAAAAACTAAATCCTCAGTATCAGGAGATAAAAATAAGACATAATGGCGGCAACCGATACTATTTCAGATATGCTGACTCGCATTCGTAATGCGTGCCTAGTCAAGCATCCAACAACCAAAGTACCTTCAACAAAAATGACTAGAAGTATTGCAAAAGTACTTCAAGAAGAAGGTTTCATCGAGAATTACGAAGAAATGGGAGAAGGTATTAAAAAACATCTTTCCCTCTCTCTCAAATATCAAGGCAAAAATCGTCAACCCACTATTAGTACCCTTAAACGGGTAAGTAAGCCAGGGCTTCGAGTTTATTCCAAACGAAAAGATATACCTCGTGTATTAGGTGGCATTGGCATCGCTATTGTTTCCACATCTCGTGGAGTCATGACCGACAGAGAAGCTCGCCGTCAGGGAGTTGGCGGAGAAATCCTCTGTTATATCTGGTAATTAAAGGAGTAACTATTCATGTCTCGCATTGGCAAGCGTCCCATACCAATTCCTTCTAAGGTCAGCGTCGATATTAAGGGGCAATACATAACAGTTAAAGGACCAAAAGGCACTTTACAAAGAGAAATCCCTAGTTTAATTGGAATATCTCAAGAAGGGGATGATATCAAGGTAGTACCAACAACCAATTCCCGTATTGCTCGTCAACGTCACGGTCTATCCCGTACTTTGATTGCCAATATGGTAGATGGGGTATCCAAAGGATTTGAAAAACGTTTACAAATCCAAGGAGTTGGATATCGCGCCCAAGCTCAAGGAAAAAAATTAACCCTTAATGTGGGCTACAGTAAACCAGTAGAAATGGATATGCCAGAAGGTATCCAAGTTGCTGTAGAAAAAAATACAGAAGTTATTGTCAGCGGAATCGACAAGGAAATTGTCGGTAACGTTGCAGCAAGAATTAGAGCAGTTAGACCACCTGAACCTTATAAAGGAAAAGGAATTCGCTATCTAGGTGAAATGGTCAGACGTAAAGCAGGTAAAACAGGTAAGTAAAAGCTATGAAGTTATCCCGCAGAGAATCCGTGGCTCGTCGTCATCGACGAATACGCAAAACAGTAAGTGGTTCGCCCTTGCGTCCCCGTTTGTCAGTTTTTCGCTCGAACCAGCATATCTATGCTCAAATCATCGATGATACGGCTCATCACACTTTGGCTGCTGCATCAACATTGGATGTTGATCTAAAACAAGAATTAACCTCTAGCTCTACCCGTGATGCTTCTGCTGCTGTAGGTAAATTAGTCGCTAAGAGAGCTTTAGATAAAGGAGTAACTAAAGTTGTCTTTGACCGTGGTGGCAATATTTATCATGGAAGAGTCAAAGCATTAGCAGATGCTGCTCGTGAAGAAGGTTTAGAGTTCTAATTACAAACAAAACCCAAACTAAAACTATGGCAAAATCAAAGTCGCGCAAAAAAAATCGCGCTAGAGATAAAGAATCTAATTGGCAAGAAAGAGTTGTCCAAATTCGTCGTGTTAGTAAAGTTGTCAAAGGTGGTAAAAAACTGAGTTTTCGCGCCATTGTAGTTGTTGGCAACGAAAAAGGACAAGTTGGCGTTGGTGTCGGTAAAGCTGCTGATGTTATTGGAGCAGTTCGTAAAGGGGTTGCAGATGCCAAGAAGCAGCTTATTGAGGTATCTCTAACTAAGTCCAACTCAATCAACCACGTGACTAACGGTATTGCTGGTGGAGCAAAAGTCTTTATGCGCCCTGCTGCTCCAGGTACTGGGGTAATTGCTGGTGGAGCCGTTCGCACAGTATTAGAACTAGCAGGAGTCAAAAATATTTTGGCCAAGCAGTTAGGCTCAAATAATCCTCTCAATAATGCTAGAGCAGCAATTGATGCACTGGAAAGTTTACGGACTTTTTCCGAAGTAGCAAAAGAAAGAGGTATTTCTTTGGAGCATTTATACGCTTAATCTTGACAGTTAGGAGAATACAGTTAGGAGCATATTTATGAAGTTAAATCAACTCGCACCCAACACAGGTTCTAAAAAGCGTAGGCGCAGAGTTGGTCGGGGAATTTCCGCCGGTCAAGGTGCAAGTTGTGGTTTTGGGATGCGTGGACAAAAATCCCGTTCTGGTACTGGGACAAAGCCTGGCTTTGAGGGCGGACAAATGCCTCTCTATCGTCGAGTTCCAAAACTAAAGCATTTCCCTCTAGTTAATCAAAAAAAATATACCATCATCAATGTTGGTAAACTATCATCTTTAGCTGCTAATACTGAAGTTACCCTAGAGTCCTTAATGGAAACAGGTATTGTCACCAGTAATGATGGTCCACTAAAAATTCTCGGAAATGGAGAAATAAGTACTGCTTTAAACGTTAAAGCAGCAGCCTTTAGCAAAAGTGCTAAGGAAAAAATCGCAGCTGCTGGTGGAAGTTGCGAAATAATTACTAAATAAGCAAGGACAGGATTTGGTTTATCATAAGTTTTGGGGTGTAACAAGTAGATGACATAAGATTTAACACCACACAGTTTAACTTACTGCTAACCTAACCACAAAAGAGGTAGCCTTGCATGGTTCGAGATAAAACGCCAACAGCACAAGAAACTTTTTTACAAATGGCACAAGCAGCTGGTCTTAGAGGTCGGCTCTTAGTAACTATTGGTCTTTTAATATTAGTACGTTTAGGTATATTTATTCCTGTCCCTGGAATTGACCGCGCTAAATTTGCAGCAGGAATTCAAAATCTTCCAGTATTAGGGTTTTTAGACATCTTTACCGGAGGAGGTTTATCGGCTCTGGGAATTTTTGCCCTGGGGATTTTACCCTTCATTAATGCTTCTATTATTATGCAGTTACTCACTGCTGCAATTCCTAGTCTAGAGGATTTGCAGAAAAATGAGGGAGAAGCTGGAAGACGCAAGATATCCCAAATCACTCGCTATGTTGCTCTAGGATGGGGAATTATACAAAGCATAGGACTCACTATTGGCTTATTACGCCCCTATGCAGTAGATCCAGGAATTTGGTTTGTTGTCGAAACAGTATTGGCATTGACGGCTGGCTCAATGTTCGTCATGTGGATATCGGAATTGATTACAGAAAGAGGCATTGGCAATGGTGCTTCTCTACTAATTTTTGTCAATATTGTAGCTACTTTACCTAAAACTTTAGGCAATGGAATTCAAATTGCTCAAACTGGAGGTAGAGAGGCCATTGCTCAGGTGGTAATCTTGCTTGTTGTCTTCTTAGTCATGATTGTGGGTATTGTTTTTGTTCAAGAAGGTACTCGTCGGATTCCTATCATCTCGGCACGCCGTCAGGTAGGCAGAAGACTATACCGAGAAAGAACTAGTTACCTGCCTTTAAGGTTAAACCAAGGTGGCGTGATGCCAATTATCTTTGCTTCTGCTGTGTTAATTTTGCCATCTTCTCTAGCAGGATTTGTCGGTGGTGATGGTGCGCTAGGAAATATTGTTAGCCAAGTAGCAGTAGCTTTACAACCTGGTAGTTGGACGTATGTAGCAGTCAATTTAGTATTAATTGTTTTTTTCAGCTATTTTTATGCCTCTTTAATAGTGAATCCTATAGATATGTCCCAGAACTTAAAAAAAATGGGGTCTTCTATTCCAGGAATTAGACCAGGAAAAAATACGAGTGCTTACTTAGAAAAAGTCATAAACCGTTTGACTTTTTTAGGTGCAATATTTCTCGGTATCGTTGTAACAGTACCTATTGCGGTAGAAGGAGCGATACCTGTAGGTACGACTGTATTTAGAGGATTAGGAGCTACATCCTTGTTGATTTTAGTTGGGGTTGCTATTGATACAGCCAAACAAATACAGACTTATGTAATTTCCCAGCGTTATGAAGGCATGGTTAAAGAATAAATCTGTTAATTAGTAGTTAGTAGCAATAACGAACCTTGATTTTATTATTGCTACCGACTAGACCTAGACAGTGATTCTCAAATTTTTATCTAAT
>JAAUYH010004609.1_pt1 | contig 20412 bp, 17 predicted proteins | sample 7278061 | NCBI WGS metagenome assembly JAAUYH01 (sample SAMN14350203, study PRJNA611818) | marine sediment metagenome | isolation source: surface marine sediment (0.6m) | place: French Polynesia: Moorea | collected 2018-08 | reverse complement strand
CCGAAAATATTTAGCCACTTCACTTTTTGTGATGTACTCACGATGCGATACTAGCAATTTAGTGCCTTAAGACTACGTAAAGCTAGATTAGATGTATCTTCATCACATACTGCCTTAGTAAGAGGCTTGTTCGCTCGACGCAACGCCTTCTTGTTCATCTGTGGAAGTTTGTAGTCATTCCCACCACATACTTTCATGGAACTTTCCATGCATTTTTGTAGTGTTAGAAAGTTGTCTTCTATTGATTCGGCCTTTTTGTCGCCGTAGGTTTTCTCTACAGCATTAACTAGTTCTGCAACATTCCGAGGTGCCTCCTTGTATTGCAATGACTGGATCCCTGCGAACATTCCCAAATCCAGAACATTAAAGTCTGGACTGTAAGGAGGTTGCGCACAAAGTTTTATCGCATTCCTTCCTTTGTTCCCAGCTGCTGCGACATCTTTGTAATCTGTCGGCACATGTGCCGGAGCATTGTCGTGCTGCATTGTGATTCTCTATGTCTTCCGTCCAGGCCATTTTCTTGTAATTGTAGGAATCACGTTCTCAAGTAACATGCGCTTGTACTGGTATCGGTCCACATTGACCGGCTTGAGCTCCAAAGTTCCTTTCGGTCCGTTTTCAGGACTGCGCTTTGCTGGAACTTCTTCAACAAAAAGCCAAAGTCCCAACTTTCTGTCTAACAAAACATCTCTATCTTCATCGAACCTTGACCTGGCTACAGCCACAAGAAACATTACTTTCGTCACTGTCTTCTTGCTGCAACAATCTCGATACGACGATGATTCTTTGTTTGTCACAATGTATTTTGCCGTTGTATTGGTTCAATAAAACCATTTCTTATCTAGATGTACATAGATATATATATTTTGAAACTCGAGTGTGCGCTTGTCACGAACTTTAAACATCACTCCAGCCTCTGTTGTTTGTTTTCTCAGTCGGAGAAGGTTTGACAGTGCTGCTTTCTCTGTGCAGCTAACCTCTCTTTAAAGCATCGAATAAAGTACTTGATGGAACTCCTGTCGCTTCAGCCGCATGGTGATAAGCTTGTCGAAGTCGTAGAGGGACTGCAGATGCCTTCTTCTCGATTTCGTCTTCGTTAATCCGAGGTCTACCACTGTTTCCTTTCTTGTTCCTTCGTACTGCTTCCATTGTTTGCTCTAAACCTCTTTCTACATTGCGAAAACTCCGAATTCACAGTAGAGTTCTCTTCCAAACACCGTACTTCTCCCTCAAATTGGCGTAACTACCGCGTGGTAGCTTCATATTCACTGAAAGAGCAAGCATTTCTGGATATACGGCCAATCGGGCTTCATCAGATAGCTCGTTATGCTTCGTGGATGAACTCATGTAGAATACAGAATCCCCAATAGCGACTTCATTGGAGAAGAAAAGGTCACCGGTGGCGGCATTCAGAATGTATTAGATTTATTGTGCGATTGCTGAACCCTGGGATACGGAACAGAAGAAATACGACTTATAGCAGAACAAGTCGCTATTGCTGTCTTATCTAAGTGACTATCAGCTGTTGTGAAAAAGCGAAGACGATGATCTAGAGGAATTTCTTAAAGTGGCTAAGTATTTCCGGACGGAGGGAGTAGTATCGAGAAGCGGGTGATATATCTCTGCTCTATGTGATTGAAAATGAGCAGGATTGACAAAACTAACTTTGAAAATAATTATCGACATTTTTCTGTTTATGTTCATGAGGATTATTTTTCTAACTTCAATAAAACGTGAAAGATTACTTTCTATGTGTATCCACATGCAGACCGATTTCTGTGGAATTTCTGTTTCTCCTTCGCAATCGATGTACTATACAGGATCTCTGGGCAACGTAGTATTTAGAAAACATTGATTCCGAGTTGAAATAATTTTATGTCCGTAGAAACCGGGAGAAAACTTTCTGTACCAAAACCATCTTCTCGATAGTTTAATCTTCCTCTTATCTCCTGTTAGTTTGTATCGGCCCTGATTCCAACTTAAATATTTATTTAGCTTTACGAAGATGTGCTGTATCATACTTCACATGCTTTTCCCAAAAATCTTCACTTTTGAGAATTTCATTTCTTACAAGATTGTAATTGACCGTGATAATCAAAGTTTCACACTAAATTCATTTGAGGGATGCACGGGAATACTGCATACAGCTAATAAAACTAACCCACAATAATTCAGTTTGTGAAAGGTTGCTTTCGACGGAAACACTATACTGTAAATTTACCTTATTTCCGAAACAGAAAGAACGACACAACGATTCCACTGGAGGGATGCAATAATCTGCATCAATAAGAAAGGATTGCAGGAGATTGCGAACATACATTCAATTTGCATCAAATGTCGTGGTACAGTACAGCAATAAGAATTTTGTGCGTTGTCAAGATCCTGCATTGTCGACATTCAAAGTCTACAAAGCAGGCGATGATGGTATCGCGTGCAGATGTACTGTAGTTAAATGATGATGGGAGCGGAAGAGTTTGCAAAAAGTGGAAGTTACCGCGACCGGTAGCGTTGTGTTTGACTTTTGCAACGTTTCCGATTGCGGCTCACAAAAAAATTTGCGTAGAGAAACGAGGGGTCTGCATCACCTCAGCCTGCACTGCACTGTTGATGAGAACAGAATGTCGCACATTGTGCAAGGTGTATTACGTTCGGATGGACATTAAGCGAGAGGAAATTAAGGGCGATATCCGTCCTAACGAAATAAACGTGCTCGACGAAACGAACATACAAGCTATGCGCCGCTCCCTTGTTCGCGCGCTACTAGCACGACACAATTGTCCCAAATACAGTTTCATACCGGTGTTGCTGCCACTTCACGAACCGACACAAAGCCAGCTGTTAGACGACGGCGAGCACCAACGACAACGCTCACAGCGCACAGAGGACAACGTAATTGTCCGGCAACTAGCACGCATTATAGAGTAAGTAGAGAAGAATAGGTACGGTACAGTAAGAAGACAGAACCAAGTAAACAGATGCACGAGTTCAGTAGACTTGCCATGACGTCACAATTAAGTGGCACCAGCAAGACGTAGCACGCATTAAAAATTCTATCGATACTGCCATGTTAGAACAAACAATTAGTTCGCAAAATGCGTCGCTGGCGAGGGTAGTCTTATGTGCATTGCGATAGTGAGCAGTAAGCAAGGTGCTTACATTATATGCAATCGGCCAATCAGCGCGAGCTGACCATGAATATCAATTTCCTGCGTTCTCCTCTCGGCTATCCAATCGTGCCAATTTATAGTATGCCAGTTTATTTCCACCAGCACTCTCCCCTCTCGTCGTCTCTCTCTCCCACCTGCCCCATCGACATGGCGCAACCCGCTTTCGCCGCGCCTCTGCCCCTCCCCGCCAAGGTTGCTGGTTCTCGCCTCAACCGTTCATGTGTGCGCGCGAGAGTGAGTGCGCCTCCCCGAGCCAACCCTCGGCGTCCTGCACGACCCACTCCAAACACCCCACAACAGCTTTCCTCTTTGCCAACGACACGAAATCTTGTGGATGAAGCCGTGAAACCTCGACTTCTGGCTAGAGCTGTTTATCTTGGTCCTGTTGCACTTCACAAAGTTCAGTCTGCTATTGAGCTTGCCGAGGCTCTACGCTCTCCTGCCGTCGCAGCGGACAACCTCGCTGTCGCCGATATTTGCGTACAACTTTGTATGGATTGTGACACTGTCTGTGCTGCCGTACTCCGTGGATTGGCCGCGAGTGCGGGACATGATGCGGTGGATGCGGCTGTAGGGTCCAGCGTACTCTCAATTTTGGCTGCATATGAGCGAATTGAGGAGATTGTGGTGAGAGCTGAGGAAGGCAGTTTTACTGAGGCGTCATACGCTCACCTTCGTGAGCTCGTCCTCATTGCTGCAAGGGATGAACATCGTGCACTAACCCTTCGTCTCGCCGCCTCGGTTGTGGATGTGCGTGACCTGGGATTAGTGCTGAATCCTGAGCAGCGCGAACTAGTTGCTCGACGAACAATGTATCTGGACGCAGCACTCGCGAATCAATTAGGGATGTGGTATCTACAAAGTGAATTGGAAGAAAACTCATTTCGTCATCTCCATCCCACCGAGTACGCGTCCACAAAAGATGCGTTGTCACGGAGAAAAAGTGCCACTGGTGACTTGTTAGAAGACACACGCGGTGAAATCGAGACTATCATGCTTCGCGCTCGTGGTGTTCGTGCAGTGGTTGCACGTGCTCGAGTGGTGGGTAGGGTGAAGGGTGCCTACAGTGTGCATAGGAAAATGAAGCGAACTGGAAAGCGCCTCGACCAAATCTTTGATGTTCTTGCGCTCCGAATCATCATCGCTCCGAAACGTGGTGGTGACGACACCGCCGAATGTAACGCGTGCTACGCTGTTGCGGAAGCCGTTCGACAAAATTTTCCTGTGCTCGAAGGGCGTGAGAAGGATTATCTTGTACAACCGAAAAGTAATGGATATCGTTCGTTACATCTCACCATTCTCGCGGGTGAGGGATTTCAACCGCTGGAAGTTCAAATACGTACCGAAAAAATGCATCATGTCGCCGAGTTTGGTGCTGCCGCGCACTGGGTTTACAAAGGTGTGCCGCCGGGGATTCGAGGCAATATGTTCATGCGTGGTGGGAATCAGACGCGCAACATCCCGTATCCTCGTCCCCGCATTCCTCTCAACATTGGGCCCGCTGCGGAAGCGGATGCAAAGAGGAAAGGCTATGTAACACATATTGCAGATGCTATTGCACAGACTCGTGTTATTGTGAAAAGTTGCGGTCAATTGTATACTTTGGCTCTGGGATCTACGCTAGCCGACTTATGTAAGGGACTCGGAATGATGTCGCTTGGCGTGGTTCCGTTCGTGAATGGCACGATCGCACCTCTGAGTCAGAAATTGCAGATGAATGACATTGTCCGCTTTTCTATCGCTCTGCAAGACCTGTAATAACATGTAACCTGTAACACCAAGAACTTTGCAACCTGTACATTATCATCTTCACTCCTCTGACAATGATTCTACCCACAAAGTAACATCATTTCGACCTGTACAACATCACCAACGAAGCTTGTCTAACACAGCCGTTTTGGGACGCGCACGAACGGGGCAGGACCCCGTGTAGGAGATGGCTACTCCTTGTACAACAATATTCAGCACTACATTTCGCGCACTTGTGTACCATAACAATAAACTACTTTTCCTTGAGTTGCTCGCACTCAATTATCCGTTTGGCTGTGTTCTCGCGTTCGCTCGATCCGCGATCTGTGCTCCAATACGATACGGTGGTTTCGAAAATTATCTTTGTCTCCCGCAATGAGATGCAGGATTCGTCGAAAATGAATCAGGTATGACGGCTCATTGCTTATGCAATCCGCCACCTTCCACCGGCCGCTGGAACGTGGCTGTGAGGCGCAAATATCGAGCGGAGACGTGGACTAGATACGGTTTCGGGGGATTGGAATGGTGTGTTTCGACGAGCAACACCGAATGAGACATAGACTTTGCACTCACTGGTCACCGATTCTGCGAGTGGGGCTTATCCGGTTATGCCATCAATTGGAGTCGACGTCCTCTCACCTTGGAGCGCCCAAACATATTCGTTTGAGGCGCGGTATTGCTGTGGGCGAACAAATGAGCAATCTTTGGAGCTGGCTAGCTGATGTGTTGGAAAGTGTATGTTTTGTATTTCCGGGTGACGCGATTGTGTTTCGGTCACTTATACTGTAGTGGATCGCTGAAGTCAGATTAATATCGGTCGAAAGAATCTAGCAAAAAAATTGACACTTGTTTACTATTGGGTGCGCGATAAGAATTTTATCGTAGAATCTGTGTGATTGCTTTAGTCATGCACAGCATTGTCGATACATCGATTCCCCGCCACAGATTCCACGGTATTTAGAATCTTCTACGGTACGGCACCAACGAGCTGTTGGATTCGTACAGGCTCAAAAACATACATGGCTCAAAATGAATACCGGTATGGCTGGTGAGTGAGGGTAATTCCTCGTGTTCGTGAGAAAATTAACTGTTGCTGATAAAGGCGACTCACTTTTCGCGTATATAGGATGCACCCTAGGAAATAAAGTTAGACTTTTAATCATTCGTCAGAAATTAATAACGGTAGAAACATTCCGTGCAATACTGAACAGTACTGTACATTAGAAAGAGTCGCTCAGAAAGCATTCGTGTTTACTTTGCACTCTATCCTGTGCTATTTTTTCCAGTAAAAAATTTTGAACGTAAAATCGATATTGCTGAACTGCTGGCGATTTACTTGCATTCATACCAGATATGTGTTAGATTCACAGGAGATTAGCTCACCAACGAAGTTCTCTTACAATCACGTTTTATTTCAGTAAAGAAGCACTTTGATGAAGTTGATCATAAATGTAAAGAAAATAAGATACAATGGCTGATCATTGCTTTGGGTTCCATTGTGCCATTAATTGATGATTTGTGTTTGAACAATCGACCTGCTACGTAACCCTATGAAGAATGCCTCAGATTCGCTTCGTCGTAGGGTAAATGAGCTTAGGATTCTTGTCCAAACAGGTATCATAAGTGCATGTTTTTATAGGTTGATTGTCTCTTCGCCATTTAGCATTTTGTTCGGACAAAGGCTCATCAATATATTGGTAAATTATTCCGAGTCTTCTGACTACAAGATTGTCCAACACAATAGTATTCAAATTAAAACCCATGCCCATAATAATAAAACGCAAAAAATATTTGTGTTACGAAATTCAACTAGGTTCGTACGCTATCGGGCCTGGTACTTATGGCTTCAGTCCTCTACTAAATAATACAACTAGATATACGAACAAATTCAGGATGTATCAGATTTGATTACAGTTACGGAATAATTTAGGAGAACAAGGTAGCACTGAAAAATTGTTCTTCATTGTAAAGCTTTCCATCAGCCAGTATTTCAATTTTTAAGAATTTGCCTGCCACATCGCAAGTTAATGCCCGACTGATGGGCGGGACTATAAGCAGAGATTTGAGTTCGTTCTACTACTCCAAAGTGGAACATTCATCTCAAAATGGTGAACAACTTTTAAAGAAATGGAAAATCGACCCTATGGAATTATTGCAACCGTTAACAGAGGAAAAATTAATTACCTTAGAAAAAGAAAAGCAAATTCCCCGAAATATTATTCCAGAAATAAGCGGAGATGAGGAGAATAATCTTTTGGATGGATCTACTCCACTTCATATTGCTGCCGGAATGCAAAACGTTAAAATGTTGGAAGACATGATAAAAGCAATTCTCGATTGTGTACGAATGAAAACGTACGAAAGCAATAAGCGGAATGATTCTGATGATATTCACCACGAAGTGCAAAGAATAACTTGGAATACTAGGAACAAAAAAGGTTTATCACCCTTGAGTATTGCTGTAAAAAATCAAGCAACTGATTCTATTCAACTTTTAATAGATGTTGGAGCAGATCCGAACGAAGCTTACTGCGACTCTGGTCCTGATTCAGAGCGACCATGGGCATGGTCACATTTACGTTTTTCCGCATGGCATGGAAAATTAGATTCTCTTCGAGCATTGCTTACTGTGCGAGGGATAAATTCTGCATGGGGACGAGATGGAAAGAGAGCAATACACCTTTCGGTCGAGAACGATCAGCTGGAAGCTGTAAAAATTCTTCTTGATGACGATCTGCGCAAATATTATGATATGGACGGAGAATTGTCACAGAAATATGAAAATGATTCAAAAACATTAGCGATAGATCGCTTTGTGGTTAGGGCTCCTGAAGTACGGTTACACTCTTCTGCTATACAAACAAGTTCAAACGGATCTAGAGAAGAAAGGAGTAGTACAACAGCTGCAATAGATCTTCTGGAATTACTGAGAGGAGCACTACGTCCCGGTGCACCGGAAGATGCACCTATTAGTACATTACAAACAATCCAAGAACGGTCTACAAATGAAGAAAGTCATGCAGTAACGAGCGCAAGAGATAGAGGTTCGAGCTTAATTCACTTAGCTGCGTCGTACGGGAAAAGAGAAATTTTAGAATTCTTCTTATCGCACCCTGCGTTATCAGGGTCAATGCATAATTTGAATGAATTTGGCAAGGAACCTATATTTATGGCCGTGAGAAATGGCCATTTAAAATGCGTAGAAGCCTTTCAGGAAGCTGGTGTTGATCTTCATTCTTCGGATATCGAGAATTGGAGTATTATGCACGAGTCCGTGAAATATCAGCACTTAGATATTTTGGAATACTTAATAAGGCATGGAGCTGATCCAAACGCTTCAGATGATGATGGCTGGACTCCTTTGCATGTTGCTGCCCGATTTTCCGTGCCCAGAGCAGTAGGTATGCTAGTCGAAGCAGGAGCTAATGTTAACGCAGGAACTGATGATAATGAATCTGTGCTTCAAATTACAGTCTCACAGAGAAACAACGAAGAAATGTTGGCTGAACTTTTGAAATACAAGCCAGAATTCCTTTCAAATATAAATTCTGCCCTTTCTCCTGAAAGAGTAATGCTGGATCGTAAAGACTTTAAAATGTTGAAGATATATTTGGACTATGTTTATGAAGAATGTAAGGAGAGCGACATAGCTTTAAGCGAACTAAAGAGAGCTTTGGTGGACAATCCTATGTTTCTCCATAGATGTATAATGAGCAATGAGACTGAAATTGCAAGAAGATTGCTACAGTTAGGAGCTAATGGATCATCAGTGAATCAAGCTGGCGAGACGGCAATTTGTTTTGCTGTAAAAAGGGGAATGACGGAAATGGTTTCTGTACTACTTGAATTTCACACAAATCCAGATGTACCAAACAGCGATGGTACTAGGCCGATACACGTAGCATGTGATTTCGGATATACTGCTATTGTTCAGAAACTTCTCGACCATGGATCTAATCCTGCGATTCCTGTGCCTAGCACGGCGTCAAATGTCGGATTTACTCCTCTGATGTTGGCTGCGAGAAGAGGACATACAGAAGTTATTAATTTGTTGCATAGGATTGGAGCAGATATGAATACTCAGAAAGAAGATGGTTACTCTGCATTGCACTTGACAGCACTAAATGGGCATGTTGAAGCATTAAAAGCGCTGATAAAAGCAGAAGCAAATACAGAAATTTCAGAACAAAACGGATTTTGTCCACTACATGTTGCGGTTCGAAATCAACAGTTTGAAGCTAGTACTGCTTTATTGACAGGAGGGTCTGATCCTGGTGCTGTTGGACCTTCTGGCTTATCAGCTCTTCATTTTGCAGCTCACGTATGCGATTCTAGATCTATATGGCTTCTAATTCAATGCGGTATACGACCATCAATTGTTGACGAAAATGATGCTACAGCTCTACACTACTGTTCCAGGCAGCAGCGAGGTCAAAGTTGCATACAACTATTATTAACTTGTGGTGCGCCCATCAATGCACTAGATGATGATGGAGATACTCCCCTACATTGTGCGTGTCAAGTTGGGGTTGCTTCGAACGTACGAATTCTATTGAAACGAGGAGCAGCTTCAAATATACAGAATAACAATGGTGAGACTCCTCTTCATATCGCAGTGACAAAAAGAAGCGAGTCAATAATAACGTCTCTGATGAAGCATGGCGCGAAAGCCCTAGAAACTAACGAAAAAGGGGAAACACCATACGATATTGCGGTGCGACTGGGAAACAAGGAAGCAAGGTTGGTAATTTGGAGGGCACTCGGATATAGTATAGATGATACTATACCGGAAACTGTGTATAGTGCACCTGATAACATAACTGTATCAACAGGAAATCTACTAGACAGCCAGCGAAGTAACGGTGGCATTTGTGTTATTTGTCAAAATGAATTCAAAACTGGCGACATGGTAAGAATCCTGCCGTGTGGTCATCAATACCATTCTTCATGTATAATAACATGGTTTGGAGGTGTTAATTGCGAAACTAATGATTACTGCCCATTGTGCCAAGCATCCGTGCTACCAAACCGATTGAACGATGATTCTGATAGCACATAGAATTTAATAAAGGATTAAGGACTCATTTTTGAAATATGTCATCGTTACGTATTCCACAGTTCAATTTTAGCAATCGGTGATTTTACTACCATTCCTTTGTCCAGTTCAAGGATCCATACGAAATTAATAAATAGAAACAGCCAGAATATTTATCAATCTCTATAATAATACTAAAAGTAATGATAAATCACAGAGAACTACGCGATATTGTCGATAATTTTTGATTCGAATAGTTTTCAAAATTGTGAAATAGTCATTCTGCAATTATTTAATAGAAGCAGTTTCTCTAGAATAAATTTTGACGTTTTGTGGCGTATTCCTGTAATGGGTATAAGCCTAAATACAAAATACATCGAAAACATTCTCAAAATAGTCCAATTACTTTAGTTGCTGATTGTACATCTATCACGTGCCTTAGAATTCCGATCTAATAAAACCAGTGATTGAAATTATAATGTATAGAAATAATTTCTATCCTTTCTTACTTTCATGGACATCCTTTTCGTTGACCTTACAAATACAGGACATTCAACGACTTAAATTAGGAATTGAATTTTTGTACGTATTTAATCAGTGGCAGTTGTCAGGAAGTATGCTATGAAGCACAGTATTATTTTAAAAATGAACTTTATTAGAATTCCGTTAATTCGTTGGGTGAAATTAATTACAAATATGACCGTGCTCTATAAGAATCAAGGAAGTATAGCGAGATGATTTTTGAAGTGTTTATCATTTTTTGTGGCAAAGAAAGCGGATGTCATCACACGTTGTATGTAGCGAACTCAAATACGTAATCCGGACCATAGAATTCATCAACCTATACTAAGAATTTTTTTGCAATTACGAACAATCTCTCAAAAGATTCAATTTCGAAAACATTTCATGGCACATACTATCTCTGTCTTTATAATTTTCATAACTATACAATTAATGTTCAGAATTTTCACCGGTCAGGTAATTCTTCCGAATTCACCTGTATTCGAATTTCCTGAGTCTCGTCAGGAAGAACGGAAGCTTGACATAACGGGCAGTTGTTGTGTTCGCTCAGGTGTATGTCGCCAAACCACTGGTCAATACATTCCTTATGGTAGACATGAGAACAAGGCAGTATCCTCACTTCGTCCTGAAACCTTAGAACGTTCTGGCAAACCACACACAGTGTTCGACCGTTCTCAACACCCGTTCCAGTATCCATACTAACGTGAGGGCTAGGAGCTGGACTTTCCACAGCGTACTTGGTTACGGGGGCGACCTCATTCAGGGTTTGTCCCATCGCGCGCCATAACGCTACTCGCACATCCGTTTTCCTCGCGCGAGTCGCGAGTCCATATGCAGTATCTCCGCTGTTGTTCTTGATCCCAGTATCTGCGCCCGATTGTATCAGAGCGCGTACTGTCGTTTCAAATCCTTGTTCGGAGGACAAATGAAGAGGAGTCTGCCCTTGGTTGTTCTGCACATTGACAGAAGCCCCACGTCGTAGTAACACTCGAACAACCGTGTAAACACCTCGGAATGAAGCGGCATGTAATGCAGAATCTCCTCTCGCGTCTATAGCAGATACCTGCGCACCTTGGGTCAATAACATTTGTACTGCTACACGACCACGCTCTCGACCAGCAGCAACGTGCAAGGGTCTTGATTGATCCGTATCTTCTACATTCACATCAGCGCCTACAGCGAGTAGCAACCAAATCATACGAGCATTAGCCATGTAGGCCGCGAAGTGCAAGGCTGTTAGTCCAGATGGACCACGGATATCGGGGTCGACTCCTGCCGTTAGCAATGTTCGTACAACTTCCAACTGATTATTTCGTACTGCTACATGTAGTGGCGCAAAGTTGTTCTCCTCCAGAGCAGAATGTGCCGCGCCAGCATTGAGTAAAGCACGCAGCGCATCGACTTGTCCATTGAGCGCAGCAAGATGGACAGCGGTATAGCCATCATTTTTCGCGACATTGAGGTTGACACCAGCGTTAATTAACGCCTGCACACTTGAGGTATGTCCACGACGAGCAGCCAGCATTAGCGGAGTGAATCCTACATGTACGGCAGGTCGTGGGACGGGGCCTTCCATGTCTGCCCCATATTGAGCGAGCACACCCATCACCTCGGAGAACCCCTCATCGGCAGCGGCGTGAATAGCCCGAGACCCATTCTGCGTCGGGTAGTTCGGGTCGGCTCCTCCCTCGAGTAGAGCGCGTGCTACTCTTACACTCTTCAATCTAATAGCGGAATAAAGCGGCGTATCCCCGCTCTGATCGCGTACGTTTGCGTTCATTCCTAACGCGAGCAGGTATCCAATGATTTTCGGTTTGTCGTCAGTAACGCAACTAAACAAGAAATTCTCGCCATCCTCATTCAACGGGGACAAATCCAACGACGCGTTTTCACCTCTGCTCACGAAATACTGCAGAAATCCTTCAAGCATCGCAAAGTCCTTTCGATCGACGATCATTTTCAGAGGGCTAAGCGCCCCGGTATCACTTGGCTCGTGCAAAGCTCCGAGACGTAGCAGTTCTCGAATCACTGCCACTTGTCCTTTTTGGCTGCATCCCAACAGCAGCGGTGTCTCTTTATCCTCCGTCAAGCCGTTAATATCACCTCCTGCGGAAACAAGCGGTGCAACGGCATCAACGATGCCGAACCTTCCAGCTACATGAAGTGGGTTCCATGCGTCATCATCGGCCACCGATACGCTTCCGCCACTTGCGAGGATGTACTTCATGGCCTCGATCCGATTGTACTTGACAGCTTCGTTCAGCACTGTCCAGTTCTCGAGATCTACCGAATTGATGTCGACGCCGTGTTGGAGGAACAGAGCGATACACGGGATGCTTCCCGATCGTGCGGCCATGAAAATCGGGACCTTGCCCTGCTCGTTTCGGATATCATGCGGATGATACTTCCTCAGTGATTCGTTGTTCAGCAAATATTTGAGTACTCTTGGTCGACAGTAAGAAGCGGCCAAATGGTAGAGCGAACTCCCACGGTCTCGGTTCACGCCCAACGCCATCGACATAGTGACGCTGTCGAGGTCGTTCGAAGCTCCCATTGCCTGTCGCAAGGCCTGTTGAATAATTCGCGTCAATCCATCGATGCCTCCTATCGAGTTGTTGGCATCGGTCTGCGACGCACCAAACGGGTTTGTCCTGGTGTCTGCGATATCCTGTTCAGCCGGGCCGGGCGTGGAAATCCCTTCCATAGTATCGAGCGAAACCTCTGATGACGACCCATTATCCCACGGTGTTGGAGAGTGTATGCCGGGGGCTGTTGGTTGCACCACATCCGGCTCTTCGAAATCTTCAGGTCCATCCTCCGATGCTGCACCGATAGCAGAATCGGGTCCCCGCTCCGAGTTTTCCGCCGATAACTTAGAAGTCGCATTCTTAACCAAAAACCTGTCAAGCGCCATGGCGTTTCTCAGTCTGTATTCACCATTCGATTCTATTGTAGCCAAATCAGCGGTGAGCAAGGTCTGCACACAATTTAGGCGACCACGCTCTATGGCAAGGTGAATCGGCCGTTTTCCATCCGTCCCAGAAGTGACGTAATCGGCGCCTTGGCTCAGTAGCGCAGCAAGGGCGCTCACACGGCCAGTAGCGGCAGCAAATCTCAAGTAACTCCACTGATAACGGTGTGTGGTACGCTTCGACTTGGAGTATGCGTCCGAAGGATCAGCACCAGCTTGCACAAGAGCATGAATCCTCGCGGCACCATCCGAGCGCACCGCTCGACTCAATGCGGTACCCCCACGTAGGTCTCTGAAGTCGACGGAAGGTCGAATACTCGGTTCAAGAGAGTTGATAACCCTCAACACTTCACTCAACGCTCTTGCACATGGACCAACCGCACCAGCCGCTTGATGAAGCGGAGTCGTTCCTACCCATCTTGCAATACGTCTATCAATCTCATCACTACTACTGGGGTTCGAGGACACATTTCGAATGTCACTGAAATCCTCGCGAGTCCAAACCTTTACCAAATCCTGTGGCGTGCGGCGCCATATGCGCAACAGCTCGGTGACCGAGGTGGGGTCGTCGGCGTCGAGGCGGATGAGAGTGCGCAGTTTGGGGTTGTTAATCGCCACGCCCATCTGCGGCGTGAGCGCGCCACCCCCACTCGCCCAGGGGAACAGGATGTTGAAGTAGGCCGGGGTTGCGTGCGGAGTTTACCGCGGCGTGGGACAGAGCGGTTGAGCGAACAAACGCGGGGAACATAACGAGGTAATAGGGCGGTGAAAGCAGGGCGACTGGTGCAGTACTGCGTAACGGAAGGCGATAGGGCAACGAGATTTGAAGGGCATGGGTGCGCTTTGTACGCATCGATTGCTGCCCCTGCGACAATGGCGGCGGCCCGCGCACAACGCCCCATTGCGTCATATTCTGCGCTTGGCGGGCCGAGATTGCGATGCCTCCGTGTGTTGTTGCCCGCTGTGTTAACGGTTGCGTAGGACGCGGCTCCACATTCCTCGCGCACACAACCAACAATGTCAGCGGTCAGAATTTGGCCCGAGATACTGCGTCGTCCCTTACGCCTCGTCTGAACTGCGATACTCTTACTTTGCGAACCCCCAAAGCTTTCCTCGTATCTCGTTTCCCCGGGTTACGTGATTTGCACGCCTTGTCATCTACTTATCCCATTCTTCTCTCTTACCTGTCCCATTGAAATATTCATCCTCTATGAGCACATCTCACGTTCAATGAATCAGGGCACACGGATGCATTGATGCTAAACTTCTATAAGTATGTGCGTCTTAGAAACCGTGGAAGTTTCTCGGTGTTGTGCCATGGACACCGACCTTAACTTTTCAAGATAAACAATCGATGCTTTTCGTTTTCTGTGTTTTATCTAACCTCTGCTTGCAGAGACCAGTGGACCGCAGCAACAACCATCCCTCCATCCCTACCAATCCTAGCATTTCGTTGACTACCGCGTTTCACTGTCGATTGCCAGCTGGTATCACTATTAGTCAATCGGAAGATTAAGAACCTGGCCACAGTTCAACGCATTTCTGATGATGCTGCCACCCACGATAAACGCAATGCATAAAGCGATTCATTTACAATTACATGAAACAGTTCAACTTGTCTTTTTCTACCAACGCTGACCTCCACCTCCTCCCCAATCCTCTCTTCCACCCCCTCCTCTTCCGCCACCACGTCCGTCACGCCCACCGCGCCCACCTCTCGGACTACCGAATCCACCACGCGGGCTACCGCCATATCCGCCACGTCCACGGTCATCGAATCCCCTCCCACCATGAAAGTCGTCTCTGCCGCCACCAAACCCACCACGGTCGCCATGATATCCGTCACGGCCACCTCTACCACCCCCATAACCGCCACGTCCCCCACGGTCATCACGGAAACTACCGCGTCCGCCTCTAAATCCACCGGGGCTATCTGAGCGTCCAAAATCGCGCCCACCATGCGGCGGAGGGCCTCGGAAGGGCGGTCCATCTCTGTTGTCACGGTAGGGCGGCCCATCTCGTGCATCACCACGGAACGGCGGTCCATCTCGGCCTCGAGGCGGGCCACGATTATCAAAGTTATTGCCAGGCGGCGGTCCGCCTCGCCAGTCATCCCTCATGGGTTCGAAACGAGGCTCACGCATGCCACCTCTTCCAGGCGAGCGCCCACGGTTTGGAGGCCCGCCATCCGGAGGCCCGTTGAAGCCGCCACCCCTTCCAGGAGAGCGCCCACGAGGCGGGCCTCGGAATCCATCACGCATCGGCGAACGAGAACGACCACGCGGTGGTCCTCGACCATCAGGTCCCCCAAATCTCGGCGGCGAACGACCACGAGGGGGGCCTCTGAATCCATCGCGCATAGGCGAGCGAGGTGGTGGGGGTCCTCGACCGTCGGGTCCACCAAACCTCGGCGGTGAGTGCCTTCTGGGTGGTGAACGACCACGGGGCGGAGAATGTCCTCTCGGGGGCGAACGACCGCGCGGGGGAGAACGGCCTCGGGGTGGTCCAAAATATCCAGGTGGCACCGGTGAACGTCCACGAGGCGGTCCGCCGTCTCGAGCACCAAATCTGTCGTTCGGTGGCGGCCCATCGAATGGTGGACGGCTCGGCGTGCGAGGTCGGGGAGGACCTCGCCCCGGCGACATTGCGCGCGACATTCGCGAGGGGGTGCCAGGCGGCATGCGACCCGGAGTGCCGGGTGGCGGGGGCATACCAGCACGAGGAGTTCCGGGCGGGGGCATGTGTGGCATCGCATGCCCATGCATAGGATGAACCATCGCCTGGACCATCATGGGTTGCGGCGGCTGATAATTCGCTTGTTGCGCGATAGCGGCGTGAGAGACACGGATGGGTTGCGGGATGGGCGGGGGCATGAGCTGATTCCTCGGGATCGCCTTGTGCGCGGGGTTTTCGGGGTCTTTCATGAACGTGAACGTGTTGCTGGAGCTGCCGAAGCGGATGACGGAGTTCGGCTGCAGCGAGACCCACGCGTTCGTGGGGATGCTCGCGCCGCCGCCAATGAACGTGCCTTCGGCGCTCTCCATGTCGATGATCCACGCCATCCGGTCGATCTTGCTCCACGCGACGCAGGAGTGCTGCGCACTCACCGTCGGATGCCCGACGAACACATGGCTCACGGCGGGGTCCCGGCCGAACACCAGGTAGGCGCGGTCGGGCTGGAATCGAACCCAGCCGACAGTGCCGCCGCTGCGGTCGCGCTCGAGGAACGCGTACAGGCTGTTCGCATTACTGTCCACGAAATCGGGTAGCACTAGGGCGTTGCGCGATGGGATGGCCACCTTGGGGAATCCGAAATCGCACACCGGCGCCGCGCCGGATGGCATCCCCATCCCGGGCCCGATGGCGGTCATACCGCCATTCATGCCCGATTCTTGCCGATGGAATGCAGGCGGGTGAGATACGGAGCAGAGCGTGATGTTCCTGTAGGCCTGAGGGCTTTGGCGAGGTCGCAGCGCGGCGCAGTCTTCACTTTTGGCCGAAGAGCACCACCGCTACCTAAGTCAAGGTCCAAGCTTTAACCCACGTTGAACAGGGTTTATGATAGGGATCTACGTTTTCGGCCTATTGAAAAGTCACATCTGTACACGTATAAATCTCGCGCAACTCCTTGGGTCGCTCAGTTCCATAGAGTAATTCACATTGCTCCATTTCTCCGCGAACGCAACTCTTGCTTTTCTTCGTAGAAGAGGAAACTGTTGCGTCATTCGATGTCATATGCGAGTCGATGATGTCGCAGCATCGATGTTCTGCTCGAAGTGAGAAGTGAAGCACGGGTAGCAACATGGAAAGATCTGCGGCCCGAAACCCAACTTGTAATTCCAAGTGCTGAGAGTCTGTGAAGAAACGCAACGCGGTCCAGGTCATATGGCGGCGGCAAGGAAAATATCTTCCCGATTACATGCTTCATGAATCAATGCGACCGATCCGGACAAGCGCATTGAGATATTTCCGTACTAGAACCGAGACCCGCACCATGTAGTCCGCGCCGCGCCGCGATGAACACGCCGCATCCCCTCGTCGCGCGCTGCGACACCGTCCATCTGCCCGGTGAATTGGTGTCTGTTTGTATCAGTGACGACGGCACCACGGTCGTCGCAGCCAGTACCCGTGCTATCGCGTTCTGGGCTGTTCGTTCATCAACTGCGGATTTTGTGGCGATTAATTCCGAGGCGTTGTCTTGTTCTGTATCAGATGATGGCTTGTGTGCGGCGTCGACTCATATCGATGGTACTTTGCGACTTTGGGATGTACATTCGCGGCGTTGTAAAATTACCATAATCGTGGGTCATGCTTCGGAATGCATTGTTTCGGGTGGAAAGGTGTTTGTGGTTTTGTCTCGTACTTCTCGGAGTGAAATTGTCTGCATCACTTGGGCAGAAGCAAGTGAAAGTGCACCACGACGGTTCTGTCATGCCGGAGAAATTCGTTCATTGTGCGCGAGTGGTACTCAGGGCGTTATGGCCGCGGCGTATAAACCGGCGGAATGCTTCGCTGCTGGTGGTCATTTAATGATTCAAAACTTTCGCGGAGCTCGGCGTGCGCGTTTCGTTTATTCAGCTCTTGCATTGCCCGTTAGACGAGCATCGATTCATGTCGCTACCAAGGCACCCATCGTTGCGGTTGCCGACGGTCGAGGTTTACGCGTATACAATTCCGCTTCTTCTCAACTCGATGTTGTACTTGATGGAAATACAAATGCTACTCGACGCGATAAGAGGAAGGCCTTATGTGCTGTGACATCGTGTGGTGAACGGATAGTAGACACGCGTGATGCTACCGTACGCATGTGGAGTGTTTCTCGACGTGCACTGGTAGCGTGTGTTGAGACCGAAACGCCTATTCGCGATATCGCAATTTCTGGGCCGCTGGTTGTTCTAGGTGGAGCGAAGGGAAGTGTGAGCGTTTTAGATACTTCGGTGTTTGGGGCTAGAGTGGGAAAAGTTGTAAGTTGGCCGGTTTCCCAACTCAAAGGCGAGGAAGCGTTTTGTCCTATTGACCAGGAAAATATCAAGATTGGCGAACGCGTGGTTCAACTACCATGTGGCCATATCTTCCATTATAGATGCATGCACAAATATCTCACGGAAGACAAGAAACCGAGATGCCCACTCGATCGCCAGTATGTGCATCGTTGGACCTTGCAATACCTTCCCATATGGACATGGGACGGCATTCTCTAAATCTAACAAACTGAAACACTGTGAATGATGAACTGTTCGGAAGCCATGCAATCACTCAACAAACTTCGCGGTGAATGATTTTCTAGTTGTCCACCTAATGTGAATTAGTTTTAAACCACGAGGATAGATCTAACGAAAACACTTGTGTGTAATCGTGACTCAACTCTATTGCCCAAAGCTAAACTAGTATCAATTCCTAGTTGCGATTTGAAAATTAATTAATCGGAGTCAAAATTTAATCCGACCAAGCTTTCGAAGCTTGCCATGCGATCAAGGATATACGCGTCTTCCTTAGCTTTGGCCTCCCTATTTTTCGACTTCTTTTTCCTTCTAACTGCCTGAAGAATGTTTCTCATCCTGTCATCGATGTCCGTGAGTTTGGAATAATTGGAAACGAGCGGAAATGCGCCAGACGGTTCTGAAACTTCCAAAACAACATAATTCACATTTGTTAAAGGAAAATATTTCTCTTCGTTTTCGACCTTCAAGTGGAGCCGCATATTGTCGTAATTACAGCCACAGGCATACAAGTTAAAATTACTTTCATAACTCAACATAAAATAGTATCCGTATCGTAAAAATCTTCCTGCAACATCAGGAACCTTATCGTCTGCCAATTGAAACAACATGTCTTCGTTTAACACTTTGTCATCTTTTATATGATTTTCTATTGCTTTTCTGCCAGCATCCCCTGCAAATCCCAGAAAAGGAGTAACCAATCCGAGAAACGGAACAGTCGTAAAACTACTCACAACTTTTTTAACATTGCTAGCATCGGAAATGACTTCGATAATTGGCTTGCTCACTTTATCTACTTCAATTATTTTCAGGCGAAATGCAACGGATTTGGTCTTCGACTTTTTTCGTTTTCCAGACTTGTTTTTCTCGCTCCCATCCGTTCTATCCCCCGCATCTCCATACAGAAATGAAGTACTGTGTGGAATTGGAACAAAAGTATTTGGCTTGTGAGAATCTTTCGTTCTATTTTTCTCGAAATGAAAATGGACTTTTTCAATCGGTGTTTCAGGATTTCGAACCATATCTTGAGATGATGATACCACAATCTCATTGCCAGACCTAGCACTGATACCGACGTCGAACTTCTTAACTTGGAAACCAATCACCTTAATTTCGAAAGGATCTCCTCGGCGAACTACATTTGAACTGCTCGGCTGGCAACAAGAAGAAGTAGTTTGCTTTAATTCGGTTTCCCTTGAACATGTACTTCTAGATAGGTAATATAATTTTCTTGGTTGTCCATCTAAGTTTTCAATTTCGTAATGGGGCCGACCGAACAATCTTCGTATCGGAGGAAGAATCGGAGTGCCATTCTTCTTTTGGCAGCAACCGGAACTCATGCCAGCTAAGTTCTCAGTGAAAAAACTTTTATTACTGCATTTCTATAAGGTCACATGAGAAATTAGAATAATTTATAGCCAGTTAATTTACAAATCATAAGACAAGTGTCACCTTAGCACATCTTGGAAAATAGAGTGTAATTATTTATCTAATATAAGATTCTACTCGAAGATTGGTTTACGACTTGGCAACCCTGCTGAGTATTTCATATTTTCAAGGAATCAAAGCTTCGTTATGAAAATATTTCTTCAGTACAAAATTTAGGACAGTTAATAATAAGAATTATTCCAGTTGTATTCATCTATTCCATTGCACAAAGTTACGTTTGGAATTTAATAAATCTTAAATTGAGATGCACGATTATACAAACAACCGCAAGAATTCAATTGGTCATGAGCGAATGCCTTT
>JAAUYH010091031.1_pt1 | contig 20415 bp, 12 predicted proteins | sample 7278061 | NCBI WGS metagenome assembly JAAUYH01 (sample SAMN14350203, study PRJNA611818) | marine sediment metagenome | isolation source: surface marine sediment (0.6m) | place: French Polynesia: Moorea | collected 2018-08 | reverse complement strand
AGAAACATCAGCGGTCAGTCAGCAGAATAATACTCTTACCTGGCAGCCTGGTTATCAACTCAAAAATGGTGACTATACGATTGAAAGAGAACTAGGGCGGGGTGGTTTTGGGATTACTTATCTGGCTCAAGATAGAAGGAGCGATCGCGTTGTGCTCAAAACTCTGATTAATCAACAAGAAGTTCTAACTAGAGAAGCCTGGGCTGAGTTTTGGGAAAATTTGTCTAATGAGGCCGTCCAGTTGGCTCAATGTGGCGGCAGAAATCCTTATATTGTCAAGTTATATAAGATTATGCGAGAAAGGCAACTTCCTTGCATCGTTATGGAATATATTGAAGGAGAAACTTTGTCTTCCCTGATACAAAAGAGGACCTTACCAGAAGAAGAAGCTCTCCTTTATATCAAACAAATTGGTAGCGCCCTGATAGAAATACATGAGCAAGGTCTGCTTCATCGAGACGTTAAACCACGTAATATTATGATCCGTCGCGATGGCCAAGGTGCTGTTTTAATTGATTTTGGGATTGCCCGTAAATTTGTCTCTGGGGTGACCCAAACTTTTTCCCCGACAGTAACGCCAGGTTATGCTCCTATCGAACAGTATCAATGGCGCTCGCGTCAAGATACCTATACTGACGTTTATGCTTTAGCTGCTAGTTTATATTTTGCTTTGACTGGAGAGAAACCAATCAATGCTGATAGGAGGGTAGAGGGAACTACTCTTATCCCACCAAAGGCGCTTAATCCTAATATCAGCGATCGTGTTAATCAAGCAATTATTCATGGGATGAATTTGTCAGGACGAGATCGACCTCGGACGATACAACTTTTCTTGAAGGAATTATTAGGCGAGTCAGAAGAAGAGATCGAAACCCTAAACTTAAGGCAAGGAACCAGAAGAGCTCTTCCTGAGGAACTAGAATATCCTGAGGGACCTGTAGGAGCTAATTCACCTTTTTATATCAAACGTCCTCATGTAGATTCTCGGTGTGATGAGATGATTTTACAATCGGGGGCTTTGATCAGGATTAAAGCGCCGAGGTTGATGGGCAAAACATCTCTAATTAATAGAATAATAGATATGGCTGTGGTAGATCTCCATGCCCGTACCGTACAGTTGAATTTTTTAGAAACTAATGAAGAGGTCTTAACTAATCTCAATAGGTTTTTACAATGGTTTTGTGCTAGGACGGCTCGGGAGTTGAAATTACCTCATCAGCTAAATGAGCGCTGGGATGAATTTCTCTCTTCTACTTCTAATTGTACTAGTTATTTTGAAGAATATCTTTTACCGTCAATCAATGCTCCCTTAATCTTGAGTTTAGATGAAGTAGATCGGATTTTTCCCTATGAAAAAATCGCCCCGGATTTTTTTGCTCTGTTGCGTCTTTGGCATGAAAAAGGGAAGAATAATCCGGTTTGGAAACAACTAAGGTTGGTAGTAGCTCATTCTACAGAAGTTTATATTAAATTGAAAACAACTCAATCACCTTTTAATGTGGGGATACTTGTAGAATTACCTGAGTTCACTGCCGAACAAGTACAGGAGATTGCTAATCGCCATCAATTAAATTGGGATGATACCCAGGTAAGAAAATTGAGGGGACTGGTGTCAGGACATCCCTATTTGGTGCGGAGGGCTATGTATGAGATTGCTCGTCAGAAAGTTTCTTTGGAGGAGTTTTTGTCGAAGGCGCGTTCGTCTGAAGGGATCTATAAGGATCATTTGCGCCGATTTACCTGGGATCTTCAGCAGGAACCAGAGTTAGCTGAGGCTTGGGGGAAGGTGGTAACCACAGATACTGGAGTAGCATTGGAAAATAGCTATAAACAGAGGTTGTTCCGCATGGGGCTCATTAAACTTCAAGGGGAGCTGGCTTTTCCTAGGTGTAATTTATATCGTCAGTATTTGAGTCGTTAGTCATTGGTTCAAAGTTTTCTCCCGATAAACAATCAACAATAGCTATTTAATAATTGAACAATGAGAGAATCCCTATACCAACTCGGTGGAAGTTTACCTGCTGATACCCCTGTTTATGCTAAACGCAAAGCTGACGATCGACTCTATCAAACCTTGAAGGCAGGAGAATTTTGCTATGTGCTGAACTCTAGGCAAATGGGTAAGTCTAGCCTGCGGGTTCGCACCATGCGCCAGCTCCAAGAAGATGGTATTGCTTGTGCTGATGTAGATATCACCGAGATTGGCAGTGGGGATGTTACTCTGACCATGTGGTATGCGGGTATTATTAAAATTCTAGCAAGAGGCTTCAGCCTAACAGAGTTTAATATGCGTAGCTGGTGGCAAGAACAGAGTCATCTTTCTCCAGTGCAGCGGTTGGGTGAGTTTGTTGAGTCAGTTTTGTTAGCATCAGTTGAGGGCAATCTGGTAATCTTTATTGATGAAATAGATAGTGTTCTTGGTCTGGACTTCTCTCTAGATGACTTTTTTGCTTGGATCAGAGCTTGTTACAATAAGCGAGTGGATAACCCAGAATATAACCGCCTCACTTTCTGTTTCCTGGGGGTAGCTACTCCTGGGGACTTGATTCAGGATAAAAGACGGACTCCTTTTAATATTGGGAAAGCCATCGAACTTAATGGTTTTCAACTCCATGAAGCACAACCTTTAGTTCTGGGTTTAAAAGGTCAGGTAGATAACCCCCAGGAGATTCTCCAGGAGATCTTATCCTGGACTGGGGGTCAACCTTTTCTCACTCAGAAGGTTTGCCAACTGATAATTGACAACTGTCTGGATCTGAAAAATCCTCCTTCTGTTAAAGAGGTGGCGCGGAAAAAGATCATTGAGAATTGGGAAGCCCAGGATGAACCGGAACATTTGAAGACAATACGCGATCGAATACTGAGAAATGAGCAGCGAGCTAGTAGGTTACTGGGTTTGTATCAGCAGGTATTGGATAAGGGGAGTGTTGATTATGATGGCAGTGAGGAACAGACAGAATTAAGACTGTCTGGGTTGGTTGTTAAGCGGGATGGCTGTTTGAAGGTTAGTAACCGAATTTATCAGGCTGTTTTTAATAAGGCTTGGTTGGAAAAGGCTTTTGCTAAACTGCGCCCCTATTCGGAGGCTTTTGCTGCTTGGGTTGATTCTGGATGTAAGGACGAGTCTCGTTTGTTACGGGGGGAGGCTTTACAGGAAGCTCAACAATGGGCGAGTGGGAAAAGCTTGAGCGATTTGGATTATAAGTTTTTGGCTGCTGGTCAGAATTTAGAGAAAAAAGCAATCCAACTAGAAAAACTCGAAACTGAAGCTACTTTAGAGATCGAGAAACAAAAGAAAGAAGCAGCAGAACAAGCTTATCAGGTAGTAGAAGAGGCTAATAAGCAAGCCAAGCGGACGATACGCAGAGGAGGGTTAGTACTAGGTTTGTTCTCAGTTGTCGCAATGATTGTTGCTGTGGTGACTGGGATCGAGGCAACCAAGAATTTCAAACTATCAGAAGAAGCTAAAGCCGGCGCGCGACTGGAACAGCAAGGGATTAATATTGAGCGACAGATTAAGGATCATTATTACTATGGCACCAGTGGAAAAGGGGTAGATATTTTATACGAAGCAATGGAGACTGGGCAAGAACTATTTAATATAGTAAAAGATGGTCGCCTCCTGACTGAATATCCCGCTCTCATACCTCTATATGCTCTCCAGCAGAGTCTTAGTAAATTCCGAGAACGGGCTACACTCAAAGGGCATCAGGACGGGGTAAGCAGTGTCGCATTCAGCCCCGATGGCCAGAAGCTGGTCACTGCTTCAAGAGACGGCACTGCCAGAATTTGGGATTTACAGGGCAATGAAATCGCAGTGCTCCCAGGGCATCAGGACGAGGTAAGCAGTGTCGCATTCAGCCCCGATGGCCAGAAGCTGGTCACTGCTTCAGGGGACGGCACTGCCAGAATTTGGGATTTACGGGGCAATGAAATCGCCCTGCTCCAAGGGCATCAGGACGGGGTAAACAGTGTCGCATTCAGTCCCGATGGTCAGAAGTTGGTCACCGCTTCAGGGGATCGCACTACCAGAATTTGGGATTTACGGGGCAATGAAATCGCACTGCTCCAAGGGCATCAGGACTGGGTCAGCAGTGTCGCATTTAGCCCCAATGGCCAGAAGCTGGTAACTGCTTCAGGGGTCGGCACTGCCAGAATTTGGGATTTACGGGGTAATGAAATCGCAGTGCTCCAAGGGCATCAGGACGGGGTAAGCAGTGTCGCCTTCAGCTCCGATGGCCAGGAGCTGGTCACTGCTTCAAGAGACGGCACTGCCAGAATTTGGGATTTACGGGGCAATGAAATCGCAGTGCTCCAAGGGCATCAGGGCTGGGTAAGCAGTGTCGCATTCAGCCCCGATGGTCAGGAGCTGGTCACCGCTTCAAGAGACGGCACTACCAGAATTTGGGATTTACTGGGCAGTGAAATCGCAGTGTTCCCAGGGCATCAGGGCTGGGTAAACAGTGTCGCATTCAGCCCCGATGGCCAGAAGCTGGCCACCGCTTCAAGAGACGGCACTGCCAAAATTTGGGATTTACGGGGCAATGAAATCGCAGTGTTCCCAGGGCATCAGGACGGGGTAAGCAGTATCGCATTCAGCCCCGATGGCCAGAAGCTGGTCACCGCTTCAGGGGACGGCACTGCCAGAATTTGGGATTTACGGGGCAGTGAAATCGCAGTGTTCCCAGGGCATCAGGGCTGGGTAAGCAGTGTCGCATTCAGCTTCGATGGCCAAAAGCTGGCTACCGCTTCAGGGGACGGCACTGCCAGAATTTGGGATTTACTGGGCAATGAAATCGCAGTGCTCCCAGGGCATCAGGACTGGGTAAGCAGTGTCGTATTCAGCCCCGATGGCCAGAAGCTGGCCACTGCTTCAAGAGACGGCACTGCCAGAATTTGGGATTTACTGGGCAATGAAATCGCAGTGCTTCCAGGGCATCAGGGCTGGGTAAGCAGTGTCGCATTCAGCCCCGATGGTCAGAAGCTGGCCACTGCTTCAGGGGACGGCACTGCCAGAATTTGGGATTTACGGGGTAATAAAATCGCAGTGCTCCAAGGGTATCAGAACTGGGTAAGCAGTGTCGCATTCAGCCCCGATGGTCAGAAGCTGGCCACTGCTTCAGAGGATGGCACTGCCAGAATTTGGGATTTACGGGGCAATAAAATCGCAGTGCTCCAAGGGCATCAGGACTGGGTAAACAGTGTCGCATTCAGCCCCGATGGCCAGAAGCTGGCCACTGCTTCAAGAGACGGTACTGCCAGAATTTGGGCGGTTGAAGAATTAGGTGATATGTTGGCTAGGGGCTGTAAGATACTTGAAGATTACTTTGTTGAGCATCCTGAATCTTTGGATAACTTGAGTTCATGCCAAGATTCAGATGGCAAAATGGCAGCAGCTTCTGGTTTTGTCAAACAAGGTGAGAAGTTGGCACAAGAAGGAGATGTGGAAGGTGCTGTTGCGAAGTTCCAAAAAGCATTAGAATTGAATTCCGATCTAGAATTAGACCCAGAGACAAAAGCCAAACAGCTAGCAGCACCGGCTAAAGTTAGACAAGAGGTGCCTTTGGAGAGTTTAAAGTAGTAAGTGAGGGCTGGTTCTAACGGATGCAAGTGGGGAGTATAAATACTCAGGGTAATTGGGCTGAGATGACAAAGGGAATCTGATTAAGCTAAAGTCAACAAGCACTTAATTCGTTTCCAGTCCTGGAGGGGTTACAGCCAAGGTCAAAAAGCAGAGGTAATGGGGGATTGAAGTAAGTAGTCTCCCAAAAGCGGCTACAATTTAGAAATCACTCAAGTTACGGGAGAACGGCTTATTGCTCTCATTTTATTAATTAGTTTGGCTTATTGTCTCTCTATTTTTAATGGTAAATCTATTCAAAATAAAGGGATTTCTAATTATGTAACTCGACCGACTGAACCTGGTCGCACTTGTCGACGACACAGTAGTTTTTCGATTGGTTTGCATGGTCAAAATTGGGTGGATTCAATGGCCTTTTTCCAGGATGTAGTTCAAGAATTACTCCGTTTTTCAACTCAGAAAAACGATTATTATCGTCAGGGTATGAGGGCTGCTTTCCTTATAAAGTCTGCTTTATAACCCTTCTTTGTAGTCCCCCCAGAAATTCAGTTATTAATTTATCACTGAAACAAGTTTTGCTGTGAAATTTTAATTGGGCGTTGCTTCGCACTCGCGTAGCGAGACCGCTGCATAGAACTCGAACGAAAAAATCCCTCAATTCTTACTCAACAGAAGATAGATTATTCATCATTCCCGATAAATAGCGTCACGAATACAGCAAAAGTTAAAGTTGAATTATTGGCGAATAAAACAACAGAGAGTCTTAACTTTTGCTCTAAGATATAGGCTTTTTTGGGATTGTATTCCCGAAGAGCCATAATTATATTATAGGTTCTACAATTAGTAGGTATGCACTTATACCTATACCTTTTTGGTGGTTACTTATAAAGATGAAAAGGCATACCGTTTCTCGAATTGGTAGGATACAAAATTTGTCTTTTTTAGGAATTAGGAATTAAATTTCACAATCACCAATCACTATTTCTAGATGTACTTTATTATTAGGCTTAATTTATATATCTATAACCATCCTAAATAGCTACCAATAATTAAACCAATACCAACTCCTACTAATCCACTAAAAAAATTGCTAATAATCTTGAGATGAAAATGCTTGTGATTAAAAAGATAGAGTTTGGAATTATTAAGCTGATTCATGAGCGAGCGAACATAAATTTGCAATTTAATTGTTCATATAATCAGCCATAGCAACTATTGTAATTTTACCCAAATATCAAGATATTTTTTAAGAGAGTAGATATAAATACGCACTCATCATGTATTTATACCTAAAATTAACCTGAATTTTAAGACCAAATAACCATCATTTAGTAGTATGCAGCCTAACTATTGTGCAGCGTGTTACTGACTTGAGAATTTCGCTTGAGTAATCAAACATCCAGAGGAACAAAAAAATCCAGAAGTTCTTCTCTCTAGATTATACTTTTATCATCTTAAAAGCTCAGAAAAATTGGTCATGAACGCTACTTCGACTCAACCATTACCAGCTTTAACTGCCAGTTTAGTTAATGCCATACTTGGGATCGAGCCATTAGCCAAATTACTCAAGTGGCAAGCCCGTAACATGATGATTAAGCAAGCCGAAAAAATCGGTGTTTCTTGGCGAGAAACCGTCAACCAATTACGCGCTCGCAATTGGCAAGAAGAACTAAATTAAGTTAAAAACTCTCAATTAACCTATCCCGAACATTATTTACGCTCATTTCATGGTTATGATCGGGGACATCTTTCTTGGCAAGCAGCGTGGGAATGCGAAGTTGCTGCCCGCACAGTTCATTCTCGACTTTGGCAAGATGTTGGCAGAGAAGGCGATCGACAACTAAGGCAAAATTATCATGATTTGCTAGGAGCCTATCTGACTTGCCCACCACAAGATATCTTAGATCTTCATTGCACCGCAGGTATGAGTAGCTTTGCCCTTCAAGCTCTTTATCCTCAAGCCCAAGTTACAGGCTTGGATTTTTCTCCCTACTATTTAGCAGTAGCAAAATATAATTCTCAAGCCAGAAATACCCAAATTAATTGGGTACATACATTACCAGAATCTACTGGTTTGCCTGCTGCCTCTTTCGATCTGGTCTCCGCTTTTCTCTTTTTTCACGAACTTCCTCAATCAGCAACTTTAAAAGTACTGGGCGAAATGTATCGTTTGCTTCGTCCTGGTGGTTGTTTGGCCATGATGGATATCAATCCTCAAGCCGAGTTTTATCAACGGATTCCTGCTTATGTTCTGACTATACTTAAAAGTACAGAACCTTATTTAGATGAATATTTTACTTTAGATTTTCAACAAGCTTTAAAGGAAACTGGTTTTCAGCAAATAGAAATTACTGCCCATAGTAAGCGTTATCGTGCTGTCTTGGCTAGAAAACTATGAAACCACAATTAATGACCCATTATTTACGTTCTCAGAATCCTCTACAAAAGAAAAATGATTGGTAAGGATTGAGGTAGAAAATACAAGGCGATCGCTAATTCCAGAAAAATACGTAATCTTTTAGTGCTACATTTTGACGATAGAAGGTGGGTTCGTACTCGTCATCTCTGGAACAAAACCACCACCGAAGTGATGTTCTACCTCAGTTCTCTACCGCCTGATGCTCAACAATTAGGCAAAGTAATTCGACTAATGTGAGCTAAAAAACTAAGCTGGTGTGAGATGAGTTATTGGTTTAGCAAAATACTATCTTTAAACTGAAAGCTAACAGTAGAAAAGAGCGATGGGAGTGCTAATCATGAGAGGACTGTGGCTGAAAAGCATTGCTAAATTGATGTTTTGGTTATTAGCAGAAATAGTCCTCAACTCTATTGGTGTTGATGATTTAGCTGACTACAGCGAGTTCGTATTTGATAAGAAACTCATGGTACATCTGAGTTGTGTTTATACTAATTCACTTACATGATGAGCGATCGCACTTTGCATAGATATCTCACTTTAATAGTTAGAGCGATAACAGATGAGATAGACTTGTTGATGGACTAAATCAGAGTTCGGAGTTCGGAAAAACCTTCGGTACCCCGCCGAAGGCGCGTACGGAGTGACCTTCGGTATCCCGCTGACCTGCGGTAGTCGCTTCGCGTGCGCGTACGCGTTCGGAGTTCGGAGTTATGAAACCAAGCTACTAAATAAAGGTAATTAAATGTACCAAGGAAGTATACGGGAGTTACATCAACAATTAGTTACTAAAGAACGCTCTGCGGTGGAAATTGCCCAGGAAGCATTAGCTCAGATTGAAAAAATAGAACCAAAAGTACACGCCTTTTTATCTGTCACTGCCGATCTTGCTTTAGCAACAGCCCAACAAGTAGATGACAAAATTGCAGCAGGAGAAGACATTGGGTTATTAGAAGGAATTCCTATTGGTATTAAAGATAATATGTGTACCAAAGGAATTAAGACTACTTGTGCTTCGCAAATACTAGCTAATTTTGTTCCTCCCTATGAATCGACTGTTACCCAAAAATTAAAAGATGCAGGGGCGGTTATGGTAGGCAAAACTAACCTAGATGAGTTTGCTATGGGTAGTTCTACCGAAAATTCTGCTTTTCAAGTTACTGCTAATCCTTGGGATACAGCAAGAGTGCCTGGGGGTTCTTCTGGTGGTTCGGCTGCTGCGGTAGCTGCGGGAGAATGCGTTGTGGCATTGGGTTCGGATACAGGGGGTTCAATTCGTCAACCTGCTTCTTTGTGTGGGGTAGTGGGAATGAAACCAACTTATGGTTTGGTTTCTCGTTTTGGCTTAGTGGCATTTGGTTCTTCTTTAGATCAAATTGGCCCTTTTGCCCGTAGTGTAGAAGATGCAGCTATTTTACTTGGCGCGATCGCGGGACACGATCCTGCTGATTCTACTAGTCTAAAAGTAGAAATCCCTGACTATACTAAATTCCTCAAACCCGATTTTAAATCTACAGGAGGTTTAAAGATAGGAGTTATTAAAGAAACCTTTGGTGAGGGCCTAGATACTAGTGTTACCAAAGCAGTTCAAAAGGCGATCGCACAATTAGAAGAATTAGGGGCAGAAGTTGTAGAAATTTCTTGTCCTCGTTTCCGCTATGGTTTGCCAGCTTACTACATTATCGCTCCTTCTGAAGCTTCTGCTAATTTGGCTCGTTACGATGCAGTAAAATACGGTATGCGCCAGGAAGCAGATAATTTAGTCGATATGTACACTAGCACTCGCGCTTCTGGTTTTGGCAAAGAAGTCAAGCGCAGAATTATGCTAGGTACTTACGCTCTTTCGGCTGGTTATTACGATGCCTATTATCTTAAAGCCCAAAAAGTACGTACTTTAATTAAACAGGATTTTGAGAAAGCTTTTGCAGAAGTAGATGTGTTAGTTTGTCCTACTTCTCCTACTACTGCTTTTAAGGCAGGGGATAAAACTACCGATCCTTTGAGTATGTATCTCCTCGATTTAATGACTATTCCCGTTAATTTGGCTGGCTTACCAGGAATTAGTGTTCCTTGTGGTTTTGACGAACAGGGTTTACCTATTGGCTTGCAATTAATTGGTAATGTATTACGAGAAGATGTCTTGTTTCATGCAGCATATGCTTATGAACAAGCTATGAAATGGCATAAGCAACAACCTAGTTTATAGTAGGAAGCTAAAAGCTAATAGCTATTGGCTATTAGCTTTTGGTTAAATTAGCCAAAGTTTAGATGAGCTGCTAGTAATATGTAGTAAGCTTTGTTCGGCAGCAACGATATCATACTAAATCCTATTCGTGTATTAGTCTCAAAATGATCGAGCCTCATTATCCTCAAATCATCCTTTCTTTTGCTTACCGTGGTTGCACTATTGAGATCGATCGCGATGAGTTCGATGGGAAGTTTATTTATGCTGCTTGGGTAAGCTATGACACGAGTTGTGCCCTGGCTGTGCCCAGTGCCATAACACCCAAAGACGCGGTCAAAAAAGCTAAAGGATGGATCGATAAAAAATTGGACTAAAACAGTTATCAGTCATCAGTATTTGTACAGGATTAAAAAATTGGTAAGCGCGATCTCCGAGCTGTTAGGTTGGTTTAAACAAAGTGAAAATAAAACAAATTTCCTGGTTAATTATTGTCTTTGGTATTACAGTTCGTTTGGTTCAATATTTATCGAATCGTTCTTTGTGGGTAGATGAAGCAGTACTAGCCTTGAATATAGTTAATCGTTCTTACCTGGAATTAGGTCAACCATTAGACTACGATCAAGTTGCACCAATTGGTTTTTTATGGCTCGAAAAGCTAGCTATTGAAACATTAGGTAATAACGAATATGCTTTGAGACTGCTTCCTTTAATTTCAGGAATTATTAGTATTTTTTTATTTGCTAAAGTTACTTCTTGGTATCTTAATACTCAAGGAAAGTTAATTGCCTTAATTTTATTTACTAGCCTATCTTATTTAATATATTATGCTTCAGAAGTCAAACAATATTCTAGCGATGTCGCTGTAGCTTTATTATTATTTATTCTCTTATTTCCTCGCCGAAAAAAAGAATTAACTTTATTACAAACTATTATTATTTCTGTCACAACTTCTCTTGCTCTATGGTTATCCCATCCAGCAATTTTCATTTTAGGATCGATGGGAATTGTAGAAACGGTTATGTTCTTGACTGACAATAATCGCTCTAAATATTTAAGTAATCTAATTAAAAAAATAATTATTTATTTGACAAGCTTAGTTAGTTTTGCTGTTGGCTATTTTTTATTTATTCAACCAGCTAGTAATAACGAAAACTTACAAAATTCTTGGGGAAGCGCATTTCCCGAATCTTTTGGAGATATTGTCTGGTTTTTCGATGCAGTAGGTAAATTTTTCTATAAACCTCTGGGATTTGCCCCTATCTTAGATGGACTAGCAATTTTCTTTTTTTTAATAGGCTGTACTGCTTATTTTCGTAACGATAAATTAAAATTACTCTGCTTATTATCTCCTTTATTAATTACGTTAATTGCAACAGGATTACATCTATATCCTTTTCGCAGTCGCTTAGTTTTATTTCTAACCCCTTTCTTTATTGTTGCTATTGCACGAGGAGTAACTTCTCTCATGCAATGGGCTAAATCTGCTCAAAGACAACAACAAATAAAAGTTATCATCACAAGATTATTAACTGCCTTACTTTTATGGTTTCCTTTTGTGGAAGCAGGAGAAAAACTATTTAAACCTCAACGCAAAGAAGAAATCAAAGAAGTTCTCCAATATCTAGAAAATAATCAACGACCAGGGGATATCCTATACGTTTATCAAAGGGGCATATATCAGTTTCAATACTATGCTCAAAAATATGGTTACGATCGAGAAGACTATATTGTCGGTGTAGAAGATCTAGACCATATTGATGGTAAAGATTTATCAGAACCAGAATGGCAAAGATACAAAGCCGATCTAGATAATTTAAGAGGTAATAACAGAGTTTGGTTATTGTTTTCTCATGCTAATATCGACCCAGAAAATAGAGCAATCAAAGAGTATTTAGATAAAATCGGCACTAAGCAAGATTCTTTTACAACTAAAGGATCGTTTGTCTATTTATATAACCTCCAATAATTATGTCAAAAGGAGGAAAAGGGCAGAATGGGGAAATTTTATGGAGCTTGGACTCCAACGAAGTTCTTTAGTATATATTTTTAATTATTGATTTTTCTTGAGGAAAATCTCAGATTTGGTTTATTGCTGTAGGATAACTATTAAGTAAACTGTGCTTTTTTCGTTGTTTACTTGCATATATATCTACAGTCTACCATGGTCGCTTCTGAAATAAAAATTACTCAGCTTCGTCAGCAACTTAACCAAAGCTATCAAAACTTATCACCGCTACGACGACAAATTGTGAGGCTATTTTCAGTTATTTACGCACCTGTCAACAGAAGCGCGTTTTTAAAATGTTTAGATTCCCTCGGTGAAAAGCAAGATAATGGGAAGGCTTTCAATAGCAAAACCTTAAAACCTCACCTCGAATATCTCCTAGAACAGAATTTACTGATTCAAGAACGAGGAAAATCTCCTCAATGTCATCCTTTAATGGCTGAAATTGCTACCCGTGATGCCATTAAAGCTGGTGTGTGGTCAAAAATGGTGAAGGTAGTAGAAACTTGTATACCGATCTCTACTTACTATTCTCTACCAGACTCCAGAAACTTTAGCAGCAGAGAACAACTGTTAAGAGAAGTTCGGATTGGCATCTATCGCCAAGATATGAAATTTATTCTTCGACAGTTGGAATGCTATCAGAAATATGGCTACAGTCGAGAGCCAATCTTGCTCGATGAAATTCTTGAATTACTCTTAAATAATCCTTTTGACTCTTATTGGTTTAATCGACTACCCCAAGAATTATACGAGGTAGGATTAGCAAGCATTCTGGTAGATTCAGTAATGAACTTAACGGATGTTGAGGAACAATTTACCTTACTCCAAGCAGAAGCCAATAAGTTAAATGGACGTTGTTCGGATAATCTACGTTTGCTACTAACCGAACAGTTTATTTTACGAGATGACATCGAATCTGCCAAGCATTATCTCCAAAAGATTAGCGAAAAATTCCAAGAACCAGCCAACGTTTTTTGGGGATGGTTAGCCTTTTTAGAGGGAGATTCCCAACAGGCGATCGAACATTACACTAGTGCTTTAAAATCGCTGAAAAAAGCTACGGGTAAGCGTAAAGTATTTTTTGATAGCATTGGCGGTATCTTTTTTGTCTTGGCACTTTTAAAAGAAGGTTCGCCCACAAGTCTGAAAGAAGCAGAAAGTTACGCCACTACGATGGCTTTAAAATCGGACAGTTGGCTGAGTTATATTTATACCTGGCTTAAAAAAGTCTTACAAATTCAGCAGGGCGATCTAAGTCAAAAGGAATGGATTAACCATGCCTATATTGCTCCGTATCAAGAACATCACAGTCTAGAAACCTTCTTTTGTTCTCTCTGTCTTTATTGGGTAGATGAAGCACAAGCAAGAAGACGCTTACCCAGGCTGTTAAAATTCCTTGGGGATCGAGCCGAAGCAACTGGTTACGAGTGGTTAGCTGTAGAAGCAGCAGAATTACTATCTCGTCTCAAAACTAAGAACAGTAATAAGGTAAAAGCAATCTATACAGAAACGAAAATATCTTCTTTAGTAGATTTAGTCAAACCATATCAACCTTGGGAATTGTCTTTAAAAGCTCTGGCTAACTTACAAAAACCCCAGGTAGAGACCAAAATTGAAGCACAAAAGCGTTTGGTATGGTTAATTACTTTCTATTCCACTAGCTTTATGCTGCAACCCCGCGAACAAAAGATTACAGCTAAAGGAGACTGGAGTAAAGGTCGTCCCATTGCTCTTAAACGTTTATATAGTAACCCAGGTCAATTTGATTATCTTACTACTCAAGACTTGAGGGTATGTAGTCATATCGAAACTAACTACTATGGCTATTACGAAAAAGTTGAATATAGTTTTAGCGATCGCGCTATGTTGGCTTTAGTAGGTCATCCTTTAGTATTTTGGGAAAATTCCACCACAACCCGTGTCGATATTGTTTCTGGAGAGCCAGAATTAATCGTCAAAAAAGTCAAAGGAGAACGCTTAACCTTAGAGTTTTCTCCCAAGCTGAAAGGTGACAAAGAGCTTATTGTCGTTAAAGAAACTCCCACCAGGCTGAAAGTAATTGAGATTACCCCAGCGCATCAACGCATTGCGACTATTTTGGGCAAAAATAATTGTTTAAATGTGCCTGCTGCTGCTTCAGAACAGGTTTTAGCTGCCATTAGCGGAGTTTCTCCCATAGTTACCGTCCATTCTGATATTGGTGGCGGGGTGGAAAATGCCACGGAAGTTACAGCTAATTCTCAACCTCATTTACATTTATTACCCGCAGGAGAGGGATTAAAAGTAGCTTTACTCTGTCGTCCCTTTGGGGATGTTGGCTCGTATTATCGTCCTGGTAAGGGAGGTTCGACGGTAATTGCCGAAATAGAAGGCAAACGTCTGCAAACGACTCGACAGATGGAAAAAGAAGAGGAACTTGCCAATAATGTGCTTAAATCCTGTCCGATCCTCAATCGTTACGAACCAGAGGATGGAGAATGGCTAATTGAAGATCCAGAAGACTGTCTATCCCTATTATTAGAACTCCAGGAATTAGGAGATAAGGTAATTATAGAATGGCCAGAAGGAGAAAAACTAAGGGTAACTCATCAAGCGGGAATGAATAACTTCCAGATGCAGATTAAACGCCAAAATGATTGGTTTGCTGCTAGTGGGGAGTTAAAACTAGACGAAAATCTAGCTCTAGATATGGAAAACTTATTAATGTTACTGGAAAAAACTCCCAGTCGCTTTATTCCTCTGGGTGACGGTCAATTTGTCGCCCTAACGCAGCAATTTCGGCAAAAATTGGATGAATTAAGAACCTTTGGTAGTAAACAAGGTAAAGATTTGCGGTTTCATCCCCTCACTTCCCTCGTCTTAGAAGATGCGATCGCTGATGTGGGCAAACTGAAAGCAGATAAGCACTGGAAGCAACAGGTTAGCAAAATCAAAGCCATGAAGGATTTACAACCTCAGCTACCTTCTACCCTCCAAGCAGAATTAAGGGATTATCAACAGGAAGGTTTTGACTGGCTATCTCGTTTGGCTCATTGGGGTGTAGGTGCTTGTTTGGCAGATCAAATGGGACTGGGTAAAACTTTACAGGCTTTAGCGGTAATTCTCACCCACGCCACCCAAGGTGCCACTTTAATTATCGCTCCTACTTCTGTATGTATGAATTGGATTAGTGAAGCCCAGAAATTTGCTCCCACTTTAAATCCCGTACAGTTTGGTAATAGCGATCGCCAGAAGACTTTAGATGAATTACAACCTTTCGATCTTTTTGTTTGCAGCTATGGTTTATTACAGCAAGAAGAAGTAGCAGAAATGCTAGCAAAAGTGGAGTGGCAAACCATTGTCCTCGATGAAGCCCAGGCGATTAAAAATATGGCAACCAAACGCTCCCAAGCAGCTATGAAGCTACAGGGTAAATTTAAATTAATTACGACTGGGACACCTATCGAAAACCATCTAGGGGAATTGTGGAACTTATTCCGCTTTATTAATCCAGGTTTACTAAGCTCTTGGGAACAGTTTAACCAACGCTTTGCAATTCCCATTGAAAGGAATCAAGATAAGCAGACAAAGAAGCAACTCAAAAAACTCATTCAACCGTTTCTACTGCGTCGCACTAAAACCCAGGTACTAGAAGAATTACCCTCTCGTACAGAGATTACTCTCCACGTAGATATGTCCTCAGAAGAAATGGCATTTTATGAAGCTCTCAGGCAAAAAGCGATCGCCAAATTAGCAGACAGTGATGCTACTGCGGGTGCTAAACATCTACAAGTGTTGGCAGAAATTATGAAACTGCGTCGCGCTTGCTGTAATGCTCGTTTGGTCATGTCTGATAGTAATTTACCCAGTGCTAAATTAGAAGTATTTGGAGAAGTATTAGAAGAATTATTAGACAATCGCCACAAAGCTTTGGTATTTAGTCAGTTTGTCGATCATTTGCATATTATTCGCGATTATCTCGATCGCAGACAGGTTTCTTACCAATATCTGGATGGTAGTACTCCTACTAAACAACGCAAAGTGATGGTAGACAACTTTCAAGGGGGTAATGGGGATGTGTTTTTAATCTCTCTCAAGGCTGGCGGTACGGGACTCAATCTCACTGCTGCGGATTATGTCATCCACATGGATCCCTGGTGGAATCCCGCAGTAGAAGACCAAGCTTCAGACCGCGCTCACCGCATTGGGCAACAACGCCCTGTAACTATTTATCGTCTGGTAACGAAGGGGACAATTGAAGAAAAGATAGTCGAGTTACACCAACACAAAAGGGATTTAGCCGATAGTTTGCTCGAAGGAACAGAGATTAGCGGTAAGATGTCTACTGATGAACTGTTGCGCTTGATGACTCAGTAAAATCATCAAAAACTAAAATACAATTGAGTCTTACTAATTTCTAGTTTTAAATCTCGCTAGGTTTAGCCCCATTAACCGTTGTTTCTTCCATTAATGTAGGAGTGCAATCATGTTGAAATTCAATTCCAGGTTTGTATTCGCCTTAATCTTACCGTTGCTAATAATAAATGACTCTGCTTTGGCGCAGCTTTCAGATACAGCCAGCTGGACCTCCACTGTACAGCTCGATTACAGCAGCACTCCAAATATCACCTACCTGAAGGCGAATAATGTCCAATTAAAGCTTGATGTCTATGCACCGCGAAATGCTGAAGAACCAGTTCCAACACTTATTTATTTTCACGGCGGTGGTTGGATAATTGGTGCAAAGGAAAAAAGCGTCTTGCGTCTGTTACCTTATTTGGAAATGGGTTGGGCAGTAGTTAATGTTCAATACCGATTAGCTAATATTTCTCCTGCACCGGCTGCCGTCGAGGACTGCCTTTGCGCTCTTCGATGGGTAATCCGAAACGCAGATCATTATGGTTTCGATGCTAATAAACTTGTTGTCTCAGGTACTTCCGCTGGTGGTCATCTAGCTCTTACTACAGGAATGCTACCTGCCAGTGCAGGACTTGACCGTCAATGTCCAGGTAAGGAAGAACTCAAGGTAGCAGCAATTGTGAAATGGTATGGTATTACCGATGTAGGGGATTTGCTTGAGGGAGAAAATATACAATCCTATGCAGTACAGTGGATGGGAAGTACGACAGACCGCATGGAAATTGCCGAACGTGTTTCTCCCCTTAATTATGTACGAAGTGATTTACCACCAATAATTACCATACACGGTGATGCTGATACTGTAGTTCCATACAGCCATGCTGTTCAGCTTCACCAGGTGCTAGAAGGGGCAAAAGTTCCCAACGAACTAATTACTGTTCCTGGTGGTGGTCATGGTGGTTTTACGAGGAATGAAATGTTGGACATCTACGACACTATTCAAAAATTTCTGAATACCCACATAGTCAATAGGACTGACGCACTGTAAAAATTCATTATCGTGTGCATCAACGAAGATAGGTCGTTTCAGGCTTTTCTCAATCATCCTTTGATAAGTAGCGATCGCCTAAAAATTGTTAAAAATAAAGTCTGAAACCCTGAAACCCATACCCCATATTTGTTATTTTCTGTCAATGCGTAAGTCCTAATAGTTTATGCTATCGGGATTTCAAATAAAGAGATTGTAATGTTTTCCCGTCAGTGGGATACTCAGCTAAAGTATAGTTACACAATACAGAAAAGCGAGTGCCATCGGCTGTAATAAAAATCTGTTTTCTCAAGGTAGCCATAATTTCTCCAAGGCGATCGCTCATCCCTATTTTAGTTAAACTAGCTGTAGCGATCGCAAATTCACCATGACCCCAATAGCCTAAAATAGCATTGTTCCGAAATGCAGCTTGCAGTAGACGACCCCATCTTTGCAAAACTCGATCACCAATGTTGTGACCATATTTGCGGTTAATCTGGTGGAGATCGTCGATCGTCAAAATCACAAAACAACAGGATTGATTATTTTCTTCTGCTTGTTGTAGTAGAGATTCTAATTCTTGACTAGACTTTAATTGATTCATCAGTCCAGTTATGGGTTCTTTGTAAGCCAGGTTTTGTAATAAACGATTGCGTTCTAAGCGGTTATTAATACGAGTCAGTAATTCCGAGCCTATAATTGGTTTAGTGGCATAATCATCTGCTCCTGCGGTAAATACTTGTTGAATAGTCTCTGAGTCACGACGAGCAGTCAGAAAGAGAATGGGTAAGCTTTGCCAATTAGGGTCAGTTCTAATAGTCTGACAGAGTTCAATTCCATTTATTTCGGGCATTTCTACGTCTAAAATCAACATATCGGGGTTGGTAGACTGTAGCACTTCCCAAAAACGTAAAGGATTATCTAAAGCTGTCATTCTGATTCCCCAAGGTTCTAACAAGGGACGAATAGCTGCTAAGAATAGGGGGTCATCATCTACTACTAAAACACTAGTTTCTCCAGAGCGGTCGCGCTGTAGTAATCGATCGACACTTTGCCAAACTTGAGTAGGAGTTACTGGTTTAACTAAAAAACCAGCAGCACCAAAGCGAACAACGGTAAGTCGATCGAGTAAACTTTCTTCTCTAGAAAGAATTAAAACAGGTATAGCAGGAGTCTGGCTGGCTAAATCGTTAATTAAAGCTAAATATGCTCTTTCTTGCTCTATGGCATCGATATCTAAAACAACTAGGTAGGGAGAGTGATTAGTCAACCAGGTTTTCGCTCGCTCGATATTATCTACCTGCTTCCAGCTGAGATTGGCTGAGGTAGCTAAATGTTGTAATTCTGAACCTAATTCTAGTTCAGAGGATATTAACAAGAGTTTTTCCGTCTCATTTGTCAGTGTAGAAGTTACTGTCTCTTCAAGAGCTAAAAGACTGCGTAAATCTGCCACTAAAGAAATAAACTTATTTTTCTCTGGAGTCGCTAAAATTGGATGAGCTTGCATTAGAGTTTCAATTTCTCTTGCCAAATTAGTACCAACCTGGCGCTCGAACATCCCTAACACTCCAGCTAATTTATGAGCAGCTTGTTCGGCAGAATGATGTAAATCTGAAGATAATTCTGCTTTTTCTAAGGCTAATACGGCTTTTTGTAATACTTTCATTCTCTCAGCCATCAAACCTTGATATTGCTGCCACATTTCCTCCATTTTCTGATTGAATTCTTGTTCGACAGAGCTAGAGGTAGACTTGTCAACTTCTGCTATTTCTGGTTCTGGTTGAGCAATTTTAGGATTGAGACGATAACCAATACCATAAACATTTTCAATCCAATCTACTACTCCTGCTTGCTTTAATTTTTTGCGTAATCCTTTGATATGAGCTTTAACACTTTCTTCCTGGGGTGGATCGTCAAATGTCCACAGGCGATCGAGAATTTGTCCCCGACTAAATACCCTAGCTGGGTTACGGAGAAATAACTCTAGTAGATTATATTCTTTAGGCGTTACTTTAATTGGTTTTGATTTATAACTAACTTCACAACTAATAGGATCTAAACGAAGTTCCTGAACTTCCAGTACAGTAGTAGGAACAACTTCTCCTCTACGAGATAAGGCTCTAATTCTGGCATGAAGTTCACCTAAGTCTAGGGGTTTGATCAGATAATCATCTGCTCCTGCATCTAACCCACGAATACGCTCTTGGTTAGCATCTTTGGCTGTCATTAATAGAATGGGAGTGGAATAGCCTTCTTTGCGTAGTTTGGCACACAAACTAATTCCATCTAATTCAGGTAAACCTACATCTAACAAAACTAGTTCGTATTCTCCACTCTCGCAGTATTCCCATCCTAATTGTCCATCTTCTGCCACATCAACGACATGATTCTGACTGGTAAGAGATTGTCGTAGCACATCTTGCAAAATTTCATCATCTTCCACCAGCAAAATACGCATTGTTAACTCCTCTCTTCTGATGCTCTATACCCCGATCATCATGCTAAATCGGGAAGAAATGGAGAAATTATAGGTTCTCTTTTGCTTTCATATCTCCGTACCAAACCGCTTTCTTTGAGGTATAAATAAATATATCTAAGCGCGATCGCTATCTTATAATCTTTTTCCTTCCTGACCATGGCTGGAAATATTAAATTTAAAAAAGTCAAAAAAACTCTCGAACAAGCAGGGATTAAATTTGTTCGCATTCTGTGGTGTGACAATGCCAACATCATTCGTGGCAAAGCGGTACATCTAGATTTACTCGGTCACGATTACTTTAATTATGGGGTGGGTATATCTATGGGACAGCAAGGAGTCCCAGTAATGTACGATGCCGTTATACCCGAAACGGGTTTGAGT
>JAAUYH010067834.1_pt1 | contig 20415 bp, 17 predicted proteins | sample 7278061 | NCBI WGS metagenome assembly JAAUYH01 (sample SAMN14350203, study PRJNA611818) | marine sediment metagenome | isolation source: surface marine sediment (0.6m) | place: French Polynesia: Moorea | collected 2018-08 | reverse complement strand
TTCAGGGTGAGCGATTTGACAACTACTACGTTGGCAAGGGTTCGACCTTTCCTCTCCTGAACGGCGGTGTCGGCATTCTCTACGAGGCAGCCGCGGCGCTTGGGCGGGAGATCGAAACACCGAACGGCCTGCGCACGTACCGGGAGAACATCCGTAAGCAGTTCCGAACCAGTATCGCGAGTATCCGTGCCGGCGCCAGTCAGCGTCTGGACTATCTTCGCTACCAGAAGCGCTTCTATTCAGACGCCGTAGATGCTGCGGAAAAGAGTCCGACCCAGGCATGGGTGTTCTCGGCAAACGGCGACTCGGCCCGGCTCAGAGCATTCATCGAGTTGCTCGAAACGCATCGTATCGACGCGTTTGCTCTGACTCGCGACTTCGAAAGGGACGGCATTGTCTTTGAGCAAGCTCATTCGATGGTCGTTCCAACGGCACAGCCGCAATACACGCTGATTCGCAGCATCTTCGAAACGGTGGATACCTTTGAAGACGCGACGTTTTACGATGTATCCACGTGGACGCTGCCGCCAGCCTTTGGCCTCGACTATGCCGAGCTATCGAGACGCGAACTGCGCGGTCTGGCAGGCGGGGAATATGCATTCGAAACGGCCACCGGCGCCGTACCGCAGTCGAGTTTCGGCTACGTTCTCGAGTGGGCACCGTACCTTGCGCCGCGTGCTCTGTATCGTCTGCTCGAGGAGGGTCTGCTGGCCCGGGTCGCAACCGAGCCGTTCCAGGTCGAGACGACGGAGGGGCCACGGTCCCTGCCGCGCGGCAGCATCTTCGTTCCACTGGACCGCCAGACGGTGTCGCGCGAGGAGATTCTCGCACTGATGCAGGATGTCGCCGGAATCGAAGGCCAGCGCGTCCACGCGCTGACGTCAGGTCGAAGTGTGAATGGAACCCGCGGCGTCAATGTAGGTGGTCCGTCTTTCCATCCGCTCAGGAAACCCGAGGTCCTGATGGCCATTGGAGAGGCCGTCGATCTGTACGACGCCGGCGAAATCTGGCACCTGCTGGACTATCGCATGGATATTCCTCTGACCATGAGAGACGTTGATAAGCTCGCGGACATCGACTGGTCTCGCTACACGCATATCGTGATGCCTTCGGGAGACTATTCGGCGCTGGATCCCCTGGTCTCGGATCGCCTGCGCCAGTGGATTAGCGAAGGTGGTACGCTCGTCGCGTTCAGTGAAGCAATCACCTGGCTTCGAGGCGTAACACTTGACTATGTCCCCGAGCCAGACGGTGTGTTGGCACCGGATATGGATGCGACGGTTGAAGACGAGATGACTGAAGACGCTGAGGATGAGGAGCCGGTAGGCCGGTTCGACTATGCCAGCAAGGATGATCGCGAGGCCGTCGATGTCCTCGGCGGCGCGATTTTCCGCGCAGACCTGGACACATCGCATCCTTTGGGCTTCGGTATCTCTCGCCGGGATATTGCGCTGCACAAAAACCACAAGGAAGTGCTGGAGCCGACAGATAACCCTTACGCCGTTGTCATTCAGTACGCTGAGCAACCGCTATTGTCAGGTTACGCGTCGGAAGAAAACCGGCAAGCCATAGCATCTACGCCCGCGCTGATCGCCGAGCGCTATGAGAGCGGATCGATCATCCTGTTTGCCGACAATACAAACTTCCGAGGCTACTGGTATGGGACCAACAAGCTGTTCCTGAACAGCCTGTTCTTCTCGAAGGCATTCAGCGCACCGGAAGAATAGCCTGATCTCACGGCGAGGCGGCCCTGCCTAGGCGTTCTGGTCGCGTTGCAGCGACAGCTCGATGACTTGCGCCAACTGCGTGTCGCCTATGCTCTCTTCTGAGGTGCCGACGCGATTGCGGCCCTCGGACTTCGCTTTGTAGAGAGCTTCGTCGGCGACTCGCAGCAGTTCCTCCGGGCCGTCGCCGGGCGGAACGATACTCGATACGCCAGCGCTGATGGTCACCATCTTCGATGTCGGTGACGCGACGTGCTCGAACATGTTCTTGACGACTTCCTTGCGCACGTCCTCGATAATTCGTGCCGCCTGTCCCGTGTTGCAGCCGGGCAGCAGGACAACGAACTCTTCGCCGCCGTAGCGCGCCGCGAGATCCAGTGGTCGCTTGGCCGCCGTCTCGATGATCGGGGCAATGTTGATCAGGCAGTCGTCGCCAGCCTGGTGTCCGTAGTGGTCGTTGTATTGCTTGAAATGATCGATGTCTACGAGTGCGAGAGCGATGGGAATCTGCTCACGCTGGCAGTGCCGCCAGGTCCGGTCGAAGTGCTTGTCGAAGGCGCCGCGGTTGGCGATCTTCGTCAACGCGTCCTGATCCGCCATGAATCGAAGCTCCCCTTCTTCGAGGAAGCTCAGTCGTTTGCTGTATTCGAGGTTGTAGAGGCCCGTGGTGCCTATGACATTCGCGAAGGTGAGCATGACGCCACTGAAGACCAGCGTATTACCGGGCATAGGGCCAACGACACCTACGGTGATGAACATTGCATACAATGCGACCGAGGTGGCGACGGCCGGCCAGAACCTCAAGCCCAGGTAGAAGTAAATGTAGAAGGTGCTCAACAGATAGCCCGTCAGGTCCGACGCGTTGCCGAACGCGCCGCCGGCCGATTCCATGAACAGGGTCGTCATACCGATACTCATGCCGACGGCGACACCCGCGTAGGTCAACAGGCTTCGGAAACGTGCCATGTAGGTAAACGCGAACATCAGGATGATCAGCGGCTGCGTTATCGCTGTACGCATCGGGATGCTGGGATCGCTGAATCCCGGACCGTCAAAGAAGTAGTCCATGGTCGGGAAGGACAGCTGGTATAGCGAGCCGATCATCAGCGCGAGCCGCAGCTGGGACAGGCCGGCGCAGCCAACGTCTTCCAGGTATTCTTTTTCGAGCGTGGGTTCGAACCGGAGTGCTTTAAAGCCGCGTTCGATTTGACTGTGATAGAGGGACTTCATAGTAGAGGCTTTAGTGTCTCGTTGTTATCAAGTGCACGAGCCGCCCGGGCAGTAAAGGCGCGCAGCTCGTCCCCCGAGATATCGGCCGACGGTGGGGAAAATTTAGCTCTCGATAAAATCTTTTCTGCGCGTGTGTTGTGCCGAATCCGCGCATAAGTCCCTGTTTTTGTTAGGTGACACGTGCAGCGCCCCGTAATTGGGTAGTTCTGATGGCCAGAGCGTGAAGCGTGGGGCTGCACTCGACCCGACGCCGGGACTGGAGCCGTCCTGCGACGGTATGCCCTGTTTGGGCATCTACGTTATCGATGACTAACACTGGGGAGACACAACAATGAAGTACCGATGGATGACCTTGCTTCTGCCGTTCCTTGCGACGGCGTTCGCCGGCGAGCACAGCAAGATGGAAATCAAGGTGATCAGCAGTGATACCGACGGCGTGGTGAGAATCGACAGCGACGACCTCGACTTCGATTTGCTCGAGATGCAGGTCGGTGAAAATCGCTCGATTGTCGACAGTAACGGCAAGAACGTACTGATCACGCGGACTGACGACGGCTTTGACCTCAACGTCGATGGCGATGTCGTCCAGATTCCCGACCCGGGCAAGCTGCACGGCGTTGGAGACTTTGACACGGATATCGACGTTGACGTCATCCACAAGAAGGTCCATATCGGCGACGCGGACGAGTCAGGCGCCGTCATCGTGACGCGCGGTGTAATCGAGCCGGTTATCCAGGAGCAGATTCGTTCCCTGTTGCAGTCGGCCGGCGTCGACGGTGACGTCCGATTCGTGGAAGGTGGTGGCGATGGCCCGCACATCATCAAGGATGTACGCGTCATTCGCGAGAAGTCGCTCTAGTAGTCGAAAGCCCCGCCGCCAGCATTGTGTTGGCGGCCGGCTCTACGCTTGCTTCTTTTTTCTAGCGCTCCTGGGCCGCAGACGATCGCGAGATCAGCCAGACGTCGCGTAGGAGACGGCTATCTCGGCTGCAAGGCGTGCATTGTTTACCACCAGCGCCATGTTCGCGGCCAGACTGTCGCCGGCGGACAGTTCGGTGATTCGTTGGAGCAAGAATGGCGTCGCGTCCTTCCCGGTAATGGCTGCAGCCTCCATCTCTTTGATCGCCGTGTTGATTAGCCTGTCCATCGTCTCGCGTGGCAACGCGTGCGCTGCCGGAATCGGGTTCGCAATAAGCGTGCCGTTGTTCAGCCCAATGGAATCGTGGGCAATCAGCATTGCCGCGATGTCAGCTGCCGTTTCCACGCGGTAGTCCAGCGGCAATCCGCTGTCCCTCGCATAAAAAGCAGGCAGGTTGTCGATGCGGAATCCGAGAACGGCGACACCCTTGGTTTCCAGGTATTCCAGCGTTCTTGGCAGATCCAGGACAGACTTTATGCCGGCGCAGACCACGGCGACCGGTGTCTGAGCCAGCTCCTCGAGGTCTGCAGAAACGTCCAGGGTGTTCTCGTATCCCCGGTGCACGCCACCGATACCGCCCGTCGCAAAAATCCTGATGCCAGCGAGATGGGCGATCATCATTGTCGCGGCGACCGTTGTGCCCCCGGTCAGCTTGCTCGCAACCGCCGCGGCGAGGTCGCGACGACTGGCCTTGATGGCCGACGTATCGGCGAGCTTGTCCATTTCGTCTGGCGTCAGGCCGACGACCAGGTCTCCGTCGACGATCGCGATTGTGGCGGCACGGGCGCCGGAAGCTTCAACAGCCGACTCGACATTTCTCGCGCACTCGACGTTCTGCGGAAAGGGCATGCCATGGCTGATGATCGTCGATTCCAGGGCGACGATCGGTTCGCTATTCCTTAGCGCAATTGCCACTTCATCCGAGACCCGCAGCGGCCTACGCATATCGGTTCTCCTCCAGTTGATAGGTCTCGGTCAGTTGTTTCAGGGCTTGCGCGTCCACAGTTGCGGTGGACGATTCCAGTGCAATTCTCGCGACATCGTTGGCGAGCTCAGCCATTTCTGCTGTAGCCGTGTCGTTCAGAGACCCGAGAATGAGCCCGGCTACCAGCGCATCGCCAGCCCCGCTAACGGACGCTACGCTGGCGGCGCGCCTGGCGGGTACGAGCCTCGCGGTCGTTCCGTCGGCCGCGAAGACGCCGTGGGCGCCGAGCGAGATGAATACCTGTCCGACGCCACGTTCCAGAAGCGCTCGTGCTGCGCTGCCGGCCTGCTGCCTGCTGCGCAGGCGTTTCCCGAGCAATGCGCCGGCTTCAATGAGCGTCGGCTTCAGTATGTCTATCCGGGAGAGGAAAGCGGCAAGCCTGGGCGCCTTCGCAACTGAAACCGGGTCAGCAATGATTGTCTTGTCAGAAAACCGGTCGAACAGATAGCCAAGCGCGTTTTCACTCAAGTTTGCGTCGAGGAATATGGCGCTGGCATTTCGAAGGCTCGACTCCTGTTCCTGCAAGAGCTCGACGCTCAGCTGGTCCATAATCTCCATGTCGGATATCCCTGCACCCAGGTCACCCCGCTCATCGAAGATGGAGACGTAGGTTGCGGTGCGTTGGCCGGCGAGCCTGACGATGCCCGCCACGTCGATACCGGCATTGTGTGCGGTACTTGCGATCAGGTCGCCGTGATTGTCATCGCCGACGACCGTAATCAGACGGCAGTTGATGCCGAGCCTCGAAGTGCTCTCCGCGACGTTGCGTGCAACACCACCGGCAGACAGGGTGACGGTGCCCGGATTCGAGTCACCCGCTCGCAGCCGCGCAGCCGGTCGACCGCTTATGTCTATGGTTGCACCGCCAACAGCTACGACATACGGCGCTTCGTTGAGGACGTACGCTCGTCCTCGGATAAGCCCCTTTGCGCCCAGGTTGGTTATATGAACTGCGACGGCGGCACGCGATAGACCGAGTCGGGAAGCAATGGCCTCCTGGGACGCCATCGGGTTGTTCCGGATGCAGTCGAGAACCTGCCTTTCTCTTGGGGTCAGCATTAATAAAGATTAGCATTACTAATGTTTATTAAGAAAGTATTATTGTGCCCGGATGCGGATTGCCTGAAGTTCTCTGAAAAAGACCCGGACGTAGAGTATGCTCTCGACTATCTGGGCTATCGTGCTGAAACCGCGGTTCTGATTGGGGTTCGGAAATCGTCGCCCGTCCAGCAGCCGATGCCCGGCAGCCGAATACGGAGCGTGCAGTCCGGCGCCTGTCTCATTGACCGACAATGCCGTTACAACGGCAGGGGAAAACATGTCAAAAACCGATGACAATCTCGCGTTGTTCTGCGACTTCGAAAACATCGCTCTCGGAGTACGAGACGCGAAGGACGCCGAATTCGACATCAACCATGTGCTGGAACGGCTGCTCGTTAAGGGAAGCATCGTTGTCAAGAAGGCGTACTGTGACTGGGAGCGCTATCGCGAGTTCAAGAAACCGATGCATGAAGCGGCGTTCGAACTGATCGACATTCCTCATGTTCGGCAATCCGGCAAGAACTCGGCAGATATCCGCATGGTCGTCGATGCCCTGGACTTGTGCTACACGAAGTCGCACGTCAACACATTCGTGATCATCAGCGGCGATTCGGATTTCTCGCCGCTCGTCAGCAAGCTTCGTGAAAACGCCAAGACCGTTATCGGTGTCGGCGTCAGGAATTCGACGTCGGACCTGCTAACCAGCAATTGCGATGAGTTCATCTTTTATGACGACCTCGTTCGCGAGCAGAAGCGTCGAGGGCAGAGCAAGGCGTCCTCGAAGACGCGCAAACGCAAGCAGACCAAGACCCAGAAGCCCGACGAGGCGCAGGAAGCCATCGATCTGGCGCTTGAAACGGCCGCCGCGCTGAAGGCTGAGCGCGGCGATGAGGAGAAGCTGTGGGGCTCGATGGTCAAGCAGGCGCTAAAAAGGCGACGTCCTGGGTTTAACGAAAGTGCTTATGGCTTCGAGTCGTTCAGCAAGCTGCTCGAGGAAGCTCAAAAACGCGGGCACCTGGACCTGGAGCTCGACGAGCGTTCAGGCGGCTACATCCTGCGGCGGCTGAATAGTTGAAGTCGCCGCTGCCGTCAGGCAGCGTTTAGAACGAGTCTTAGGTTTGGTGACCTTTCCAACAGCGAATCTCGTCTTCGAGAGGCGGCTTTCATGATGGGATGAGACGCAGTTTGCGCAGAAACTGCACAGAGTTCGTGAGGCGTGTCTGCGAATTTACTTGAAGTAGAAAACGCAAATATCGGTTTCAAAAAGACCTCCGAAATCTCCTCTTCATAATTGCAAATGAAAGCATTGCACTCACACTCCAGATCGCTATTCTCGATACTGAGGCGAGAGCCTCCGCAGCAAGTCCGCTTGCTGTAACCGCCCTGCTGAATGAGGTCCGAGCCTCACCAAGTGTCGGGGGCGGAGGACGCAAACGGCGGAACCTGCGAGGAAAGCGCGAAGCGAAAGCGGAGCGGTGGAATCGAAGGAACGCAGTGGTCGACTCGGAACAGACCGATGTGTTACGCCAAGGGTAACCCGATACCAAGAACGTGCTCGGGTCGGAGAGGGAGAAGGAAGCCGAAAGGTGACCGGATCGCTCGAAGAGACGAAAACGCGACCAAGCAGTACTACCTATGCGTCCACTAACACAAGCAGCCGAGAGGCTGCTTTGTTGTATCTGGGGCACGCCCAGCCCCGATTCCGGCCAATCCCGCTCTGCTTACCGACCGGCTTACGAAACACTTGAGAACCTTCGTCTCGCTGCCAATCTCCAATCGATCTAAAGGCGTCGCCACAAAGCGGCTCGCGGATGTAGACACGATCTCCGTGATTCTGCGAGACTGCGATCACAGCCTGAACGGGGAAACCTTATGCTTCGAAGAATCGCCTTTCTGCTCGCGCTCGCCGTTGCCTGTTCCAGCGCAATGGCCGACAGCCCGACGCTTGAGCGCATCGCAGAAACGGGAGAGTTCAGAATCGGCTACGTGCCAGACGCGCCGCCGCTATCTTTCAAGGACTTCGAAGGCGATGCCATCGGCTACTCGGTTGATCTTTGCAAGCACATCGCGGCGACGGTCAAGGATCACCTGGGTCTCGAGAAGCTGGAGACCAGTTTCGTTCCCCTGGTATCGATGGAGGATCGGATCTCCGCAGTCGAGAAGGGTGACGTGGACATCGAATGCGGTGCGACGACGGTAACCTTGTCGCGGCGGGAGCGTGTTGACTTCACGTTGATGACGTTCATCACCGGCAGCGCCATCCTGTCTCGCATCTCCAGGCCGATCAACACGCTTGACGATGCGGGCGGCAAGACGATTGCGGCGATTCGTGGCACAACGACTGAAGCAGTCGTCCGCAGGTTTGCCGAGATCAATGAGATTCCGATCAAACTTGCACTGATCGACACCCACGACGAGGGCATGGAGCTGTTGAATGCCGGTCGCGTCGACGGTTACGCGTCCGATCGCGCCATGCTGATAGGGCAGGTCTTCAGAGCGGACAATGCCAAGGAAGAATACGCGATGAGTCGGGGCGCTCTGTCATTCGAACCTTACGCCATGATGATTCGTCGCGGCGACAGCGAGTTTCGCCTGGTCGCGGATCGAGCGCTGGCGGAGCTCTTCCGTGGCATTCGGATTCGCCGGCTGCACCAGATCTGGTTCGGTCAGTTGGGCGAACCCATGACTCCTGTCGTCGAAGCGATGTACCAGTTCCAGGCGGTAGGCGAATAATCCGGCCGGCTGAGGCTTGGCCAATACGCCGCTAGGCAGAGCCGTTCGTCGGAATAAATATCGTCGCCGGGTGTTCCAGCATCTGTCGAATCTCCTGGACCATCGCGGCAGCGTCGTAACCGTCGACGAATCGATGGTCGAATGACGTAGACAGATTCATCATAAGCCGAACGGCGACCTGTCCGTTGACGACCATAGGACGCTCGACCGCACGGTTTACGCCGATGATGCCAACTTCCGGCATGTTGATGACTGGTGTCGAAACGATGCCACCCAGCTTGCCGAGGCTCGTTATCGTAATGGTCGACCCGCTGAGCATGTTCTTGTTTGCCGTATTGTTGCGGGCAGCGTCCGTCACTTCCCTGATGCGTGCAGACAGCTGGTTGATGTCGAGCCGTTCAGCATTGTGGACCACCGGCACCTTCAGCCCGTCTGGCGTCTGAGTCGCTATGCCCAGGTGCACCGGACCGTGCTGAATGATGACATTGCGCTCCCTGTCGTAGGTCGCGTTGCATTGCGGGAATTGGTTGATCGCACGAATCAGGGCCAGTGCCAGGAAGGGCAGCAGGGTCAGTCGCTCACTTCGATTCGCGTTGAGGTGTTTACGAAGTGCTTCGAGCTCTGTGATGTCGACCTCTTCAACGTATGAGAAGTGCGGTATTTCGCGCTTGGCCGTGCTCATGCGCTCCGCGATCATCCGGCGCAAACCGATGACCTTGATTTCCCTGGTCTCGGGGGCGACGTGCTGCTGGATCGGTGCGCTGCCGGCGAAGGCCTGGCGTTTCAGGTACTGGTCGAAGTCGCGTCGCGTGATCCGGCCGCCGGGCCCGCTGCCGGGCACCTGGGACAGGTCGACGCCGAGTTCTTTCGCACGCCGGCGATTGGCCGGCGAAGTAATCACGCGGGTTCGCCCGTTGACGTCGAAGGCCGGCTCGGCGACCGGCTGCGGTGGCTGAGCTTCTGCGACAGGCGCAGGCTCGGGAACAGGGGCTGGCTTCTCAGGCTCTACGGGCGGCACTTCCGCGGCATGCCCGGCGCTTTCTTGCTGCGGTACCGCGTCGGCCGCGGTTTCGAAAACAACGAGCGGTGCCCCGACGGCGACGATGTCGCCGGGCTCACCCGCCAGCCTGATGACTTTACCGGAGACTGGTGCAGACAGCTCGACGGCCGCTTTGTCTGTCATCATCGTGCCAACGACGGTTTCCTCTTCGACCTGGTCCCCTACCTTGATGAACCATTCGGCGATCTCCGATTCAACCGTGCCCTCGCCGAGGTCCGGCAGCTTGAAGACGTACTCGCTCATGCTTCCTCCATCATCTTCCTGATGCCGGCCATCATGCGTTTCTTGCCGGGGAAATACTGCCATTCGAACGCATGCGGGTAGGGCGTGTCCCATCCTGCGACACGACCTATCGGTGCTTCAAGATGATAGAAGCAGTCTTTCTGGATCCTTGCCGCCAGTTCCGCGCCGTATCCGGCGAATCGCGTCGCCTCGTGCGCGACAAGACATCGGCCAGTCTTCCTGACCGAGTCGCTCAGCGTCCCGGTGTCCAGCGGGAAGATGGACCGAACGTCGATGACTTCCGCGTCAACCCCGGTGGCTTCCGCCGCCGCCTGCGCGACGTGAACCAGGGTTCCGTAGGTCACGATGGTCAGCTCTTCCCCAGACTGAACGACTTCCGCACTGCCCAGCGGTACCGTGTAGTAGCCCTCCGGTACTTCCCCCTTGGGGTGAGAGGTCCAGGGCACGGCGGGTTTGTCCGGGTCACCGTCGAACGGGCCGTTGTAGATTCGCTTGGGCTCGAAGAACACGACCGGGTCGTCCGATTCGATCGCCGATATCAGCATGCCCTTCGCGTCATACGGGTTGGACGGCATGACGGTCTTGATACCGCTGATGTGCGCGAAGATGGCCTCCGGACTCTGTGAGTGCGTCTGGCCACCCCGAATGCCGCCGCCACAGGGTGTGCGGATCGTGACCGGCGAGAAAAACTCGCCGGCAGATCGATAGCGCAAACGGGCAAGTTCGCTGACGACCTGGTCGAAACCCGGGTAGATATAGTCTGCGAACTGGATCTCTGCGACCGGCCGGAGTCCGTTGACGCCCATCCCGATGGCGGCGCCTATGATGCCGCCCTCTGCGATCGGCGCATCGATGACGCGATGTTCACCGTACTTGCGCTGCAGACCGTCCGTGCAGCGAAACACGCCGCCGAAGTAACCGACGTCTTCGCCCAGAATGACGACGCCCGGGTCCTTGTCCATGACAACGTCGAGCCCGGAGCGGATCGCTTCGATCATATTCATTTGTGCCATGGCTTATTCTCCGCTCTCGATCTCGAGCATGTATCGCCGTTGCGATTCCAGGCTGGGCGGAATCTCCGCGAACACGTCGTCGAACATCGTTGCGGGATCGAGGAACGGCCCCTCAGTCATCGTTCCCGCTTTCTGTGCTTCCTTCCACGCTGCCAGCACCTCGGTCTTCAGTTCTTCCGTCAAGGCCTCGTGCTTCTGTTCCGACCAGTGGCCTTCGGTGATCAGGTGTTGCTTGAGCCGCTCGATCGGGTCACCCAGCGGGAACGCCGACCACTCGTCCTTCGGCCGATACTTCGACGGATCGTCGCTCGTAGAGTGGGCGCCGCCACGATACGTCACGAGTTCGATCAACGTCGGGCCGCCGCCGCGCCTCGCGCGGTCCGCTGCCCACAATGTGACTGCGTACACGGCCAGCAGGTCGTTGCCATCGACGCGGATGCCCGGGATGCCCAGGCCGAGACCGCGCGCCGCAAACGGCCGACGCTCGCCGCCGGCAAATCCCTGGAAGGTCGAGATCGCCCACTGGTTATTGACGACATTCAGAATGACCGGCGCCTGGTAAACGGCAGCAAAAGTCAGCGCGTGGTGGAAGTCGGCTTCGGCCGTGCTGCCATCACCGAGCCAGCTGGCGGCGATATGATCTTCGCCGCGAATGGCCGAGGCCATGGCCCAGCCGACGGCGTTCGGATACTGGGTGCCGAGGTTGCCGGATATCGAGTAAATGTTGGCTTTCTTGCTGTGATACATGATCGGCAGCTGACGGCCCTTGCACATATCCCGCGTATTCGAAAGACACTGGCACATCATGTCGACCAGCTTGACGCCGCGGAGCATGTACAGCCCCTGGTTCCTGTACGACGGGAAGCACATGTCGCCGGGACGAAGCGCCATGCCCTGTGCGATCGATACGGCTTCCTCGCCGGCCGCCTGCATATAAAAGGATATGCGGCCCTGTCGCTGGATCTGCCACATGCGATCGTCGAAAACCCGGTTCAGCAACATCCAGCGCAATGCGACCTGCAGCTTGTCCGGATCAATGGCCGGATTCCACGGGCCCACCGCCTTGTGATCCTCGTCCAGGACGCGCACGAGGTCCTCACTGAGGTACTCGATGTCGCGCGTCCTCGAATTGACCGGCGGTTTGTCGACACTGCCGGCCGGGCTCAGATTGAGGTAACTGAAGTCAGGCTTCTCGCCCGGCCGAGCGGTCGGTCTCGGAATATGCAGTCTGGATTTCTTGCTTGCCATTATCAGCTTCCTGTTCTTGTGCTCAGGCAATGCGCCGTGAGTCTGTTTTTTTCGCCTCTCTGACGATCGACTCTGCCACCCGGTCGGCGACGACATTCGTTGATTCGTTGGACTCATCGGACCTGGCATAAATAGCACTGAGGCGTTTGGCGATCTGGTCGATCTCTTCGCGAACTACCTGCTCAGTGGCGCCGCCCACGTATTCCCTGGCCACGGCAATGATGCCGCCAGCGTTGATGACGTAGTCGGGGGCCAACAGGATGCCGGCGTCTCGCAGCAGCTTTCCGTCAGCGTCGCGTCCGAGTTGGTTGTTGGCGGCGCCGGCGACGATCTTTGCCTTGATTCCGGGGATGCTCTGCTGGTTGATGACATTGCCGAGCGCGCAGGGCGACAGGATGTCACAGTCGACGCCGAGAATAGACTCGATCCCGACCGCCGTCGCCCCGAACTCGTCGGTGACCCGGCGCAGGTTGTCCCGACTGACGTCGGCGACGATCAATTCTGCGCCGGCCGCATGCAGAAGCTTGCAAAGCTGGTAGCCGACATGCCCGACGCCCTGGATCGCCACACGGAGCCCTTTCAGTTCTCGCGTGCCAAACACGTGTTCGGCCGAAGCCGCCATGCCGTTGAAAACGCCCAGTGCGGTCCACGGCGACGGGTCGCCGCCCACGAGACGACTTTGTTCGCTGACCCCGGTTACGTACGGTGTGATCTCGCGCACGACCTGCATGTCGCCGACCGCTATCCCTACGTCCTCCGCCGTGATGTAGGTGCCGTCGAGCGAGTGCACCGCGCGACCGAAGGCATGGAACAGCTCGCGACTCTTGGGTGCTTCGTCCCTTGCCATTATGACGGCCTTGCCGCCGCCCAACGGGAGACCGGCTATCGCGTTCTTGTAGGTCATGCCGCGTGAAAGTCGCAAGACGTCCGTCAGCGCCTCGGTGCTGTTCGCGTATTGCCAGCGTCGGCAGCCGCCGGCAGCGGGTCCCAGCGCGGTGGAGTGCAGGGCGATGATGCAGTTCAAGCCGGACGCGGCATCTTCGATGAAATGCACGGCTTCATGGTGGTCAAATTCGGGGTGATCGAAAACGCTCATGACTGTCCTTAAAGAAGCCGATGGTCAGGTATGCACAATATATCGCCTTGAGCGCCACAAATTGTCGCGAAAACTGGATCTAAGTTGCTGAAAGAAGCATGTATAATGCGCTGAAATAGTATTTTGAGCATAGAAAATGCAGAATATTCGAATTGACGCAACCGACCGCCGAATCCTGGCCTTGCTGCAGACAGAGCCGGGCATCAATGCCGCAGCGATCGGCGAGAAGATCGGCCTGTCACAGTCGGCGGTCTGGCGACGCATCGCAGGCTTGCGAGAACAAGGAGTTATCCGTGACCAGGCGGCCAAGATCGACCGCGAAAAGGTCGGCCTGAATACGATGGTTTTTGCGCACGTGAAGCTGACGTCTCATGGCCGCAGCAATCTCTCGGCGTTCTCGGAAGCCGTGCAGCGCTACCCCGAGGTGCTCGACTGCTACGTGCTGCTGGGTAACGTCGACTTTCTGCTGCGCGTCGTGACCGAGGACATCAAGGCCTACGAGCAGTTCTTCTTTGAGAAGCTATCTCAGCTCGAGGGGATCCAGGAGGTGCACTCGAGCATTGTGTTGTCCGAGACCAAGCACTCGTCGATTCTGCCCATATAATCGACTGACTTTCCGCTCATCGGACCGATATGTTCCCGATACGAGATGACAACCCGCACGTTCGCGTGCCATACGCCACATTCGTCCTGATCGGCCTGAACGTCGCCGTCTGGGTGCTGCTGCAGGGCGCGGGTACCGAGCCGCAGTTGTCGCGGTCGATCTGTCAGCTCGCGCTGATTCCCGGCGAGCTCCTGGGCAATATCGACGCCGGCGTCAGGATACAGCTCAGCGCAGTCACCGAGTGTGTGCTCGGCACGACCACGGCGTGGCACACGGTACTGTCATCCATGTTCATGCACGGCGGCTGGCTGCACCTGATAGGCAATCTCTGGTTCCTCTGGATTTTCGGCGGCAACGTTGAAGATGCGATGGGTCGCGGGCGTTTTGTCCTGTTCTATCTTCTGTGTGGCCTCGCCGCGGCGGCGGCACAGATCGCGTCCGGACCGGAGTCGACGATTCCGATGGTAGGGGCGTCCGGCGCGATCGGTGGCGTCATGGGTGCCTACATCGTGCTCTACCCGAGGGTCAGCGTGCACATGTTGATCATTCTCGGATTCTTCGTCACGACGGTAGCCGTCCCGGCGATACTGATGCTGGCCTATTGGTTCGTGTTGCAGCTGATCAGCGGCCTCGCCAGCCTGGGTCAGACCGGCGGTGGGGTGGCGTTCTGGGCACACGCAGGCGGGTTTCTTGCCGGCACGATTCTCGTGTTCGTATTCCGGAACATGCGCTACCTGCGCGAGCATCCCTTTTATGGCTGGAATGCCTCGCCGAATCGGAGTTTCAGACGCATCAAGCGATAACTGGCAACCTGCGACCGGATGCGGAACTTTCTTTAACGAAGTGAGGTTTTTGTGAAACTGTGACCACATTCATGGGCGAGTTCGCGTCGATACCGCACACTCTCTAACCATGAAACGCCTTCTCGTTTGCACCACATGCCTCCTCCTGCTTCCACTCTTTGCGAGCGCCGATGTCTGGAAGTGGACGGATGCCAAGGGCAAGGTTCACTACGTCGAATCCGATCGTACGATCTTCACCTGGGTGGAGTCCGACAGGGTTTTCTACAGTGACTCCCCGGATCACGAAGATGCGGTCGCCGTCGTGCTGGTCTGGCACTCGACGGGCAGGATAGAAGATCTCGAGCAGGGCGGTTCGAAGCTTGAAGCCACGGACGACATGCCGGAGAAGAGCCCCGAACAATTGGCTGCAGAGGCCCACTATTGCAAGCGCGTCAGGGAGATCTACGACGCCTACGTCAACGCGCCAAAGCTCTACCAGTCAAAGGAAGGGCAGCGGGAATACCTCGACGACAAGGCGACTGAAGCGAAGATCGCCGAAACCAAGGCGAAGCTCGACAAGCACTGCAACTAGGCTTGCCCCGGCAGGTTTCAGGCAGCATCAACCGGAATCCGATGATTCGTCGGAAAAAGCCCGAACGTTTGGCCCAGCCAATCCGCTCTCGAACCACTCAATTACCTGCGGCAACAGTCTGACCATCTGTTCGACCAACGCATCGGTCGAGGCCCGGTCGTCTGCTTTCGGATCGTAGCGAAAGTAATTCAGGCGATCGTCGTTGCGCTCGGTTGTCGCCAGTAGCCGCGCGCGCGTCGCCGGGTTCGTGTAGGCGACGTCAATCTTCTCTTCAGGCACCGTTTCGCCCCATGCAGTCTGCAGGTCGCCCGCCGCATGCTTCGCAAACTCGAGGATGAAGCCACCGCCCCACTTGTCGTGCTGCAGGCTGACGAGTTCCAGTTCGCCGTTCCGGGTTCGTTGAAAGTGCGGGTAGCGAATCCGGAAGCCTAGCTCCGCCATAGCCGGTTCGAGAATTCTCCTGGTTGAGCTACGCAGTTTGCCAGCCATACTGCCATCCTAAAGCCTGAATACGACGGTGTCGCAAACGTCGAACCTCTCAGCCTGGACGACGACGCGCGCGAACGGGTGCAATGCCCTGCCATGCCAGGTAGATCAAACATCCCCACAATGCGCCGTTGGGCGCGAACCAGGCTCGAGAGACTGGATCGTATCCGACTAGGTGTCCCTCCTACTTAACTATCGCATCAGTGCCGTGACCGAATACTCGCTCACGGCCGGCTGCCAACATCACGCAGCACGGCTATGGCGTCAATTTCGGCCGGGCGGGCCGAGAATGTCTCAAATTGTTTCCGTCATTGATGGCTCATAGTTATATTGTTATGTTGTTAATACTAAAAGAACAAAGAGCCGCCCAAAGCCAGTATGTATGCGGCTTACGGCACCCGGAGCGAAGGCAATGGCAATATGACATCCACCCCCGACCGAAAAGGGCCGCTGACCGATGTTCGGCTGGTCGAGCTCGGCCAGCTCATCGCCGGGCCGTTCTGCGGCCAGCTGATGGCCGACATGGGAGCCGACGTCATCAAGGTCGAGCCCCCCAATCAGGGCGACCCGATGCGTGTCTGGGGACGGGGCGACTACCCCCTCTGGTGGCAGGTCTGTGCCCGCAACAAGCGCGTCGTCACCGCTAACCTTCGCGAAGAAGAAGGGCAGGCGCTTGTCAGGAAGCTGGTGGAAAAGGCCGACATGCTCCTGGAGAATTTTCGCCCCGGAACGCTCGAACGCTGGGGCCTCAGCTACGAAGAGCTATCGAAAATCAACCCCGGCCTGATCATGATTCGCGTGTCGGGCTACGGTCAGACCGGGCCGTACTCCAAGCGCGCTGGTTACGCAGCCATCGGCGAGGCGATGGGTGGCATGCGCTATCTCTGTGGCGAGCCCGACCGGCAGCCGAGCCGCACCGGGCTCTCGATCGGCGACACGCTGGCGGCGACGTTCGCCTGCAATGCAGCTCTCGCCGCTTTGCACCACCGTGACAGGACCGGCGAGGGCCAGGTTATTGACGCGTCCATCTACGAGTCCGTGTTAAACGTCATGGAAGCGACGATTCCCGAGTACACGGTCAGCGAACATATCCGAGAGCGCTCAGGCGCCACGTTGCCCGGCGTATCACCGTCAAATATCTACGACTGCAAGGACGGCATCTTCCTGATCGCCGCCAACCAGGACACGGTGTTCAAACGACTCGCCGAAACCATGGGACAGCCCGAGCTCGCGACCGACGATCGCTTCAATTCGCACACGGCTCGTGGCGCCAACATGAAAGCACTCGACGACATCATCAACGAGTGGACCAAGACGCTGACCGTCGACGAGGTCGATGCGCTGATGCAGCAGGCGGGCGTGCCGGCGGGCCGCATCTATCGCGCGCCGGACATGCTGGACGATCCGCACTTCCACGCGAGGGAAGCGATCGTCGATACGCCGACCGAAAACTGGCCCAACCTGAAGATGCAGAACGTCTTTCCGAAGATGTCGAAGACACAGGGCGAGATTCGCTGGACCGGTCCGAAGTCGCTCGGTCAGCACAACGATGAAGTCTACCGTGAGCTGATCGGCCTGACGGCCGAGGAAATGGAAGAACTAAAGGAAAAGTCGATCATCTGATCGGCTGTTGTACGCCGCCATAGCGCGGTTAGAAGTGTTTGAAGGGGAAGAGAATGACGTTTCGTCTTGGAGTCGATGTGGGTGGAACCTTCACCGACCTGTTGCTGGTCAACGAGTCCAGCGGCAAAACCTACATGGCGAAAGTGCCGTCTACGCCGGAGGATTCCTCCATCGGTGTTCTAAACGGCGTTGCGCGAATCTGCGATGAGTCCGGTGTCGATCCGAAAGAGATCAGCAAGGTCATGCACGGCACGACCGTCGCGACCAACGCGGTCCTGACGCGCAAGGGCGCAAAAGTGGGTCTCGTCACAACGAAGGGCTACCGACAGGTGCTGCAGGTCGCGCGTTCTTTTTGTCCGGGTGGACTCGGCGGCTGGGTCAGCTACGTCAAAGCGCCGCTGATGGCGCCCCTGGAGCTGACGATCGAGGCTGACGAACGCATGGGCGCCGACGGTGAGGCGGTGTCGCCGCTGGACGTCGACACCCTGAAGCAAGACCTCGAGGCGCTGAAGGCTACCGGCGAAGTCGAGGCACTGACGATCTGCCTGCTGAACTCATACGTGAACGGCGCGCACGAACACGAAGCCCGCAGCGTGGCTGAGAGCATCTTCAACGACATTCCGATTTCCCTGAGCTCCGACGTGGTGCCCGAGATGCAGGAGTACGAGCGTACGGAAACGACGGTCGTCAACTCGTATGTCCGTCCGCAGGTATCGACCTACGTTGACAACCTGCAGAGTTCGCTCGAAGAGCGCATGGGCGGCGAAGTATCGCTGGCCATACTGCGTTCGGACGGCGGTCTGGCCTCGGGCCGTGCGTCCGGCGAGTCCCCGGTCAATCTGCTGCTGTCAGGCCCGGCCGGCGGTGTTGCCGGGGCTATCTACTTTTGCCAGCGTGGCGGCTTCGAGAACATCCTGACCTTCGACATGGGTGGCACGTCGACGGACGTGGCGCTGATCCAGAACGGCGAGGCGCGCATTCGGCGCGAGACGCGCGTCAGTGATGTCACGGTCCGTGCGCCGTCGGTCGACGTTCGCACCGTGGGCGCCGGCGGGGGTTCCATCGCGTTTGTACCCGAGTTGACCAAGGCTCTGCGCGTCGGTCCCGAGTCGGCCGGCGCCGATCCTGGTCCGGCGGCGTACATGAAAGGCGGCGACAAGCCCACCGTCTGCGACGCTAATGTCGTGCTCGGTTACCTGCCGTCCGACGTCAAGCTGGGCGGTGCAATGACCATCGATCGCGACGCGGCTGAGAAGGCCGTGCAGACCATCGCCGATGCCGTCGGCATCAGTCTGATGGAAGCGGCCGAAGGCATCATCAAGATCGTTAACGAGGCGATGCTCGGTGCGCTGCGGCTCGTGTCGGTCGAGCAGGGCTACGACCCGCGCGATTTCGCGCTGGTCGGATTCGGCGGTGCTGGTCCACTGCACGCCAACGCACTGGGCGTGCTGTCAGGATCGTGGCCCGTCATCGTGCCGCCGGGCCCCGGCGTCCTGTGTGCCTACGGCGATGCGACGACCAAGGTGACCGACGAAGCATCGCGCACTTACGTCACTCGCGTCGACGAGATCTCATCGGACGACTTCATTTCGGCACTCAAAGAGCTCATGCAGAAGGCGAGCGAGTCATTCGCCGCCGATGGCTTCAGCGAGCATGACCTCGACGTCCAGTACCAGGCCGACATCCGCTACGCCGGCCAGGCATTCCAGCTGTCGCTTAACGTGACCGAGGACCAGCTTGCGACCGAGGGCCTCGCAGTACTGACCAACGAGTTCGACAAGCAGCATGAGCAGCTGTTTACCTTCGCTCACGGCAAGGATCACGAGATCGTCATGATCCGGGCCGTCGTCAAGGCGCGCAGTTCACTGCAGGCCGATCTGGACGAGGTGGGTTCCGAGAAGACCGACCTCGACGATGCGACGATCCACGACACCAGGTTCTATTACGAGGGCGCCTGGCACGACGCCGCCATCTTCGAACGGCACAAGCTTGGCGTCGGAACTGAGGTCCCCGGCCCGGCGATCGTCCAGGAAATGGACTCGACGACGCTGATCCTCCCGGGCCATGTCGCCACTGTCGACAAGGTCGGCAATCTCCTCATCAATCCTGTGTAAGGGACGGGACTGACATGACAGCAAGAATTGTAGAGACCAACGACACCCCGTTTAAGCTGATCGACGTCGACACGGTCACCGTCGACATCATCGAAAATTCCTTAAGGAACGTCCGCGAGGAAATGGACGCGGTCCTGTTCCGCACGGCCATGAGCCCCGGTATCCGCGAGCAGGGTGACTGCTTCCCGATGGTCGCCAACCGCGACGGCAAGATGGTTGTCGGCCAGTTCGGTTCATTCATCCACGGCTTCCTCGAGGCCTACGATGACGAGATCGAGGAGGGCGACATCATCCTGACCAACGATCCGTACATGTGTAACGGCGCCGTGTCCCACTTGCCCGACTGGATCGTGCTGGTGCCGATCTTCAAGGACGGCCGGCATATGGCCTGGTCCGCAATGTTCGGTCACATGTCCGACAATGGCGGCATGGTGCCGGGCTCGATACCGATCAAGGCCGAGTCCATCTACCAGGAAGGCATCCGGATTCCGCCGACCAAGCTGTACAGACAAGGCGAGCTGCAGCAGGACATCCTGGAGCTGATCCTGCACAACGTTCGTACCTCCGAGTGGAACCGCTTCGACCTGAACGCGCTCGTCGCTTCGTGCCGCACGGCCGGCAAGCGCTGCGTCGAAATTGCCGAGCGTTTCGGCGACGACACCTTCTACTCAACGATGCAGATCATGCTCGATCGCAATCTCGAGGCGATGCGCGCAATCATCAACATGATCGTGCCGGAAGAGCCGCAGTACTTCGAGGACTATGTCTGCGACGACGGCGTCGGCAAAGGTCCCTACAAGATCGCCTGCAAACTGTGGCGTGAAGGCGACGTAGCAATCTTCGATTTCGAAGGCACGGATCCGCAGGCCAAGAGTTCGATCAATTTCTATATGAACGAAGAGATGTTCAAGATGTTCTTCGG
>JAAUYH010008496.1_pt1 | contig 20416 bp, 12 predicted proteins | sample 7278061 | NCBI WGS metagenome assembly JAAUYH01 (sample SAMN14350203, study PRJNA611818) | marine sediment metagenome | isolation source: surface marine sediment (0.6m) | place: French Polynesia: Moorea | collected 2018-08 | reverse complement strand
GATGGACTTAAGCCAGTGCATCGACGTATCCTCTATGCCATGTACGAATTAGGATTAACACCTGATCGCCCCTATCGTAAATGCGCTCGTGTGGTGGGGGATGTATTGGGTAAATATCATCCCCACGGCGACCAATCGGTTTATGATGCTTTGGTGAGACTGGTACAAACTTTTGCCACTCGTTATCCCCTATTAGATGGACATGGGAATTTTGGCTCGATAGATAACGATCCCCCCGCAGCAATGCGCTACACGGAGACAAGACTTGCTCCCATTGCTCATGAAGGGATGTTAAGGGAGATTGGAGAAGCTACGGTTGATTTTACCAACAATTTTGACAATTCCCAACAAGAACCAGTTGTTTTACCCGTACAGTTGCCAATTTTGCTCCTTAATGGTTGTTCTGGCATTGCAGTAGGCATGGCAACCAATATACCACCCCATAATTTGGGAGAAGTAGTTGATGGTTTAATTGCCCTCATTGATAAGCCCCAGTTAAATGATGAAAAATTACATCAAATAATTCCTGGTCCCGATTTCCCTACAGGAGGTGAAATTGTCGAAACATCAGGGATTAAGGATGCTTACACTACTGGTAGAGGCAGCATTAAAGTTCGGGGAATTGCCAAAGTCGAAACTATCACTTTAAGCAAGAAGAAAAGACGTAAAGAAAGAACGGCAATTATTATTACAGAATTACCCTATCAGGTTAATAAGGCAGGTTGGATTGAAAAAGTCGCAGATTTAGTTAATCAAGGAAGGCTTGAAGGCATAGCAGATATTAGGGATGAAAGCGATCGCACTGGGATGAGAGTAGTGATCGAAATTAAAAAAGATGCTAATACCCAAGAAGTTTTACATAAGCTATACCGTCAAACCGCCCTTCAGAGTAATTTTGGAGCGATCATGTTAGCTTTGGTAGATAATACTCCAATTCAGCTATCTTTAAGGCAGTTTTTGGAACATTTCCTCGAATTTCGGGAACAAAGTCTCAGAAGACAGTATGGATATGAATTAGAGACAGCCCAAAACCGACTACACTTAGTCTCAGGTTTATTAATTGCTCTGAATAACATAGACCAAGTAATTGATATTTTACGTAATGCACCTGATGGCACTACGGCTAAATATCGGATGGAAGAAGAATTAGGCATTACTCAAGCCCAAGGAGATTCCATCTTAGCGATGCCCATGCGGAGATTAACAGGCTTAGAAAAGCAAAAATTAATTAGCGAGCAAGAAGAATTACAGCAACGCATTCAGTATTTAGAAAATCTTTTAAGCGATCGCCATGAGTTAATGAAAGCCCTCAAAAAAGAGTTAAGGGGACTCAAACGCAAGTATGGAGACAAGCGACGCACTAGAATTAGTAACATTGTAGTTAATAAGGACAAAGTAAGTTCTAGCACCCGCCAAAAAAGATTAGCCTCAGAGCGAAAGAGTCAAAATACTGTTAAAACCGAAAAAAATGGTCAGAGTCGCCGAAAATCAGCTAAATCAGATCAATTACAACCATCAGTTTTTGACCAAGAAAAACACCCTCAAGCAACTATTGCAATTACCGAAAACCATCATATTTATTGGGAAAATCCTCAGTCAGAGACTCAAGTTGTGGGTTCAGATGATTTAGAAAATTCTGTGATCGAAAGAAAGATTATCAGCGATCGCAAAAAAATTATTTTTGTCACTGACGCAGGTAAAGCTTATCCTGTGGGGATTGAAGATATTCCCCATTACCTAGAAAGTCAAAATACTAACACTCTCAATCTTCTATCTGAAGCTGCAACTAGAGATGTCAAACAGACAGTATCCCATTTCTTTCTTCCTGAAACAGATAAAACCCTAGACTTAGTATTAGTAACTGAGAAAGGAATGATCAAGCGTCTTCCCCTATCAGAATTGGATGCTATCGGCAATCGAGGATTTGTCTTAATTAAACTCAAAGAACAAGACCGTCTCAAATACGTTAGGATTACCTCTGAAAATGAAGAAATCGCGATCGCAACTTCTGGGGGGAGAATTCTACGTTTACCAGTTAACGACGCACAAATCCCAATTATGGGTCGCAATGCTCAAGGAAATCAATGTTTGAAATTACGCTACAGTGAAAAATTAGTAGGTTGCGCTAGTGTAACAAGCCAAGACAGTTTATTATTAGTTTCTGAGTCAGGTTACGGAAAAAGACTTCCCCTGAATGCCCTAAGACTTTCTCGAAGAGGGGATATTGGTACTCAAGCTATTCAATTTACCAATAAACAGGATAATCTAGCAGCAATGGTTAAGAGCAAGCCTCAAGCCGATCTTTTGTTAATCACCAGCCTGACAAACAAATTTGTAGTATCGATTAATGATATTCCCATAGAATCCAAAGATACTCAGGGTAACAAGTTAGGGAAGTTGAAATCCCAAGAAACAATTATAAGTCTGAATTTTAAATCTTAATAGTTTATTTGTTGTACTAAACAATATATTCTTGCTACTATTATTTAGTATTAGACTTTAAGGGCGCGTGGCTCAGGGGATAGAGCAACAGATTCCGGTTCTGTAGGTCGTAGGTTCAAATCCTACCGCGCTCGTTAGATGAAAGCAATACGCAGAGAGGGGTCTAGATTTTCTAGAATCCTCTCTTGTTTTAAGGTTATAAGGCATTGTAGATGATGGGATTGTAGTAGTAGAAGCGACTTGGAAGGTTAGAGCGATCGCAATCCCCCTACCAAGAGAAAGAGAACGTCCTGTTGAAGGGGGACAACCAACACAAAAAGGTCTTAAAGCTATGAAACGTATACAGTGCATAGTTTAGCAGGGTTGTCCCCCTTCAAGGCAATGAACCATAATTTTTAAGCATAGAGTAGGAAAATATTTTACTTAACTTTGCCAACTTTTTCTCTGTTTTTGTTCCGTACAGAGATTGGAAATAGATAATTAATTAATACATTAGTGCTAATATTGGTGTTTTTACTGACTCTCTCTCTAATTCATATCTGTATAAATCCAGGACTATGGGATCGAAGTCATAATAGACAGCTATTTAGTTGGTTTAAATAATTAGGTTATTCCTATGTCAGGTTTATTTATGCTAAATAGCACTTACTTGTTGAGTAGATATCAAGGAAAAACAGATATTAATTTTATAATTTACTCTAGAGGTAAATATTCTAAATAGATTCTAACAATATTAATTTTACGAATAGCTATTCTATAAATAGAATCACAAAAATATTTAGACACAAAAAAATAAATCTATTTTACTCTGGTTTAATAATTTTTATTAAAATTTTAACTCTTCATTATTTCTTTAAAAAAGCCCCTATTTCATCAAAAAAAAATATAAAAATCAGTAAAAACACTGAGGTTTAGCAGTTTTTTTTGCTGATAAGCTGAGAAGCGAAATCACATTAAATCACAAAGTTAAAAAAATTCTATTATGAGTTAATTAAAGTTTGATCATTCCTATCTTCCCTAACTAGTTTTCCTATAAATAATTTGTTTTCATGGTTGCTTCAGTCATAAACAAAGCTACTTTATCAATAATTACTTTCTGCTGTTCGGTCTTAGATAGGAACAAAACAGGTAAATATCATGTTGCAATTTAGTTGGAAAAAGCTACCATTAGCAGCTAAGATAAGCACGGCTATGACCACAGTAATTATTTTAACGGTTGCTGGAGTTACTACTTTATCCCTTCGTAATAGAGAAGAAAACTTCAAACAAAACTTACAACAAAGAGCTGACATTTTACTAGATACTCTTGCCGTTGTTTCTGTAGATAGTATTTCTGAAAATAATGTCAATTTTTTAGAAAATACCTTACTAGAATTAAAACACAATAAATTAGTCTTATCTGCCAATATTTACGATCAGAACGGGAAGAAAGTTGCTAAGTCTGCCAGATTTAATCCTGTTTCCCATCAAATATCAAGTCATAATTTTACTCAGAAGCTGCTGAAAAGTGAAAAAACTATTTTTGTTTGGGAACATCATAAGCTTTTAGCTGGAAAAGCCATAACAAATCACTATAAAACTTTAGGGGGAGTAAGTATAGAATTATCTACTGAACCCTTAAAAGCTAAGATGGCAGAAGTACGTCATCAAGGAATTGTCACGGCTCTACTCGCTTCCCTTTTAGGAACTGCGATCGCAATGTTATTAAGTCGTACTATTACCGAACCTTTAAAAGAAATCACCGAAGCTACAAAGCAGATGACTTTAGGGAATATTCAACAAAAAATAACTATTAACAGTCATGATGAATTAGCTGTTTTAGCTCACTCTTTTAATGGAATGAGTAGTAAATTGCAAGAGTTAATTTCTAGTTTAGAAACTAGAGCCGAAGATTTAAGACAAAGTGAAATTAAAAACCGAGCTTTGCTCAATGCCATTCCTGATTTGATGTGGCGTTTTAACAATCAAGGAACTTTAATTGATACTAAAGTTAACCCGAACCAAAAATCTTTAACTGCTGAATTATTATACAAAAACGTTGAAGAAATTTTCCCAAATCATGTAGCATCTCAATTTCGTAATGGGATAAAAATAGCATTGGAAACTAATAAAATTCATATATTTGAATATGAATGGTTTGTAGAAAGGCGCAGAAGATATTTTGAAGCTCGTATTGTGGTATGTGGCGAAGATAATGTTTTAGCGATTATTCGAGATAATACTGATAATAAAATAGCAGAAGAAGAGTTAAATCGAGCTAGAGAAGCAGCAGAAGCAGCTAACGTTGCTAAGAGTAAATTTTTAGCTAATATGAGCCATGAATTAAGAACTCCTCTTAATGGGATTTTAGGATTAAGTGATTTATTATTAGCTGAAGCTGAAGATTCTGGTTATCAAGATTTTTTACCAGACTTAAATCAGATTCAAAAATCAGGAGTACACTTATTAACTTTAATCGAAGATATTTTAGATATATCAAAACTAGAATCTGAAAAAATTAATATCTATCCTGAACGGTTTGATATTAGCACCTTAATTTCAGAAGCTTGTAGCTTAGTCATGCCTATGATTAGGAAAAATAATAACAATTTAGTTATTGAAAATTGCCAGGATTTAGGTACAATGATGAGCGATCGCAAAAGAGTCAAACAAATTCTTTTCAATATTTTGAGTAATGCAGCAAAATTCACTCACGAAGGGAAAATAAGTGTTTCAATTATGCGTAAAGCTAAAAAGTCTCTACCTGCATTAATTGATAGTCGCCAGTTATCCCTATTACAAAAACGAGAAAGTCAGGATAAAAATAACCCAGTAAATCATCATGCTTCCGACTGGATTATTGTATGTATATCTGACACAGGAATTGGTATGAATATGAAACAAAGCAAAAGTGTATTTCAGCCTTTTATTCAAGCGGATATTGGTACAACTAAAAAGTATGGTGGTACAGGATTGGGATTAACTATTTGTAAGAGTTTTTGTGAAATGATGGGAGGAAATATTACTGTCGAAAGTAAACAAGGAGAAGGCTCTACTTTTATTTTTTGGCTACCAGCTACTATTATTAAACCAGTAACTATTGCTGCTGGTTAGTAAACAATGAGCAATAAGTAATGAGTAATGAGTAGCAATCAACAATGAACTATTAACAACTAACAATATGCGAAGCGGTTATACCACAAGGGTACAATGTCCGCAGGTGTATCCTTATCCGAAGGTGTCCTAAAGGATCCCTAAAGGGTACACCTTCGGATAACACCTTCGGATATACCCTTTAGGGTTAGGAATCCTTTAGGACTAACCACTAACAATCATTTTTCATAACTCTGAACCACCAACTACGAACTACGAACTTCTATTAATACAATTCATATTTCAATAAAGTACAAGGTATCATGCCATTATAAACTTTAATTCTTTTAGAAGTTCTTAAGCCGACTTTTTTAGTTAAAGCGGAACTACCTGTTAGAATATAAGCTGTCCATCCTGGAAATTTTTGCTTAAAAGTATCCCCTAAAAGCTTATATAGTTCGACTAATTCTGTTTCTGTTCCCAATCTTTTTCCATAGGGGGGATTACAAATAATCACTCCTTTATCTGCTGGAGCTACAACTTCAGATAAATCTTGAGTTTTAAATGAAATCTGATTTTTAATTCCACAATTTTTAGCATTAATATTAGCTTGTTCTATTATTTGAAAATCGCGATCGCTACCAGAAATTGAAGCAGGAATTTTTGATAATTGTTGTTCTTTTGCCTCCTCGATCATTTCTTCCCAAAGTAATAAGTCAAAATCCAACCAAGACTCAAAACCAAACTTATCTCGATATAAACCAGGAGCAATATTTAAGCCTTTTAAAGCTGCTTCTATAGGTAGAGTTCCCGAACCACATAAGGGGTCAAAAAAAGCTAATTCAGGAGTCCATTCTGTCATCGCAATTATAGCAGCAGCCAAAGTTTCTTTTAAAGGGGCAAGTCCCATAGCAGGGCGATAACCACGACGATGTAAACTAGAAGCAGAACTATCTAAACTCAGAGTACACCTATTATTATTAATATGACCATTAACTAGTAAATCAGGATTTTTTACATCAATATCAGAACGTCTGCCGTATTTTTTATATTGCCAATCCACAATACTATTTTTAATTTGTAAAGCAGTAAAATGACTGTGATTTAGCTGTTTATTTTTTCCAGTACAATTGACAGCTAAAGTCATTTTAGGATGGAGATATTTTGACCAATCTATATTATATACACTGCGATAAAGTTGTTGAGCATTATAACTTTTAACTTCAGCAATTGGTACTAAAACTCGGAAAATAGTACGAGCCCAAAGATTAACTTTATAAAGTAACTTTTTATCTCCTTGAAAATGTACTCCTGTAAAATCAGGAATAATATTGGTTGCGCCCAAATCTGACAATTCTTGAGCAGCAATTTCCTCTAAACCACGGGCTACAGTAGCAAAATAGTTAGCCAAAACTTTAATTAGCTCCAGTTAAATTTCATTCCCAAATATTTTTCTAACTGTTGATTATAAGGGTCAAAGTAATCTCTGAGTATAGTTCTGATTTTTTCATCAGCAGGATTATAAAAACCACTGTTGATTTTGGCATATCTAGCTAAAGTCTGATTGGGTAATCCTAAAAACTTATAGACTTTTGCCATATTTTCACCAGGTTTAGCGTAAAAATCTTCACTTTGTAAAATTAATATTTGTTCTCGATCAAAAATTTCTAACCATGATTTGATTTTATAAATATAAAGACTGCTAATTATACTATCAAATTTAAAATAGCCACTATTTACAATCTCTTCTTCTGTAAAGTATTCTATATTTTTGATTTCTCTTAAAATTGCTGTCTCCAAGTCTGCTTTTAGCTGTCCATGACTCAGTTTATGATAATGCCAAGAAATAGTTCTATCTATGGGATTTCTTAGCAATAAAATCAACTTAATATTAGGAAAATGCTTTTTAATTCTTTCAGCTGATATGGGGAAACGAATATAGTTGGGTGTAGCTTCTCCTGTAATAAAATCATCTCGATCAGTAATAGAAGGAAAATGAGCTAAATACCAGTCAATGCCATAGTCATATCTGCGCGAAAAGAAAGCTAACTCTTTCTTATGGGGTAATAATATTTGAGGATGATTATTCAAGTATCCATGTAACGAACTTGTGCCACATTTTGCTGCGCCAATAATAATAAAATCAATAGCAGATTCTTTCTTTTCTTTCCAATCTAGTTTTGCTAATTCAGGATAAGTATTAATTACTTGCTGATAACAGCCTTTTCGATAGCAATTAATTGCTTCTTCAATATTGTTTTCTTCTGTTAAAGCATCTCCCAAATTACCCCAAGCAATATCTATTTGGGGATTTTGCTCAAGAACATTGCGATAAAAATTAATATGTTGAGGCAATTGCTTGGGAGCAATGGGAGTATATTGCATATCTATATGAGCTGATCGGAAGAGAGGATTTATTGTAACCGTTTTCTGATATGCTAGAATTGCCTCTTCAAAGCGACTTTTTTGCCTCAATAATTTACCAAATTGATAGTAAAGATTATGGTTTATTTTAGGATGATTATCTAAAACTTTTTGATAGATTGCTATTGCTTGTTCTTCGAGGGGAGAAAATTCTGGAGAAATTAATAAAGCTCGATTACAACATTGTATCGCTAGTGGATAATCACCGAGTTTTTGATAAACTAGCGTTAATTGAAGATATCCTGAAACAAATTCTTGATTTATTTGAGTTACTTTTTTATAGCATTCTTTGGCTTTTTGCCATTTTTCTAACTTTTGAAAAATCAAACCCAAGTAATAATAAGCTTCCCAATATTCTGGTTTAATTTCAATTGCTTTTTGATAACAATTCTTTGCTTGTTGCCACTTTTCTCTTTTGCTTAAAACATAACCCCAGTGATAATATCCTATTGCTATATTACTATCTAGTTTTAGAGCTAAACGAAATCGATTACTTGCTTTTTCCCACTTATTTTGTGCAGCTAAAGCTTGAGCTAATGCCAAATGAAATTCAGGATTTTGCTGGTTTTTTTGAATTCCTTGACGATAAATTGAGATGATCTGTCTATGCTTACCTTGACTGTCAAAAACTTTAGCTAAAGCATGATATGCTGAAATTAAATCAGGTTTAATTTGGATTGCTTGACGATAACAATCCGCAGCTTTACCATATTGCTTTTGGCTTCTAAAAGTATTTCCCAAACCTAGATATTGCTCGATTTTTTCTTCGCCAGGTTCTAATTTAACGCCTTTATACCAAAAATTTGCAGCTTCAATTTCATTACCTATTTTAAGATAAACTTTGGCTATATTGCGATAAGCAGCCGTTAATTGTGGGTCGATTTTAATAGCCTTTCTATAATGTTTAATTGAGTTTTGCCATTGTTCTTTTTGAGCGTATAAATTTCCCAAATTAAAGTGAATCTCTGGTGCTTCCGGATTCTGTGCGAGCATTTGAGTATATTTTTCAATCGTGACAGCTATTTGACTGGATTGTAAGGTTGATTGATTTACTTTATTCATTTCAAAAATAGTTAACTCTTAAAATTCATTATCTGGTTTTCTATAATTGGGGAATAATGTTAAATCAAGAAAAAAAATCTACCTTTCCCCCTTGTCCGATTGCACTAACTTATGATAATAGGAGACAAATTATTTAATTTTGCGGATCATTAGTTGATTAGCTTGAGGGGCGTGATTAACTAATTTCCATTGATCTGGCTTCAGGGAATCGAGAAATTTATCAATTCCTTGTTTGGGATTTTGTTTAGGATTGGCTCGATTTTGCCAACCATAATCATTAAAAATGATCAAGCCCCCAACTTTAGACAATTGCCAAGTTAATTGGGCATTTGTGTAAGCATGATCCACCAATTTGCATTTATCCTGGATACTTATAATATCGAAACTTTCTGGGGTCAATGAATCAAGATGTTTATGAGTATCTCCCACTAGAAGAGTAACCTGATCGTTTTTGCCTGTTTTGGCTAAATTGTCTTTTAAAACACTCAAGACTTGAGCATCGATACAGACTAATTTACTTGAAGGTTTAGTTAAAACATTATCTAATAGCCAACAACTGGACATTCCTTGATAGCTACCAATTTCTAAAGCATTAACAGCTTCTCGTTCTATCAATTCTTCTATGCGAGGTTGCCAGAGAGGAATACGATAGGTAAAGTTATCTCTGGTAAAATAGTATTGATTGATAGGACATTGCCACCAACCTCTTAATTTGCAAGTTTGCTGGAAAGCTACTACAGCATCAGTAATCCTCCCTTTCTCTCGCAGAGCATTCCCCAATTGGACGTAAACCCAAGGATATTCTTCTACTAAATTAATAATGGCATGACAAGTAGAGATCGCTTCATCCCATCTTTCTAGTAGCAAGAAAGTCTTAACTAAATCACGATAAGCCCAAGGATATTCTGGCGCATTCTTAATTGTTTGACGAAACTGCTCTATGGCAGCTTCATATCGTTTTTCTTGTAAATAAATTGTGCCAATTTTATAATGGGCTTTGGCTTGTTGGGAGTCTTGAGAGAGAATTTTTTGATAACAGTTAATCGCTTGCTCTACATTTCCTCGTCGCTGACAAATTTCAGCAAAATCATAATGAGCAGGAATTAAATTTTCTTCATTATTACTAGCTCTTTCATAACAAAACTCAGCTTCGGTTAATTTTCTTTGTTGCTCAAAAGCCTTAGCGAGTTTGTAGTAGCCTTTGGCTGTGACTAACTCAGGGTCAATTTTAATCGCTTGATACCAAAATTTAATTTCCTCTTGTCTGTTGCCAATCTGTCCATATAGTTGAGCTAGATTGGAATTAATCAAGGCAGAATTGGGGTGGAGTTCTAAAGCACGATGTAGATAAGAAATCGCTTCCTCCCAATTTTCCTCTTTGATATAAAGCCTAGCAAGTTGAAAAAATATTTCTCCTAAATCTGGCTCAGAATCTAACGCCACAGAATGCCAAAAAATGGCTTCATCAAATCTTGCTAGTCCTTGTAACAAGTTACCCAAATCTCTACTTGCAGATTGCCAATGCTCGACGTTATTTTTTAGATCTGCTTCAGAAAAAGCTAATGCACATTGGGAAACAGAATCAACTAGATAACTATAATTCACGGCTTATTAAATGAGTGTTTTAACGGTTGAGTGATTATTAATCATCAACACAATAATTGTAAATTCTAAAACTTAGTGTTTACTTTTCTGACTAATCATATTATAAATTTAATTTGTAACTCCAGCTACTTCCAGAATCAGTTCCAAAGAGCTGAGATTGACCAAGATATCTTCTGTTAAAGAATTTTGATACATCAGGCTCAATAAAGAAGGACAATCAAAACTATCTCCTACAGAGTAGTAATGCTTTAGTTCTAGCTGTTGGCTCAATATCCAATAATCAGTTCTTAGATAGCGGGGTGAAAATAGTTCCACTATAGTTGTCCCTGGAGCGCAAAATACCAAATTGCTTAATCCAGAGCCATGGGGCGCGACTATAAATTTAGCATTGGCAAACAAAATTATCTGTTCTACTATAGACATCTCTTCTGGAAAAACAGTTTTAAAGCCATGTTTAGCCAATAAAGCAATTACTTTGGTTTCATTAATAATATGTCTGGCTCTGGCTTTTCTACGACTGATATAAATTTTTTCTGGAGATTCATACTGCTTAAGATTAATTCGGGACAAGAAAGTTTCTCGTAAAAATTTAATTGTCCCCCAAGGTACCCAGTCTAAATGACCAGGAAAAGAGGGAACAATTAACTGTTCTCCTTGAATATGAGAAATCTGATCGCTACAAATAATCTTAGAACTAGGAATTCCTAACCATTTAAGTGTTTCTTTTTGGAAAGGTTTTTCTATATTGTTCACCACAAACCAATCAATTGCTTCTAATTTAATACCACTGAGACGGATTAATTCAATGCGAGGGATTATATCAAATAACCAATGATAATAAACATGACCAGCCAATCCCGAAAGTATTGCTACTTTACCAGCAATTTTTTTAACTGGGGCAATTTTATCTACATTGAATAAAGTGTGGTTTACTTTATGGGGTTGGGAACAACCAGGTAGAAACCAAGGGTAATAGCGAGATAAATCTCCTAAAAGGCAATTGTCAGGGGTTATTATTGCGATCGCCTTACAAATCATCCAGGAGTTAGTTTGAGGCACAATCCAAGTCCTACCATGGGGAATAGTAACTACAAAAGGTAAAGGTGTAGTTATGGGTGGAGCTTCTTTGAAAGAACATTGATAGGCATTTTGACCAATTTGGACTGGTTGAAAATAGGTCATCAAATGACTCATACATGGGTTACAGTTAACCCCCCCACATTCTGTAGATGACCTACTACCAGTATCTTTAATTACAATTGGTTCTGGTTGTCTAAATAAATTACCTTTACTCTGAGCCGTTGTACCCGACCAAGTTACTTCTGTATAGTTAAAGTCTTTTAATTTACAATCTCGAATCCAGTCGTGAGTGTGATGATAGAGAGTTTTGGGGAGATTAGATAAATGTTCTGGGGAGGGAAATAAACTAGGCAAACTTTGCCAACTGCCACTCCCCATGGTCAAATCTTGTTGTAACACCGTCTCATAATAGGAAAGAGCGGAACTAGAGTTCTTTTGTTTTTGTAATACTTTTCCTAGCTGAAAACAGAGTTGAGAATGCTCTGGTTGAAGAGTTAAGCCCATTTCATAGGCTGTAATAGCTCCATCAAACCGTTTTTGTTTAGCTAAACAATTACCAAAACGCAAGTATAAATTCACTTCATCTGGTTTAATGTCTAGTGCTTGACGATAATATATTTCTGCTTGTTGTACCCCACCATAGTCAAACAACACTTCTCCCAGATAGAAATAAGTTTGCCATAAGTATTCGCAGGCTTTTGCCTCATCAGTTTCTTTAAATAATGCTTCTAAAAAACTAGCGCAAGATATTTTCGCTTTCTCTAAAGTATCTTTCGGCTCTAATTGCTTGACTCGATGGTAGTAGGCAGCAGCAAAAGTGGGCTGTAATGCGATCGCATTACGTAAATATTTAATTGCTGATTTGGTTTCACCAATTTTCAACAGTATGGCAGCACAATTGCTGTGAGCCACAATATTATTAGGTTCTAGCTTAATTACTTGCTGGAAACACTCCAAAGATTTGGGATAATTTTTTTGTTGTTGCCATAAATTGCCCAAATTATAATAAGCTAAAGCCATATCAGGCTCTACAGTAATGGCATATTCAAAACTTGCTAAAGCTTTTGCTGGTTGTTGGTCAAATAAATAAACTTGACCCAAATTATTGTGTAAAGTCCCCCAAGTAGGATCGAGCTTGAGTCCTTGTTTAAAAACTTCGATCGCCGATTTATATTGTTGATCTTTAGCCAATACACTACCGAGATTACTATAAGCCGTCAAATAATCTGGTTTTGATTCAATAGCTCTCTGGTAACTCGCGATCGCCATTTCGTTTTCTTGTCGGCGATCGTACAAAAGTCCTAAATTAAAATAAGCAGCAGCATGGCTAGGCTTGAGCTTGAGAGTCTGGCGATAAGAATCAATTGCTTTTGACCAATCCCCTAACTGATGTAAGATAATCGCTAAATTATAATGTATTTCTACCCATGTGGGCTTCAAAGCTAAAGCTTTTTGGTAACACCAAGCTGCTTGGACTAAATCCTGTTGTTTTGTATATAGGAGCCCCAATTCCCCATAAATATCTGGGGAATTTTGATTTTGTTCTAAAATATGCCGATATACCGCGATCGCCTGTCCTACTCGTCCCTGCTGACTATACGCTTTAGCGAGAAAAAGATATAGTTCAGTACGTTGAGGATCGCGGGTCAAAACTTGAGTACAAATTTCGATTACTTCACTCCATTGTCCTTGAGCAAAATATTCTTTAATTGTTCGGGTCGCAAAATCCTCTTGCAGCATAATTATTACACTGAAAATAATCCCAATCTACTGATCATATTCCTACTCTGTCAATAGCAAAAAAAATCCGCGATGTTAATCACGGACTTTATATGACCTAAAACTTATTGAGCTAAATTAATTGGCACGAACCTAGAACAATTCAAAAGTATCTTCATCTGTAGCGTCACCCTGCATACCACTCATATCACCACTAAAGCGAATCATAGTTTCACCATTATACTTAACTTCATTTCCATCTATCATAACTTTAGTAGTATCTACGCCATTAATTTCGACCACATCTAAGCCTACCTCAAAGTCCATAATGCGGTCAATTTCGCCGTTAGCAAAGTCACCCATATCTAATTGGAAGATATCGGCACCTGATCCGCCCATCATAATATCAGCGCCTTCACCACCTCGAATAATGTCAATGCCGGTACCACCTCGAATAATGTCACTACCAGCATTACCTTCTAAGATGTCATCACCGTGTCCACCAACTATAATATCATCTCCTTCACCACCAGAAACAAAGTCAAACCCTGTACCAGTGATAATGATGTCATTCCCAGGATCGTTTGCAGATTCTGTTCCATCTATTTCATTAACAACAATAAAAGCATCTTCATTAAGATTACTCATTACGTTGAAACCACCATTGTCATTTGCATCTTGAACAACAAGGTCTGCATCTGAAAAATTGTCTACTATACTTGACATGGAAAACTTCCTCTTGAATATTTGATAAAACTTTTTTGACCTGAATTAACCTGAACTTAGATTACCGGAATAATAGATAAAATACCGGGTATATGGCTTTTAAAAATTCTTTGTATTGAATTTTTTAACCTTCTTTTTAAGAATAACCAAAAGAATGATTATTGGCAACAAAAATCCATGAATATTTTTGCTTCAATTAATCATTTTTATTTATATCGAAGAAATCTCTTAGGAAAAGATATGTTCTAATAATTTTACTGCGTAAATGTAAATACAACAAGATAAGTGGTTTTGCTAAATCTACAATAAAAAATATTAAAAAGGCTTGTTTTTGTGAGTATGAATACTGAAATCAATGCTTTAAAGGGATGAAAAATTTTTATTCGATTATTTTTAATTGTAAAAAGCACTGCTCAAAATGCAATCACTTAGAAATGATAATAGTAATGGATTTAAAAACTTTAAATAAAAGTAAATTTGCGGAACATATAAAAAAATATACGAAAAAACAAGCAATTATTTAAAATCAAAAAACTATAAACAAAAGAAAATTTGCGGATGATACTGAACGAGAAAAATTGAAATTAAGTAATAACTCTTGGACTTATTGAGATCTTCAAGATAAAAGTATAATGAATTACAGAAATATTAATTTAGACTACGACTTATTATCTAGTTCATAGTGAGCTGTGACATTAACTAAGCCTGGGCTTAAACTTAATTGTTGTATTTTGTGACTATCAACCTCAGAGTCTTCCCCTGAACGGTTTTATTCTACAACTAGCCAAACCCTTGTAAAATAAAGCTCTTATCAAGATTCTGTATCTAAATTATTAAATTTTATGGGTCTGTTCTTATAGTAAGTATGAAGTAGAGAATTTTTTTCTATCCTTGCTCTTAATCACTTAAAGAAGAATTAACTGTTGATAAAGCTCTACGATTTTGTTAATTACTTCTTCTATAGTTAGATTATCGGTAACTATTTCTATGGCATCATTAGCTTTTTTGAGTGGTGCGATCGCCCTTGTACTGTCTTTTTCGTCTCGTCGTCTTATTTCTTGTTCTAGTTGCACCAAATCTACATCTTTATATCCTTGATTTTGTAAGTCTAAAAATCTTCTTCTAGCTCTTTCAGAAGCGGAAGCTGTGAGAAAAATCTTTAATTCTGCATCAGGAAATACATTAGTGCCGATATCCCTTCCCTCGGCGATAATACCGCCTTTTTGTCCATAACTTTGCTGAATTGCTACTAGTTCTTCTCTGACTGCATTCTGGGCTGCGATCGCAGAAACATTGGCAGTAACTTCAGGAGTGCGTATAGGTTTAGTTACTTCTGTGTCGTTAACATATACTCCTATCGGGAGATCGGAAGACTCACTAGAAATAAGATCGATTTTGATTCCCTTAACTAAATCAGCAATTTTCTCTTCATCCTTGACATCAATACCAGAATTCATCACTAACCAAGTGACAGCACGATACATTGCTCCTGTATCTAAATAGAGCAATCCTAATTGTTCTGCTACACTACGGGTAACGGTAGATTTTCCTGCACCAGCAGGACCATCAATGGCTACAGTAGGTTGACGTAAGATCATGTTGTCAATCAAGCGAGTATTTCCTAAATAAGCAGCAACTGCTAATAATCCTCTACTTTCGACAGTTTCTAAAGGCTCTAATGTTTGAGGATCAACTAGTTCTATATATTGAGTTTCAATTTCTGATACGGTAGCCAAGTGATCTTTAACTATTGCTGTAAGTCTGCTGGCTTGTTTTTCTCCTTGATAAAACGCGATCGCAGCTTGTTTAAGACCACTATATATATTGAGTGCTTGTTCTTTATCTTTAGTAGTTAAATATTGATTGCGAGAACTTAAAGCTAGTCCCGATGATTCCCTAATAATTGGACACCCTATAATCTCTACTGGTATATTCAAGTCTGAAACTAGCCGACGAATTATAGCTAGTTGTTGGGCATCTTTTTGTCCAAAATAAGCGCGGTCTGGTCTAATGATATTGAGTAATTTGGTAACTATGGTGGCAACTCCCTGGAAATGTCCAGGACGATATTTACCGCATAGCCCAGAAGTCATAGATACAGGGGGAATAACTGTAGTAGTAAGAGATTGAATACTGGTATCTCCAGCAATTCCCATCGCTTCTAGAGTTGGTGCAAAAACTAGATCTACTCCTAATTTTGCACACAAGTCACAGTCTGTTTCTAGCTGACGGGGATATTCTGCTAAATCTTCTGTCGGGTTAAATTGTAAAGGATTGACAAAAATACTCACAATAACGCGATCGCATTCCTTCCTAGACCTTTGAATTAAACTAATATGTCCTTCGTGCAATGCTCCCATAGTAGGAACCAAAGCTATTGTATATTTTTGCTCCCTTTGTCGATAGGAGTTTATTTCCGAGAGAGTTTTAGCAATTAGCATTAAGGATTGGGGATTTGAGATCAACAGAGTAGTTAGATAAGCTTTCTAGTCTAAAGCATCTCCCGCAGTCAATTTTACGTTAAAATACTTGCGAGTTAGGTGCAATACCAAAGTTTAACAAAGTAAAGATTCTTTAAGGAGAATCTCATTTAAAGTGACTCAATTATGAATTTGAGCCATTAGTTTAGTAAAGTTAACTAATTAGTTAAATTTGTGCGACAAAACTTTTAGATTCTTGGTCAGTTATTTTTTAAGTAGGAGGAACGAAATTGATTAAAAAATTAGCCAGCATTATTGCTACGGTATTACTTGTCTTGAGTTCTTGGGGATTTACAGGAGTAACTTCTGCTCAAGCTGCTGAGATAAATATCTTTTCTGTGCAATCTTCCCCTATTTTGGCAGCGCGTCGTAATGCTGCTGATGCTAAACTTGGCGAAATTCAAGGCAAATTAGATTTGAACAACAGTGAGGTTAGGGATTTTCGTTCTCTACGAGGTTTATACCCCACTTTAGCTAGTAAAATTATCCAAAATGCCCCCTACGAAAATGTAGAAGACGTTTTGAATATTCCTGGCTTAAGCGAGAAACAACAAGAGCGTTTACAAGCAAATCTAGATAACTTTGTAGTTACTGATGTTGCTGATGTAATGAATTCTGGAGATGATCGCTATAATCCTGGAGTTTATTAAATAAACTTTTTTCTGAGATAAAAATAGTTAATTTTTTGAGCCACGCTGGGTTACAGCGTGGTTTTTTACATCACGTGAAAAGACAGCATAGAAACACTAATCCCCAGAGATAATCCTACCAATACTTGAAAAGGAGTATGTCCTAATAGTTCTTTGAGTCTTTCTTCATTGAGGTTATGTTCTTCTTGGAATAGTTCATCAACAATTTGATTGAGAAGTCTAGCTTGTTTTCCTGCAGCCTGACGCACTCCTGCTGCATCATACATAACAATTACAGCAAAAAGACAGGCGATCGCGAATTCAGGAGATGACCATCCCTTAGTTTGACCAATTCCTGTAGCTAAAGCCCCTACTAGTGCGGAATGGGCGCTAGGCATCCCCCCAGTGGTTACCAGATAGCGAAAATTGATTTTGCGATTTTTAATCAATTCTACAATCAGTTTGATTCCCTGGGCTGTAAAACAAGCTAAGAGGGCTACCACTAGTACGTAATTGTGGAAAATTCCAGAAACTTCTTCCATCGTCTGTATTTTGAATGTGCTTTATAACGTTATATTAGTGGTTGCGAGTCACGATGAATTCTGCGATCGCTCTTAAGGGGTCAGCATTTTCGCCATAGGATTCTAGCTGAGCCATAGCATCATTGATCAGGTTTTGAGCTTGCTCTTGAGATTTTTCCAATCCCCAGATACTTGGATAAGTAGCTTTTTGTGCTGCCAAATCTTTCCCCGCAGTTTTACCCAATTGCTCATCAGTGGCAGTAATATCTAAAATATCATCAACAATCTGAAAAGCTAAACCAATATTTTGGGCGTACTTAGATAATTTAGCTATATCTTTCTCAGATGCTCCTGCTAAGATGGCTCCTGACACTACAGAAGTTTCTAATAAAGCCCCTGTTTTGTGGGTATGGATAAAACTGAGGGTTTCAGCTGTAATATCGGTTCTACCTTCTGATTCTAAGTCCAATACTTGACCACCCACTAGTCCTGCTGGTCCAACAGTACGTCCTAACTTAGCAATGACTTTGATCAAACGATCTGTAGGCACATCTTTAGTTTCAGTAGCTACATATTCAAAAGCATAGGCTAAAAGCCCGTCTCCAGCCAAAATAGCAATGTCGTCTCCATAAACCTTATGATTAGTCAACTTTCCTCGACGATAATCGTCATTATCCATAGCAGGTAAGTCATCGTGAATCAAAGACATAGTATGAATCATCTCTAATGCACAAGCTGTAGGCATTGCCATAGATAATGTTCCACCCATCAGCTTACAACTAGCCAAACAAAGAATAGGACGAAGACGTTTGCCTCCTGCCAGCAGGGAATAACGCATTGCTTCGTAAATTTTTTGAGGTTTTGCCAGGATAATAGATTTATCTAAAGCAACTTCAACTAGTTTTTGATGTTCTTTGAGATAACTATTAAGGTCAAATTTTATATTTTGCTTTTGTTTAGGGGATTTTTCGTCCGTTCTTATCATGTTTAGATTTAAGCTTTAAGACAAAGTAAGCTAATTGCCTAGACACACTAAGTTTACCTTATCCAGTCCCAGACAATAAGCTATTGGGGATTTAATTTATTACTTATCTGTTCTATAGGCTAATTTGCTTTAAGTGGAACTAACCTATAATTATTATCGGACTTTTTTTCAGAAAACATATGTCAGTCGGGAATGAACCGCCAAAAATTCTCAAACAGCGTCTCTTGTACCGAGGACGCAAGTTTGATTACGAAGTGATTAATATCAGACTACCGAACGGGGTTGAAGGTGATTGGGAGTGTATTCGTCATCCTGGGGGAGCGATGGCTGTCCCAATTACTGCTGATGGTAAGTTTGTTTTGGTTAAACAATATCGCTTTGCGGTGCAAGGTCGTTTATTAGAGTTTCCTGCTGGTACAGTAGAACCAAACGAAGATCCAGGAGAAACCATTAAAAGAGAAATAGAAGAAGAAACTGGCTACAGTGCTGCTAAGTGGCAATCTATGGGTAAGTTTCCCCTCGCCCCTGGTTATTCTGATGAGTATATTTATGCTTATCTGGCTCAAGATTTAACTAAGTTGGACAATCCTCCTCAACAAGATGATGATGAAGATATTGAGGTGGTATTAATGACTTCAGAAGAGTTAGAACAAGCTATCTTGAGTGGTGTTCCTATAGATGCTAAGTCTATTACAGGCTTTTATATGGCAAAGGCAATGATAAGTAAGTAGTTGAGATAGTTAGTGGTTAGTGGTTAGTAGTTAGCTAATTGTCTGAGTCCTAAACGTTAAATGTTAAATGTTAAATGTTAAATGAAATAGATTTGGCTCAATATATCGATCACTCTCTGTTGAAACCTTCGGCTATTCCTGAAGAAGTGGCTCAATGTTGTAATGAAGCGGTGCAATATAATTTTCCTGCGGTGTGTGTATATCCTAGTGCAGTAAAACAAGCTGCGGAAATACTCCACAATAAACGAATTGAAGTTTGTACTGTAATTGGATTTCCCACAGGAGCAAATACCCCAGGAGTCAAACTATATGAAGCTCAAGAAGCTGTAGAAAACGGTGCAACGGAGTTGGATGTAGTAATTAACCTCGGATGGTTAAAATCAGGTCAATTAAACAAAATTTATGACGAAATTGCTCAAATTTGTGAGGCAACAGGAAAGACAGTTAAAGCAATTTTAGAAACTACGGTATTGACCGATGAGGAAAAGCAGCAAGCTGCTGAAGTGTGTATGGATGCGGGAGTAGCTTACCTCAAAACTAGTACTGGTTGGTTTGGTGGAGCGACTGTGAGTGATGTGAAGTTGTTAAAAGCAGTTTCAGGAGGAAAAGTTGGGATTAAAGCTTCTGGAGGAATTCGCACTGTGGCTCAAGCTAGGGAATTGATTGTAGTGGGTGCAACAAGATTGGGAACATCCCGTGGGGTGGATTTGATACGCCAGCAAAATGCTAAAAGTGATTAGTCATCATAGGAATTAGGTTGTAATTTTTAACTATCCAAAAAAGTATCAACATCTATTTTGGCTTGTTTTAAAATATTTCTTAATGTGCCTTCCTTTATTTGTTTATGGTGAGGAATTGTTGTTTTAGATAAGGTTTGAGAATTAAACCAAATTTCATGATCTCCTTTGGCACTTCGATAAAATTTAAATCCTAATTTTCT
>JAAUYH010081241.1_pt1 | contig 20421 bp, 18 predicted proteins | sample 7278061 | NCBI WGS metagenome assembly JAAUYH01 (sample SAMN14350203, study PRJNA611818) | marine sediment metagenome | isolation source: surface marine sediment (0.6m) | place: French Polynesia: Moorea | collected 2018-08 | reverse complement strand
TGCTTAGTGAGCGCTCTTTGGAGAATGCCCGGCCCCTCCAGGCTTTCATAACGTAGCGACTGCGCCGGGAATGGCATCTTCTCTCTTTCTCTCCAGAACCTCCTCGCGATTTTCGACAACCTAGGGACTTCGTTCACATCCACGTCCTCGGCTAAACGAGAAGCCAACTCCGCAGCATCCCCTACGTTGTCACGGTCCGTTCTGTTGGTAGCATCTGCTGAGTCATCCAACCCCATCCCGATCCGACCTCCACTCTTCGTCCTCAGCGCAGCGGCTAAGGTCAGCCGATCACGCTCCCTCCTCGTTTCCTCCTATTTTCTTTCCTCCTCCTTTCTCGCTTTCCCTCCTCTTTTTCTCTCTCTTCCCTCTCCCTCATGAGAACGCCGACCACGGTAGTTAAGTCTTTCTGTTCGTTCACCATTCTCAGCATAGTGCGATTGAGCTTCGCGATTTACTGATTGAGGTCCCCGGCATCACCCTCATTCCCAACCTCCGGCACTTCCTCCACATCAACCTCTTCTCCGCCCGTACCCACCTGGGCACGCCGAGTAACCTCAGATGGATACGTTCGCCCAAAGAGACCGGCCAACAAAACATTGTTGCGCCCCACGTCGGGTAGCTTCAACTTCCCTTCCACACTCAGCTCTTTCCGTATCTGAGCTACTAGGCCCCTCCTAGACTCCGCGCAACATTTTGTTACACTCAGTCCCTCGGGTCTACCCTTCCACATCGTCCTGGCGATATCCACACACTCCTCGCCTGTTTTGGTAACCACCTTTGCTATCCCAACCAAGAATATATTATTTAAATTGTCTGCAGGTAAGTAATACTGCATTTAACGCCTACCCAAACGCTTTCGGTAGACCAAGATATACCCCCTGGTAGGGTTGTGGTAAAATTCAGGAGGGCTGCTCCTACTGCACCACTAGCCTAAATAGGCTTTCAGTTGACACCAATTCCCCACTACTCGGTGAATTAGGAACTGGCCTCGTATCCGCTCGCCCCAACTATGTTTCCCTGTGTCCACCCGTCGTTGTTGCTAATGTCAGACCTTACGCTCCCACGAACTCCATCACGCGTTAGCTTTTACCCCAACTTCCACTTCCTCCTCTTTTTCCCTCGAAGCAACGTTTAGCGTAATCACGATGCCTCCATTCGCCGCCATCACTTTCCCACATCTTTTAAAGGGTCCTTTTCTTCTCACTTGCAACTTCCGCCTCTTTTTCTGGCCCCTCACTCAACCTAGCCCGATTTAGATCGGTCTTGCAGACTCACCTCAATCGAAATATGAAGGTGGCGTAACTTTGTAAATACTCTGCTACACACCCCAGTCCCCGAAAAAGCTTCGTCTCTGCTGCAGAATCAAAAATTTTCTGTAGGAAGCACCCCACAACCATGGAACACTTCCACCTCTTAATTAGGGTCCTATTTTTTTCTGTCGCGTCTTCCATCTTTTTTTCGTGGCCTCTCTCTCATCCTAGTCCGAGCTACCTCGGTCTTCAAGGTTCCGTTCGAACGGGCTATGAAAGTCGCGTAGCTTCGTAAATACTCCGCTACACCCCCCAGTCTCCGAAAGAACATCACCTCTGCTTCAAACTCCAGAGAGCATGCAGGCGGCACCTAGCAACCCTCAAATATCACTGTCCTCCTCTTCAACGGGGTCCCTTTCCTCCTTCGCACCCTCCTTCTCTTTTAGTGGCCCCTTCCTCAACCTAGTCCGAGTCTCCCCGGTCTTCAAGGTTCAACGCAACCGAGGTATGAGGCCCGCGCAGCTTTGTATATACTCTACTGCACGACCCCCAGTCTCCCGGCAGGATTTTTTCCTACGCTGTAGGCTCCGAAGAGCCCACAGGCCGCACCCAGCACCAGTCACATTCCACCTCTTTCATGGGGTCCCATATCCACCGTACGCACCTCCACTCTTTTTCTGTGGCCCTTTTGTCGAATACTCAATTATACTCTCTATTCCGCATTTTGCGGCGACCCCCCCCCCCCCAGCCTCCCCGGCATGAACCAAATAAACTGAAAGAACGACCGACTGGGTGCGTTTTTGTTTCGGGCCATGCGACCCCCACAAGAAGCCGAAACTCTTCCTGAAGGCCGCGGTTTGCAGAAAGCTTTCAGCACAACAAGTCTGGCAGCCCCTTCGCGGGCCCGGCGCACTACCACCTAACCTAGGGCCGCCCTCCACTGCACCTTTCACTTCCTACGGTTTTGTGACTCATAGTGAAGCAATGGTGTGTCCCCATGCCTCAGGCAGTGTCCGAAGATCGCCGATCAGCAGCTGACAGGGACGAGTGAAAACCCCCGGAGAGGAACTTTACCAATCACTCAATCAAGCAACCAGCAACAAGCAACTAGCATCAGACACTCTACTCGAAGATCCAGATATCCCGCACATGCAAGGAGAATTCAAGGAAGATCCAGACGTCTCACACACGCAGTATGAATACAACAGGAAGAGGCCTATGTCGACTGCGCGCCCAGATATCTCAGCCGAAGATCCAGGCATCTCCCTCGCGTGATGAGAATGTAATGATCAAGACCGATCAGCAACAGTCGGACCTCATCCAAGCTCATTAAATGCGTACGTTCCATTCCATAATTGGTCTCAGCTCTTTTTATCTTTTTGCATTTACATATTTCCCCAGGTAGGCCCCTATCGCCATATCATAAAGAGTCCGGCTCTACCGCGATCCCGAGAAGCAAGCCCCCACGCGTACTACTATATTTTGTGGTTCTAGTCCATTAGCACAAGTTTGCCTTTGAACTTCGCGGCATATAGTACATATGCGGTTCACACTTCTGCATAAGTGTTGGTCAGAAAGACTTACACTTTCTTCTTGTCTAGTGTATACTGTTTGTATAGCCTTGCATCCACTTTCATCTTCTCAACACACATAACCAGTGATATATATTGATTTCACGCTGCACAGTTTACGATTACTACTTTTCTGTAAATTAATGACATGCTATTCCAAGTGCTCGATACAATAAGATAATTTATTGACAACAAATCGGTCGCGAATTCTTAAATTGACGTTCTACACCAACGATATTTCCAATAGTTGTAGCTCGTCGTCCCTAACTACATAACCGAACTTCTGAAAGGATATAAATATGAATAGACGTCTTGACCTCCAAATCTACTCTGGTAATTTCCCCTATTTGGAGCATTTGGTGCGTTTCAGAAGTATAAATTATGTGCTTCACTTGAGTGTCTAAAGAAAGCATGTGCAGCTTTATTAAGAAAGTACTCTGTAATGCCTGATTCACATCCAGAACCATACTCGTATTCTGATGTGCTAGCCTTGTTAGCTAGCGAAGAAACAGCTTTAGCTATTATGTACAAACTGCAGCAGTATTTATCTCCATTAGTCGCGTGAAGTATTTTCCTATTTCTTTACTACAACGAAGGTAAGCTATCCCGACCCCACTCGTTTACCTACACTTCGAGCATAAATCAATTATATCTCGTATTACTTTTCACAATCTTTCGCTCTGGCGGTGCAAAAGTTGGAATCACATGGTAGAACAAAAAAATAACGTCACGCTTCAAAAAAGGGGCGCATTTTGCAAATTAATCTATTACTAAAATAGTGCCGACCAGTGCTCCTGCTATTCTAGGAAAAATTTGTTGATTTCCCGTTCATTCACCACTTGGGTAATTGTATTGTAGGCAAGGGAGTGCCAACCACGTTGGTTGGTGAGCACCACGGTAACAATGATGGCTCGCATGTACTTGACCGCCAGGCCTCTAGGTCGCATGACTTTGCCTCAGTAAATTTACTCTCTGGCTAACCGTCGAATCTTTGTGTATCTACTCTACGAATTTACAATTGTCACATCCTATAGGTTGGTGCCCCCAGCGACTCTTGTAGCCGCGACTGTGGTCGACGATCCGACTGCCGGATGTTATTCTCTGCTACAGGTGCTTGCTGTGCGCTTCAGCTCTACAGCGAGGAGTCGAACAATGGCGTCGTGTCATCCCGTTCGAATTATGTACCCATCCGTCGACAGCGCACTCGTGGCAGTCAGTGATCGGTGACAGCGTCCAGGCCAAGGTGTCTACCTCGACTGAAACGATGTATTGTGTAATACATTCACGTTATGTGTCCACTTGTACCAAACTGTGCCAAATTGGAATTATTGTATAAGGAAAAGTGACAGCGACAAGCCCAAGATGTCTATCTCGCTGTAGTGCCATGGTGGCTAAAGCGGAAGTAACTTACAGTCATGTGATTGCCCTTGCAACTCGCACGGAGTTTTGCCGTCTTGACTCCTACTGTGCACCGCACTACAGCTGTTAAAGACGCTAAAATTCTTTAATTTTTTCCTACCTCAACATCACCACAGCCGCTTATTCTGCTTATTCGTATCATACATAAGTAACAGCTGGAAATAGCTCCGGAAATTGTCACGCAAGTACGGTAGTCTACGCGCGCCTATTTGTTTGATCCGACCCCATTTTCCTCACAGCTGTTTGGGCTGCAGTGCGAGCCCCACGGCCCATCCAGATTCTTGAATCGACAATCTACGGGGTGTGCAACAGTTTACTGTTCGCGTTGCGCGATCCCGTTTTCTGCTTACTGGCGGACGTAAGTCACCTATACTGATCCTCGTTGACGGCAGACCAGTTGCATTGTGTGCACATCGCGAGATTGCACTTGCGGATAGTGCATTGCTGAAAAAACGCGAATGAAAATAGCCAGCTTAGGGCTGAATTGTCGACAATCGACTGCGTTCCAATTTCGCAGTTGTCGCAACGGGCCCGAGCTCCTCTCCGAGATACGTACACCGCGCCTACTGTACCTTGTTTCCGCCAACACACTTGTTTGGCCGTGCCTGATTCGCGAGTGTCCCGCCCTCTGGCGCTACAGCGGTCCTGACATAGAGTTTCCGTGTACTCAGGCTGTACGTAACTCGTGAATTGAGCGGAGAGACGGACCAGTACGGACATTAGCTGCCGCATCAATATGCGTGCAGCTGTCCTTGCTTTCTGTTTATAACACTTCCGAGCAGCCTTCAACGCCATCTCAGCTCCACCACACTGCTATCAGAAAACCATGAGTTTCACACGTCGCCAAACACGCTCAACAAGTGCCACGGTTGAGGAGGAAACACTCACACTGTACGTGCTCGAGTGCGAGGACGATTGCTGGTATGTGGGTATCACCGGTAATCTCAACCAACGCTACAGTCAGCATTGCGGTCGCACACGTGGTGGCGCCGTATGGACCACGAAACACCGCCCCATCTCGATTCACTCCGACCGCCAAGTGCCGAAGCACATCGCCAAGGACGAGGAAAGCAAGCAGACTGCGCGGCTCATGCTGAAGTACGGCATTAACCGTGTTCGCGGGGGGTCGATGTGCTGGGGCCGGTCGTACACCACGGAGCCGAGGGAGGTGAGCAGGGTGACCAACTTTCTGTGCAACCATCTCGGTTTGGATAAAGTTCAAACCCGCCGGATGGTGGAGGAGGAGCTGGAGAGGGACTCCCCCGTCACCTCGTCGCCCGTGTCTGTGGCGAGAAGCTATTACGATGACATCTTCGCAATCAACGAGCAGATTCGCAAGTTCAACATCGGCGGCCCTTCCAGCAGCACCTCCGCCCGAACCGGCGACAGCCAAGGCAGTGGACGGAAGACATGGGATAGCGGCTGCGAGCGGTGCGGTTGGGAGTCGCACACCGTGGAGAAATGCTTCGCCAAAACCGACCGAGACGGAGATCCCATTGTATAATTTTCGATCCCATCAACTTGTTCTTCATCATGTACCATCCCGCGCTCTTAATTCATCTTCATCACAATCATGTTGCTATACCATTAATAGATAAATTCATCAAACTTCGTACTTAGAATCGCGTCTACTGGACAAGCCACTTGCAACATCATCGACGTCCCCGCAAATCGGGCATTTGTACATTGGTACCGTGTTGTCGTTTTCATCCATGACGGCTACCGACACAATGGTCAGTCGTTCCTGCTGAAACACGTCACGATGGTCATTGTCCAAATTTTCCTCCAACTCCTTGCACCCCAACTGAGCACACGCGATTCGGAATTTCTTGCTCGTGCCACCGTTCACATGGGCGCCACCGCCCTGCGCACGCGCCAACGCCCACCAGGCCGCGATGTCAGCCTCGCCCAACCCGTGGAAGCGGCGTATTCCTCGACGCCTCCAGCGACCCGCATCGAAGGCATACGGTATGAGTGTCAGGAAGAGGAGCACGTTCAACAGCGCCGACCACCCCACCTGAGTCCCTTGATCGACGCGGTAAACATATTCGCGTACCTCCGAGCCCCCGCTCAATTCCCAGATCTTGCTCGGCAGTATCGAGTTGTGCAAATACAGGTACGGCTGGGCGAGCGAGTAGTTGTGCGCTTTCAGCACGGCGAAGGCGTATCGCAATAGAGGCGTGTCTTGCGTCGAACAAATGTGGCGTTGAATGAATTGGGTGTTGTTCGGCGTAGACGCGAACACCGTGATGAACAGTTTCATTTCAGCACGCCGCGCCGCACATGTTTCGCAGCATTCCGTGTGGATCTGCACGGTTTCGCGCGAGCGCTCGTCGGAAGGCAGTGTCTCGCCAAGCCGCTGCCCGGTGCACGACGCGAAACTCGACCCGATGAGCCGGTCGAAGCGGGTGTTGCCCGAGCGTTTCACGAGCGAGCGAAAACTGGGCCGATACAAAACTGGCTTGCGGTAGATGACGGTGGAGTTGAGCAGGATCGACGAGCAAATGCTGGTCGCTTGGGCGAGGTCATTGTCGGCGTTCTTGGTAAAGTTGGTCAAAGTGTCGACTGTGGTAGCAAGTTGGCGCTTGGTGGTTGGGATTTGCGTCGCGTCTAGCGAAAATGCAAATCCCACGGCAACCGCTACACTCACTGCGACCAAGCCGACGGTGTACGACCCAGCGAGACGGTTGCGCAGCCGGAAGCGATGGTGCCAGCGGCGCGCGTCCAAATACGCGGCGTAGCTAGTGAGTGGCGGGAATACGAATGTGCCGTACAACAACTCGATGAGCACAACCAACGCGGTGCTGATTTTCAACGGGATGCGCACTTGCCATGCGATCATCAGTCATGCTCTCACTCTCGTCCGACTTACCTGTCCCACTCCGCCCGATGGCGTTAATCGCAACGAAATGCAGGGCTCGCGCTCATCGCCAACTGCGGTGCAACAGTCCATCGCATGCATTCCCGAAATCACATCCCTTGCAAGACCCGTTCATGGGTCGGGTCCGGCAGGGGTGCCAACAATGCGGAAAGGGAAATGGCACGCGCACAAATTAGGCGCGCACAAAATACTACGCGCAACGGATGGTGTAGCTTGCACCGGAGATCACCATACCGACGGCAGTACATACGGGCGAGATGCCCACATACTCCACGTGCTAATAACCACCGAACCGTTACTCCGTCGATGCGCCGCGCCCCGCGCCACACTCCATCGACGACAAGCATGGCCACGAGCACGATGACCGTGGTGGCGTTCGCCCCAGCCGTGGCGCTGACCGCGCGCGCGCGTCACGCGTGCTTCTCCACGCCCGCGGTGGCGGCGCGGCGGGCGAGAACCGCCACGCTGCATGGCGTCACGATGAAACTGCGCATGCCGTCGGGGGATGGGGACGCCGACGCGCAGCCGGGGATCTACATCGCGAACGCGCGGGCCATCACGCCACTGCGGAGCCAGGAGGAGGCGGCGATGTACGAGGAGCAGGGGCTGCCGTCGCAGCGCACGGCGGATCTGATGGCGCCGTCGCGCGGGGGCTTCTGGGGGCTGGTGCCGTACCTGGCGCTGTTCTCGAGCGCGGGGTTCCTGGGCTGGATAGGCTGGAAGCGGCTGCGCGCGCGGCAGGATCGGCTGGTGGACGAGTACGGCGACGTCATGGTGTACTACGGCACGACCACCGACTCGCAGCAGCAAATCACGCGCGAGTACAAGCGCAAGCTGGGGCCCGGCGTGCTGCGCGCGGCGATGTACCGGTCGTTCCTGCGTAGCCTGGTCACCGAGAAGCCGGTGGGGCCGCAGGCGATCCAGGACGCGGCGATTACGAAGCGCCTGCTCCGCCTGGGCGACAAGAAGGCCGTGCAGGTGTTCAACTCGCTCGGCGCTGACATGAAGGAGTCGCCCTCGCTCCTCGGCAAGTTGCTCTTCCTCGCCGAGCGCCTGTTCCAGCCGTCCGCTGTGTCGGGGCTGCGCCTGGCCAGCCTGTTCCCCTACGGCGCCACCACAGTCGTGGAGCTGCAGCGGAACATGGCGGAGAGGTGCTACAAGGAGCTGGTGGAACGCGAAGTCGAGGCCAACGGCGAGGGCGTGGGGGCGCCGCTCGAAATCGCCAGTGTGCTGAAAATCGAGCCCGAGGAAGCCGAGCAAGTGTACGGCGCGGTCATTGCCGAACGCCACAAACAACGCAAGCTGGAGCAAGAGGCCGTGATTGCCGCCGAGGCCGAGGATCAGTCGAGCCGGCCGGCGGTGAGCGACTCGCTCGACTACCCCGCGCGCAGCGGCGAGCCGGCGAAGGTGACGTCGCACGCGTACGAGTGCTCGGAGTGCGGCTACACGATCTTCCCCGCGGCGGGGCGGGAGTTCAAGTTCTACGGCGCCGACTTCGTGTGCCCCGCGTGCGGCGCGCCCAAGGAGAAGTTCGTGGACGTGGGCGGGTCGTAGGCGCGTGTGGGGACGGTGTGATGCGGTACGGACGACTAATTTGTAAACCATCTCGATTTCCGCTTTATCCTGCGCCGCGCGTATTGCACTAGTATATTACTCAAGGTAGTAGCAATACGCGTTGAAAAGTGGCGGTGCGTCGACCGTGCCCGAGACTCGGTGCTGTACATCCGTCTCGCCTTGACTTTTCGCTTGCTTCCTTACTTTCGGAGCCACCACAATGCGAGGTGCGCATACTGTACCTATTCGTCTACTTCTATCCGAGGCCAGGCGGCAGGTTCGAGCGCTCTTCGCCTGCCGTCGTAAACGTGCTTCCTTCTGATGACTCATCGGTGGGCTCTCCAGTCTGCGCTGAAATGCCGTCTATACGCAGCGCCGATACTGGCGGCAACGACCCCGGGTTTTGCGGGGTGAGCAATGACCGTGGGGAGTATTCCAGGCCATCCTCCGCTCCCGTCACTGCCTCGAGCGCTGCGCGAACGCGGCCTTGCACTTCCAGTCGCATGTCCCCCGCCACCGACCTCAACCTGTTTTCGATGCCAAGTTCCCGCAAACGCTCCACCCGCCATCGATATCCGCTCGCTCCGTTTTTCATGGGTTCATCCATTACGACCTCCACTTTTTCTTCCGTTTTCATCGCGTTCGTGCCATTTTCCAATGTCGCTACGTCCGTCATCGTCGCATCTGAACTCGCTGCACTTGCAGCCGTTTCGCTTGTGGTCCGGTTCGTTGCTGAATCAATCGAATCGAGTACCATGAGTGCCGCAGCTTGCTCCGCCGAATGAACACGCGATATGCTTCTCCTTCCGACTTGCAAATAACTTGCCCTACGAGTTCGAGCCGACGACATCATTCGAGGGGGCGCAGCCGCCACGACCAACGCGGTTGACGTCGCCGTTGTCTCCACCTTCACTGGTTCTCTTCTAGCAAGGTTTATGACGACCCACAACGCCGCAATCCGTGTGCTGGCATCGTTCCGTCCAATCCATTCGCCAAGATATTCCGGAATGCGAGTGTGCATGATACGAGTTTTGTGTTCTTCGGTTCCACTCGCGATATTGCAAACGGCGTACAAGGCCTGCGTCGCAACCGCCACACTTTGTTCCTCAGCCAGCACGTTTTCGAGGACAGCAAACAAACGATCGCCCATCGCCTCCAGTAACATGTCGATGTGCTCGGTTTCCGTATGCTTCGTTCCATAACAAGCGAGGTTGCGTAATGTATGCACGGCAGACGCACGAATCTCCTCGCACGGATCGTTACAAGCCTCTTCGATGGTGTTATAACCAACATCATTCATAATCGCTCGCTTCGTGTCACAGTCCACCTTGAACAGCAAGTTCTTCACCGCCGACAACCCGTTGCTCCTCAACTCCTTGTCCTCCGAACGCAAAAGCCGGACTAACGAAAAAACGCCGCGTTGCTCGAGGAAGATCTGCTGCACCGGCGAGAAGTTGATGACGATGTTGCACAGGGCAGCCGACACACAGCGCCGAATCTCCAGATTCTCGCTCTTCTCCAGCAAATCCAGGAACAGCTTCACGACTTGCCCGGTGCAAATGTCGCCACGCAAGATTTTGACGCTGCGCGTGAGCGAGCGCGCACACTTCGCCGCGGCAAGCACGACTTTCGGCTCATCACACGACAGGAACTTCACCACATAGGGCCATAGTTTGGCCTCCTCTACCACACGGTCTCGTGCCTCGTCCAGGTTGGCGCAGAGAGCGGCTAACGCCTCGAGGGCGGCCTCTGCCATCGGTAGGGCGGCCGTGAACGCGTCGACGTCGACCCCGCGCGTGTTTTCGGGTGTGAATTGTACGCGAGACGGGGGCATCTGTACAGCTGAATGCGAGGTCTTGCCATTCTCCGAAATATCGGGATGACTGAAAAACGACGCCAAACACGCGACTGCACCCGCATCGGTAGCTTGTCGCTGCATGTTATCATCCGCATGTACCATCTCTGTGAGAACGCATGCCGCATTTCGACGAACAGTACGTTCGACATCGGCTAGAAGCCGAATGAGTTGTGGGATGACAGCATTGATAATCTCCGCCTTTTCCTGACGGCCATCTAACGCGTTGGCACGACGGAGGCGAGCAAGAAGGCGACAGGCAGCGAGTCGTGTGTCTGCCGACTCAGTACATCTTACCAGTGGCAAAACGCAAAGCGGTGCTCCGTGCGCTGTTATGTGTTCTGCAGCAACAGTAGGGTCCGCGGCGGCGAGTGCAGCCAGGGCATCGAGCGCAGCGTCGGTTCGAACGGGATGCGCACGAGGCGCGAGGGCGGGAAGAAGTGCAGGTAACGCCCCAGCGGAAATGGCGATGTTGGCATGTTGCGGGTCTCGCACCACCGCAGCAATAGTAGCAGCAGCAGTCGCACATAAAGGACCAGAATGAGCCGAAAGTGCGACAAGCTGGGCGATAGCTAAAGGTCTCGACCCAATTTCGTCGAGTGCGGATTGCGGTACGTAGGGACTGGTGGCGAGAACCTTGAGGGTTCGCGCGGCGGCGTGGGACACAGCGAGGGGCGGGGGCGCGTGCAAGGCGCTGAGGAGGGTGTCGAGTGCCTGGGGCTCGGCGAGGAGGGCGTTGATGCCAATCTCGCAGCGCACGCAGAGGGAGCAGAGGGCGGCGAGGGCCTCGGCGACGACGCCGGGCGGGGCGTTGCTGGTGGCGGCGACCTCGACGAGCGCGTGGACGGCGCCCGCGGCGACGTAGGCCTGTTTGGCGTCCTTGTTGCCGACGGCGTCGTTCTTGATGCGGCGCGCCAGCGCGACGACGTCCGCGTTGTCGCCGCCGCCCACGTACATGCGCGCGCGCTTCAGGCTGTGCACCAGCTCGGACGCGAGCGCCACCGAATTCACCGCCACGACCATGGCCACGCGTCACGGGTTGCGCGGCGCACTCGCGCTCCTGTGCGTGTGCCGTGAATTCGTCGCTCGTTGCGTTGGGCGCGAACGCACTCGACCCATCTCATCAAAAGAACCTAGCCATACAACCTGCTGTGCTTCTGTAAGCTAAATAACGTTGTAATCATGCGTGCGGTTTTCAGAATTTCCACTTTCCGCTTCATTCCCATTAGTTGGTCCGGCCCCAGGGCCCCTCTTCCCCCTTTGCCCCGCACTCCAACTGAGCTGCCTATCCTGCCGAGCCACGATGAACAAAATAGAGTCGGTTCGCAAGCTCAACGCCCGTGAGCTCGAGCTGGGCATTGCCGGCACTTCCGCGTCGTGGCATCAGCAGTATGCGCGTTCGCCTGTCATCTACGTTGGTGGGCTGCAACCGAACATCACCCCGCTCAAACTCGTCGAAGTGTTTGAGCAGTACGGGGTTGTGAATCATGTCCACTTGAAGCGCGACGAGAAAACAGGCGATGTATGCGGTTTCGGATTTCTAGCTTACGCTGACCCTCGCAGCGCTGTACTGGCAGTGGACAACCTAAATGGGTTCAATCTAGATGGTCGTTTGTTATCTGTTGACCATGTTCAAGACTACAAGTATCCGGTCGACGCATATGGCGCCAGTACAGAACTGAACATGCAACCAAAGAAAGAGCCGATTACGGAAAATTCCGGGACGCCGGCGATGGGAAGTACAAGTGGTGGAAGTGGTGGTGCGAACAAGGAGGAGTCAGGGGAAACATTGGAAAAACGAGAAGATACTGTGATGGCACGGCTGAAAGAGTTCCAGCGACGGCGCGCGGAAGCCGAGCATGCAGCGAAGAAAAACGCGAACGGAGAAGCGAAAATATCGAAGAAGCGACCGCGCAGTGAAGTACTTTCGGGTGGAGGTGGAAATGAACGATTAGGAGAAGGTGTGAATGAGCACGAGAAGTACGAGGAGAACAAGGCTGTTGTTCCACCGAGGAAGAGGAAGGAGCCACCGGGCGCGAAAGAGGCACGACGGCTGGAACGTGCGGCGATTAGGGAGGAGAGGCGGCGTCGACGCGCACGACGACTGGCGAGCCGTCACGACGAAGAAATGAAATAAACGGGACGGAAGGGAATCGGATGTTGGGCGCATGTCTAAGCTGCGCGTGCGCGGTAGGTGCCGAATGCTCAAATATCTTGCGAATCGGTGTCGAATCGCAATTGGTTTCGAGATGGACGAATGTGCGGCGCAAAATTGAAATTATTTTCACCACGCCTAATCGCGCAGCCAATCGCCTCATCGACACTCAGAATCCACCAGCTATTGTATCTGTCGTTCTCCATTGTCCTCTACTTCCCACCCGATCTCTCGGGAGTGGAAGACCACGCCCCGAGCATTGTGTCCGTGTAATCTTCCCGCGCTGCTTCCTCGACTTGCGCACCCACGATGGTACTGCCTTCCGCATTCGTCTACGCTTGCCCTGCGCCCACCACTTCGCGACTCCCACAACGCCGACCCCGCGTAGACGCACCGCAACGCTCGCGCCTCGGTTCCGCTTATAACAATTTTACCGCGTCGAGATGTCGGATAACGGCCAAGGTCGGCGACGTCCCTCCCGACAATTCAACCCCGAGGGTTCGCACGCTCGTCTCCTGCACGGACGTCCAACCTGAACGTGATATCAATTCCGCTTCTGATACCAGCCAACAACATTCGTCGCCCGCCTCAGAAAACACTCGGAAACAACTGACCGAACCGGATAAGCTTTCAACTGAAGCCACACCTAACTCGGCTGTCTCGGACAAAGTGCCTGTCAGCTTGTTCGGCTTTTCGTTCGGCATTCCCGCGCGTTGGCTGTTGTACAGCGTGCCGTTCATGTGGGGTTCGTTCGGGCCATCCGTGCGGCTACTGTTTCAGAATGAGCCGCACATCGATGCGCCTGTGTTCAACACCGCGCGTCTCATGCTGTCCTCGCTAATTTATCTACCGATACTCGCGAACGAAGTGCGCAGATATCGCTCGCCCGACGAGGAGAACGACCTATCTTTCGTCACCGCGGGCGTCGAACTCGGTGTTTACGTATTCCTCGCGAATGTGTGTCAAGTTTTGGGTCTCGAATCTGTTTCCGCCGGTCGCGCCGCGTTTCTCGTCCAATGCCAAACCGTCATTGTGCCCGTGCTCGCCGGCGTGCTCGGCCTCGAGGTGATTCGTCGTTCGACGTGGATTTCGTCGTTCGTCGCCATTGCGGGCGTGGCGCTGTTGTCCTTGGATCACGGCGCCGGCACCGCGAGTTCCGTCACTGGCGATGGACTCGAATTGACGTCGGCCTTCTTTTTCAGTACTTATATTCTGCGATTAGCGCGCTACTGCAATACCGTACGCCCCGCACCACTCGTCGCGACGAAAATCCTCGTGCAAGCCATACTGTCTCTGGGGTGGGCTACTTCGATAGCTCTGATGAGCCACCCTGATGTGCCAATCGACTCGTCAAGCGCGTTGCCGGAATGGACCTGGCCGGTTATCCTGCTCAATCTGGGTGTGGTGGCGTGGACGGGGATTGTATCTAGCGCGGTAAGTGGGTGGGCACAAACGAAAGGGCAGCAGCTTGTGCCGGCGAGCGAAGCAGTGGTCGTGTTCGCCACACAACCGCTTTGGGCCAGCGCGATCTCCGGCGCCCTCTTGGGCGAGACGTTTGGCACAAGAGGGATTTTGGGCGGTGCCTTGATCGTAGCTTCTACCCTCGTCGCGGCGCGTGGTGATGCTACGGACGGCGACGACGAGGAACAGCGTGAGAAAGAGGAGTAAAGTTTTGCGACGCACCGTCGATGTACAGTACATTCACAGACAGTTGTCTGCGTGCATCTCGAAATGTCTTTTGTTTCTACCACTGCAAATGTTCCCCAGAATGAAAGCTACGGCTTGGAATGCTCAAACAAGAGTTTTTTGAGAAAGCACAGCGCACGCAGGGGGCTGCAGCTAGATGCTGTACTGTACATCGATGTTGACACCTCCTGTACGTAGTTGACGAGGAAGCATGAGTTTGGCGCTGGACTCGGCGTATTCGAACTACGTAGACAGGCCTCGTTGCCAGCTTGAATTGCATCCAACCCAGCGGTGAACAAGAACGAGACCACGACCATGATGAGTTCGGTTCGAGCTTCAGCACGATTGCTGCGCAGGGATGTGGGAAGTCGGCGTTCCTATCTATGTTAGCACCGCAATCGTGGCGCTGATTGAGCTGTGCTATGGGGCGTTCATTTTCCCATCGCTCGCAAGCTATGCGGCGCACTTGGACGCGAGAAGATGGCGAGAGCGCATTCGGCTATCGAAAATTCGCTGTTACCACGTCGTGACAGGCGGTCATCCTTTCGGGCGCTACACCACCGGCGTGTTTTTGTTGAGTGTTGCGATTGCTGTTGGATTCGCGTTCTCACTCGACGCGACGGATATTCCAATCACCAAGGCGGGATACGCGGATACGGTGGAGATGAAGAACAACTATTCGGTGCGCGCACATCGCGATTTGACGGAAGCCACCCGGATATGCTCGGAGATAACGCTCACTTCGACAGTGATTTATCGGAAACCGTTGATGTACAAGCACCTGTTTCGCGCAGAAGGCGGACGCGAAGGAAACACCCGGTTCGACCGGGTCGTGGGCAGTTGGTTCACATCGTGCACGGGCTCACGACTCGGGGAAACGCTGCCGTCTAACAATGTGTCACGCGAAACAGTTGAAGTTCATACCGAGTGTTGCGAGAAATGTGAAACCCAGAGGGAGAAGATGAAGCTGTTCGTTCGTGTGTTCGCAATCGCTCCCGATAACACGAAAATCAATCGCAGTATATGCTCATCGCAGAACACACCGCTTCTCCGACAAGCATTCGCCGTGTTGAAAGCCAACCTCACAGTTGCGCAGCCGTTCTTGCATTTGAATAACAACATCATCCCGGGATACGTGTGGAGGTTTTCAGAGCGTAAGGAGGAACGCCGTTACGTATCCCGAGTCGACCGGGGAACCAAAATCGGATACTCTGCGCTACTCAACATATTGCTGTTGTTCGTTTTGATTCCATTTCTCATTGATTTGAGACGATGGCGAGGGAGACAAGTTCGCACTTTTCATGGCATGGGCGAGTCTGACATTGCGGCGTGGTGGTCTGTGGCCTGGTGGGCTAGAGCGCAAGATGGCACAGGCGTTGATTTGGATGACGCCGAAACTCACCGATTTCGTATCGCGTGCGCACAACTGGGGTTGAAGGAAGTTGAGGAAAGTTTGGAGGGTGTTGGCTGTAATGCATTCGAACGAGAACGACTCAGTGTCTCCTCAGTCTCTATCGATGATGGAGCCAAGCAACTGATACCTACTTACAAATGCCCGATTTGTGGGGACAAAGCTGACAAGGATGATCTTCTCAAGGGTTGGCGGCACTACCGAGTTACCGCGGACCCGTGGACATCACTACATATTTCCCGCTTGTCTTTGTTACAAAACTGTGCGAAAGAAGACAGCTTGCATCTGAACTTGGCCGATACTTCACCTTGTTCATCAAACGAAGGTATCAACCCCACTCTTGAAAGCGACAACTTATGATTGGGATACAGTAGTGTTTATTCGACCCCGAAAAGTACACGCCTTGTTACATTGTCAGTCAACATTCAATTCATCGTACTGCAAACAATGTAGTGCAATACACCCCCCGACAAAACGTTGCGACCACATGATACAGAGCGCACCGGACGTCGAACACGCGTAGGCTCTTTCACTACCTACTGGAAGATTGGTTGGCACAGTGCCACAGCCAGTTGAGTGTAAAAGGAACAACTCAAATTAGGATAGAGCTTCTTCGGCTTCGCATAAATCAAAGGAGCCATCAAGTTCGAAGGCGTATTTTCCGCGTGCTATGAAACAAATAGCGGGAGGTGGGTAGACTCCACCTCTTGGATGAATAGTTCGTGTTACTGTTTCTGCCTGTGTCTGTGTAAACTGGGCATCCCTCCGGGTATGGCCTCAGTCATTAATGAGCGAGGTGTAATAGAACCGCTTTTGTACATTGACGCAATTTAAGACCTGTTGCAATGAACTATTTTAAGTCGAATTTCAGAGTGCAGACGTGTTGGCTCGGGATGTCGTAGTCCACATCAGACGCGTTTTCTACATGTTGAACCTCGTTCGACACGATGTTCTCTATTCGAAGTTTGCGGTCATAGCGGTGTTTGTCTTCTCTCAGTACGAGTATCGTGCACACGAACAAGACCAGCAACGCATCCTACACCTGCCTCACTTTACAGTAGGAGGCACCTCGATATTGTCGGCCGTTTACTATTATCATAATCGCGCAGTAGAATGGAATAAGTTGGGCATCTCTATCTCTCTCGAGGGCAGGGATGGATTTGGCCACCATCTAGTAGCGCCCACTAACAACACTCGCGCTCGCTTCTCTCCACGCCCATGGGAACGGTACCGACGTAGGCGGCCTATGGAGCCTTGGGCAGTCGCTAGACTACCACTTCAGGCGATGGATCTGAGCTGCTACTGGCGAGGTGCAGGTACATGTGCAGCTGATATCAGGCAACTTCAGATTCGGGATCGTGCGGCATGCTGCATGCCAAGACAAGTTCAAGATTTTGTTGGGTGCATGTGGCATGCGGTGCATGCGGCATGTACCGAATAGCATCTTGGATTTGTTTCGTACATATTTCAAGTTGCCTTTCAAGTACCGAACGATAAGAACCCAACCGTGACATACCAGATTTACAACTACAAACATGAAAACCATCTCGTCTGCGATAACGAAACAAATCCGTATGAGCGGTTGGCAACCAAAATCTCTTGTGCAAGTAAATGCTTAAACGCTACTCACGTGTACCGAGCGCCATAACTTTTCTAATCGGAATGGCGGCTGTGAACCCGTTTCTCCTTTTTACGCGAATATTTTGCGGTAGAGTGCGAGAGTTGAGTATCTTGACGCGTATGGATCCTAATCCGCACGAGCAACACGAATTTAGGATCTTTTATTGACATAGTGCGAGTCTGCGAGCTGTTTGTACATCGTGACGCGGTTGTCTGGCTGTGCTGACATCAGCAATATGCTGTTTGCACTTGATACGCGCATAAAGATCGGTCATGAGTCGCACGTGCTCGACTATCAAATTTTTTTGGGATAGGAGAAAGTGAGAACCAGTTCGTGTAGCACGGTATCGCTTGGGACAGGTCTGAGACGACGTTTCGAGTGCTGGATTTCGAAGTATACGCTTAGAGCTGTTGATTGAAACATATGTTCACAAAATCAATCAAAGACCCAGAACACTCACTCGTCAATATTTTGGCGCACTGTTGCCTGACAACTCTGCCTCTGTTGTGGTAGACGCAGCATCACTTCTTTCGCGTTTGCCTGTTACTGAGCGCAATCAAACACGGTGGTTTCTTTTGCATGACACGCAGTGTTAGTGTCTTAGTTTTCTATTCGCTTCGACGCTTTTGCACTTTTCCAGTTGTGTTGTAAATGCATTTCTCAGGGATCGAACCATAAAAGATGCGCATCGTCCAAGTATACATGGCATGGAAGTCGTGATCTTGCTAACGTAGTAAAATGACGACTGCTGGTCCAATATGATTTCAGCAGTCAGTTCTTTGTCTTATCGTAATAACACGGCTAATATTTGCAAGTTCTTTACTAATGCTGATTGATCACCGACCCTGTGTAGCCAAGCACGCCACACAAGGAGATCCTCCGGCAGATATAATTGCAGTTTGCGGGACTGCTACTCATTACTAAACCGCAATACACCGGTGTCCTGGTCCTATTCACTTTCTCTACTACATGCTACTCGCTGTCCCGGGGCGCATGGAGGACGTCAGATCGGTCGGTTTGTAATTCTTTCGTGGCTTTCTTTGTCTCCTAAAGCCATTGGCGTCATCCGTACCCTGATACGAACGCATTTTCTTCCGCACTATTACATGGGATCTCTACAGCAGTACACACCCCCACAGTCGCTCGCTGTTCGCCAAACACAAGAAAAGTCCAAGCGCGCGAGGCCGCAACTCGCCATTCCGCCTCATCGCACGTGATCCGATCCGGTCGATAGCATTCGCGATCCACGCTCTGGAATTATTGTGCGCAGACTGATTTGTTGGGCTGGATCACGAAGTGTAGGGATAGGTCGAGGGCGGGGACCTGCTCCTACAACGTTTAATCCCGCTATGCGCTGTCCTGTTCACTTTTCCATAAAGCGCATTTACCATTCTTTCTATTTGTGTACTGCGCACCCCAAGAGGCCACCGTGCACTCATGGGATTGCTTCTTCATACTGCGTCGCTTCCATTGTATCACCAGCCGCTTTCGTCTTCCGTCCTGTTTCCGAAACGAGTTCGCATACTTTGCCACTCAATGAGCTTTCCATTCCGTTGAATCGTGCACCTCCAAATTCCATTGTGTCGGGTATATATCAAGGTCAGCACTCGCTCACCTCAACCTAGCGACCACTCCCCCCACCTCACTCGTATCCAAATCGTCTAATGACTCCTGGATACAAAATGAAGTCGCCGTCGTATTTCTGACCTTCCTCACCTTCTTCGCTTTTGATTTGCTCACAGGTAGGTACTCAGGTCAGCCCAAGTGGGGAACCTTGATTGCTGGTCCACCCCCGCCGGCACTGCCACGTGAACCCTTCACCGTGCTTCCCCCCGGCCGAATCGTCCTCATACACCCTGGCCATGAAATTTACGCAAGCACCCGGAAGTGACTGCAGCTACATCCGCTACCCCTGTGTTTGTCGCCGAGCTTATCCAGTTGCCCAAACCCTCCGAGCCTGTGTCTTCAATGGAGCTTTCTGAGTCTCCTCAGGTTTCGGCCGCACCTGTCGCTCCTGTTTCACATAAAATGCTTCTCGGTGAGCACGCGCACTTCGATTCTCCTTGCACATCCATGAGGCCGACCCCAAGTACTAAGGCTACGCCGGTCAGTGTGCTAGACCTATTGGACGAGATTTCCATGTCGCCGCGTGACGAGCACGAGCAACAGCCTGCGGAAACGGAACTCCAGCTCGTGACACCCGCCGCCACTCCAAAAACGCTGCACCTCCCGCAAACGCATCCTGAGACCACCACGCACACGTGCGATGGCGTCGTCGAGAAGCGTGCTTGCTTTCCGTCCGATGCACTCGTCACACTTCGAGCGCGGTAACCGCATTCCTACCGCGCTCCTTCGTGCCGGCGATCTAGTCGAGAGCGAGCCCGGGCACTTCTCGCCTGTGCTCATGCACACACTGGCTGACGCACAGGCGAACACTACCTTCGTTGTTGTTCGCACTCGCCGCAGTTCTCAGATAGCGGCTTTGCCCGGCCACTACCTAATCACTGCCGACGGCCGCTTACGACTCGCCCGCCGTTTCCATGTGCACGATGAGCTGCGCTACGCTTCGGGCGTGGACCATGTCGTTTCGTTGAGACACGCAATCTATCGTGGCCTGCACAATCCGCAGACCGCGCTGTGGAAGCTGATGGTTGCTCTTGGCAGTGAGGCTCCGCTGTCCTAACATCCAACTATACGACTGCTGTGTCGTCCAATGCGGCACACGCCGCTCTGCTGCCTTTGCGCGCTCTGCACAGCACACTCGACAATGCCGAGTGTGACAGTAACCTATAAAAAATATCCGCCCATTCCGCCTGTCACCGCCGTGCTATTTAATTCTACCCCTAATGAAATGCATCGAATTTCGAGATACTTCTTCACGTTTCTAAGCTGCATTGCGATATGCAAGTAAAACGACTGCGGACAGTCTACAAAGGTGCTGAAGAAGGACTAGGATGAGGGACGTACTGTTTGATGAGGAAGGAGGGTGGACGAGAGAACTACTGAGGTACTTAGCTT
>JAAUYH010017617.1_pt1 | contig 20421 bp, 16 predicted proteins | sample 7278061 | NCBI WGS metagenome assembly JAAUYH01 (sample SAMN14350203, study PRJNA611818) | marine sediment metagenome | isolation source: surface marine sediment (0.6m) | place: French Polynesia: Moorea | collected 2018-08 | reverse complement strand
AGAGACTGATTCACGCCTCATGCCGGTTCGGCATGAGGCGATCAGGCTCTAACACTGGTCTTGGGAGCGGCGGCATGCCGAACGCGGCCCCGCTCCCGCCTGACCGGAATTCCGACTACCTTTCAATGCTCGTTACCGCGGCCGCCGTGCGTGCCGGTCAGCCCGTCGCAGGCGAAGGATCCGGCAACAACACCGTCGAACGGGCGAAGCCGGATTCGGGGACGCCGCGCGCGCAATTCGGTCCGCCACAGCGGGTGTTGAGAGACCGGCAAGCAGGCCGCGCCGGGCACGGCCATCGCCGAAACCGGGAAGCGGCGCGAACCGCCGTTCAGGCCGGGGTCAGAACGAGGTCGAATTCGACCCGCAGATAGGGCCGGTCGACCTTGCCGGACAGCTCGAACCCGTCCGGGAAGCTGTCCGCCGGATGCTCCGTGTAGGTCATGACCAGGTCGTCGCGGACGCCGAACACGGTGTCCTCGTCGAGATAGGGGTCATCGTCCGGAAACACCTCGGTGACCAGCGGGCGGAATCCGTCCGCCTTGACGATGTAGTGCAGATGCGACGGCCGCCACGGATGCCGCCCGGTGGCGTTGAGGATCTCCCCGACCGGCCCGTCGGTGGGCACCGTATAGCTGACCGGTTTCACCGTGGTGAACCCATACCGCCCGTCCGCGCCGGTGGTCTGGATGCCGTGGAAGGAATAGGTGTCCTGCTTCGGGTCCTGGCTGGCGTAAAGCCCGTTCGGCGCGGTCTGCCAGACATTGAGCGTCGCGCCGACGATCGGCGCGCCGTCGGTCTGGCGGACGGTCCCTTCCACCAGCAGGACCGGCCCTTCGAAGTACCGCTTCAGGTCGGCGCCATAGGCGATCGCCGGCGCGCCCTCGATGTGGAACGGCCCCAATACGCTGGACGACGTTCCCTCCGGCCGGGAGTTGACCATGTCGACCAAGGACGACACCCCGAGCACGTCCGACAACAGCACGAACTCATGCCGCTCCGGACCCGAGATCCGGCCGGCCCATTCGAGGAACTCGATCCCCTTCTCCCATTCCGCGTGGGTCAGGCCCGTTTCCTTCACGAAGGCATGCACGTGATGCGCCAGCGACTGCATGATCTCACGCAGGCGCGGATCCGTGTCCGGGCCGAAATAACCCATGAAGACGTCGGTGATGGTGTCCTTGGTCACATTCCGCATGGCTGCCCTCGTTCTCGAACCGGCTGCTGACGCTGCGTCCGCTGGCCGCGCGCATGTCTTGGGGGACCGCATTGAAACTTTCGTCGATTATCAGTTTCGCCGTCAAATAAAATCGATTTTAGTGCCCGATCAGGATACGGTTCGCGCGACCGGTTCCTTCAATCCGCCGGGCCGGACGCCAAGAGAGACGAGATGCCCAACACGCTTCACGATGCCCTGTTCGCGCCGCATCGGACCGGGACGCAGGTCTTCCTCCATGCGCCCGACGGCACCGACCTGACACACCAGTCCTTCGCCGCCATGTCGGCCCGGTTCGCCGGCGCGTTTCGGGACCTCGGCGTGGGAAAGGGCGACCGGGTGGCGGTCCAGGTGGCAAAATCGCCTGAGGCCCTGGCGCTCTATTCCGCCTGCGTCATGACGGGGGCGATCCTGCTGCCGCTCAATCCCGCCTACACCGCCAACGAGGTCGCCTATTTCGTCGAGGATTCCGAGCCGCACCTGCTGATCTGCGATGGCGCCGCCGCGGATGCCCTGACACCCATCACCGCGGCAAGCGGTGCCGTCCTGCACACAATGGACGCGGATGGCAGCGGATCGCTGGCCGATCTGGCCGCCGGCCGGGCGAGCGCATTCGAGCCGGTCGACTGCACCGGCAACGACCTTGCCGCCATCCTCTACACCTCCGGCACCACCGGACGGTCGAAGGGGGCGATGCTGACCCACGACAACCTGCTGTCGAACGCCCGGGCGCTGACGGCGCTCTGGCGCTTCACCGCGGACGACGTGCTGATCCACGCCCTGCCGATCTTCCATACCCATGGCCTGTTCGTGGCCGTGAACACCAGCCTGGTCTCCGGCGCGGCGATGCTGTTCCAGCCGCGCTTCGATGCGGATGCGGTGATCGCCGCGATGCCGCGGGCAACGGCCATGATGGGGGTCCCGACCTTCTATACCCGGCTGCTGGACGATCCGCGGCTCGACGCGACGCTGACCGCCCGCATGCGTCTCTTCGTCTCCGGCAGCGCGCCGCTGCTGGCCGAGACCCACAAGGCGTTCGAGGCCCGGACCGGCCACCGCATCCTCGAACGCTACGGGATGACCGAGACCAACATGAACACGTCGAACCCCTATGACGGCCCGCGGGTACCCGGCACGGTCGGTCAACCGCTGCCCGGCGTCGAGGTCCGGGTCGCCGATCCCGAATCTGGCGCCACGCTTGCGACCGGAGAGGTCGGCGTGATCGAGGTCCGGGGGCCGAACGTCTTCAAGGGCTATTGGCGCATGCCGGAGAAGACCGCCGAGGAGTTCCGGTCCGACGGATTCTTCATCACCGGCGATCTGGGCCGGTTCGACGCCGACGGCTATCTGCATATCGTCGGGCGCCAGAAGGACCTGATCATCTCCGGCGGCTTCAACATCTATCCCAAGGAGATCGAGGCACTGCTGGACGCGCTTCCGGGGGTCAGCGAATCCGCCGTCATCGGCGTGCCGCACCCGGATTTCGGCGAGGGCGTCGTCGCGGTCGTGGTCCCGGAACCCGGCGCGGCACCGTCGCCCGAGGCGCTGATGGCCGGACTCGGCCAGGGCCTGGCCCGGTTCAAGCAACCCAAGCGGATCGTGCTGGTGGACGAACTGCCCCGCAACACCATGGGCAAGGTGCAGAAGACCGTCCTCAGGGAGGCCTATGCCGGCCTGCTGACCTGACGCAGGAATTGGCTCCCTACGGCAGCCAGCCGGCGTAGAGCGGGTGGTCCTCGTCGAGCGGCAGGTCGACCGGCGCCCCGGTCCGGGCGGAGGCATAGACGGCGCTCACGAACTCCAGCGACCGGCGACCATCGGCCAGGGTCACCTCGCGGCCGGCATCGCCGTCAAGCGCGTCGGCCACCGCCTCGAACAGCCCTGCATAGCCGCCCGGGCGCGCCGACACCTCCGCCAGCACCTCGTCGATGGCCGACTGCTCGTAGGGCGCCCGGGCAATGAAGCTCCAGGCGTCCTCGGCCGGCGTGTAGGGCGCCCGCCCGCTCTCCGCCGTCAGGCCCTCGAAGCAGAAGCGCAAGCGGCTGGTGTCGTCGGCCGCCCCCAGCGTGATGGAGCTGGTGACCAGGGCGCCGCTCTCCATGCGGATCGCCAGCGCGGCGCAGTCCTCCACCTCGATGGCGTTCACGCGGGTGGCCGTCTCGGCATAGACGGACGCGACCGGGCCGAGCGCGAAGCTCAACCAGTCATGGATGTGGATCGCATGCCCCAGCACGGCGCCGCCCTGTTCGCCGTCCCAGGTGCCGCGCCAGGGAATGTGGTAATAGGCGGCCTGGCGGTTCCAATGGGTCTCCAGCGTCGCGACAAAGGGCTTGCCGGTGAGGCCGGCCTCCCTCAGCGCGCGCAGCTGCGCCGCGCCCGTGCCGTAGCGGTACTGGAAGACGGGGAACACCGTCCGCCCGGTCTCTTCCGCCTTGCCGGCGATCCGGTCGATGTCCCGCAGGCTGGAGACGACCGGCTTCTCGCAGACCACGTCCTTGCCGGCGTCCAGCGCCCTCAGGACAGCCTCGAGGTGCAGGTGCGGCGGCAGGCAGACATCGACGAGATCGGTCGCCGGATCGGCGAGGACAGCATCGAGGCTGTCCGAGACGGCGACCTCCTGGTCATCGCCGAGCAGGGACCGGGCGCGGTCGGTGTCGAGATCGCAGATGGTGCCGACCCGGAATCGCTCCGGCAGCGCCTTGTAGCCCCGATAATGCGACGCCCCGATTCCGGCGCCGATGATCGCCACCTGTCGCGCTTCAGACATCGGCGGCGGCCCCCTCGGCCATCCGTTGGGCCCTGATGGCGATCTCCATCGTTCGGAAGGTGTGGGCCTGCGCGACCGCGGTCTCGCTCCGGTTCCGGACGTCGGCGATCAAGCGCGGGAAGTACGGCAGCTCCATGTCGCCGCAGTCGATGTGCTCATTGCGCGTGCCGTTCACGAGGTAGAGGTTATCCTTGCGGTGCGGCTGGCCGATTTCGGTGTATTTGCGCAGCTCGATGGTCCCCTCGGTGCCGAGCAGGAAGAGCCGCCCGTCACCCCAGGTGGGCAGGCCGTCCGGCGTGAACCAGTCGACCCGCACGTAGCCGTGGCCGCCATCGCCGATCAGGGTGACCTCGCCAAAGTCCTGGAACCCCGGATGGTCGGGCAGGGTGGTGTTCTCGACATGGGCGTGGGCGATCGTCACCTCGGTCGATCCGGTGAAATGCAGGAACTGGTCGATCTGGTGCGAGCCGATATCGCAGAGGATGCCGCCGTAGCGATCGCGCTCGAAGTACCAGGGCGGCCGGGTCCGCAGGTTCTGCTTGTGTGGCGCCAGGTTGACGGTCTGGACCACGCGGCCGATGGCGCCCTCGCGGACCAGCATGTCCGCCTTGGTGACCGAGCGCACCTCGAACCGTTCGGAGAAATTGACCGTCCAGATCCGCCCGGTCCGTGCCTGCGCCGCCTTCAGCGCCTCAAGCTGCTCCAGCGTGGTGCAGCCCGGCTTGTCGACCATCACGTCCTTGCCGGCCTCCATGGCCTCGATCGCCAAGTCGGCCCGGTCCGACGGAATGGCCGAGATCAGGACCATGTCCACCGCCGGATCGTCGAGGATGCGCCGCCGGTCGTCGACCTTCTGCAGGTCTTCGAACACCTGGCGGAACTTGGTCTCGGTGACGGCGTCGCCGCGGGTCCACCAATGCTCGCAGGTGCAGCCCTGGCCGAGCATGTTGCCGAGCATGCCGAAGATGTGGCCGTGGTCGATCCCGATCACGCCGAGTTTCAGCCCGTCTTTCACTCTGCCCCCTCTTCCCTGGTGTCTCGGACCGCCTCGCGCCTCCCGGAGCGCCCGGATGCCTCCAGCGCCTCGATCAGCGCATGCACCGGCAGCACCGAGCGACCGGTCGCTTTCGGCGGGCGGTCCTCCCGCAAGGCCGTATCGAAATCCTCGATCATCATCCGGTGCCAGTCCGAGGTGAACGCCATCGGATCGGCGCCGGCGCCGGACGCCACCGCCGCGCCCACGGTCTCTTTTCGCCCGTCCTGCCAGTCGATCTCCAGCAGGTTGGATTGCAGCCGCACCGACCCCTTCTCGTAGTGCAGCACGATCTCTTCCGTGCGGCCCGGATGGCTGGCGGTCGAGGCGAACAGCGAACCCGGCGTGCCGTCCGCGAAACGCAGGCCGGCGACCACGAAATCCTCCGACTCCATGCGGTGGAATCCCGTCGTGGCCGTCATCGCGATCACCTCTGCCGGCGGGCCGGTGAACTGCAGCGCGAGGTCGAGGGTGTGGATGGCCTGGCTGATCAGCACCCCGCCGCCGTCCCGCTCGTAGCTGCCGCGGCCGGGCTCGTCGTAATAAACCTGGTCGCGCCACCAGGGCACGCTGATCTCCGCCATCCTGAGGGCGCCGAAGGACCCCTCGGCGACCAGGCCGGCGAGTGTCGTGGCCGACGGCCGGGCGCGGTGCTGCACCATGATGCCGAGCGGGACGCCGTGGGACTCGCAGAGCGCGCAGAGTCGCGCCGCCGCTGCCAGCGTCCTCTCGACCGGCTTCTCCATCAGGATCGGCTTGCCGGCGGCGGCCAGGACCTCAACCAGGTCCAGGCGCGCATTGGGCGGCGTCGTCAACAGGACGAAGTCCACCTCCGCGTCGTCGGCGATGGCCTGCACGCTGTCATAGGGACGGGCAGCCGGCCCGACGGCATCCCGATGCTTGTCCAGGAATGCGGCCGCGCTCCCAGCCCGCCGGCCGAGCGCGCCGGCCAATTCGATCCGCCCGCCGAGCGAGGCCAGGGCCTGGGCATAGGTGCCGCCGACCATGCCGACGCCGATCAGCGCGACCCGCGTCGGACCGGCGCCGGTCACGACGCGTTCCGGGCGGTCAGGCCGCGGCCATCCTCGTCGGCGAAGACATGCAGGCTGTCCGGCGGCAGGGTCACGCCGATCTCCTGTCCGCGGTTCAGCGGGATCTGGCTGGCGAGTTGGACCGTCAAGGGCTCACCGGTGGCGAGCTCGGAGTAGATGTAGGTGATGGCGCCAAGCTGCTCGTAGTTCCGCACGACCGCCTTGGCATCGCCGTCGCCGTCGAGGGAGACGCCGATCGACTCCGGCCGGACGCCGACCACGACGGCACCGTCCTGGGTTCCCCCGACCAGCTCGACCTGCTTCTCCAGCCCCTGGTTGAAGGTGACGCCGGTCGCCGTCACCTGCCCGGAGAGGAAGTTCATCTGCGGCGCGCCGATGAACCCGGCGACGAAGCGGTTGGCCGGATTGTTGTAGAGGTCCAGCGGCACGCCAATCTGCTCCACCCGGCCGTCGCGCAGCACCACGATCTTGTCGGCCATGGTCATCGCCTCGACCTGGTCGTGGGTCACGTAGATCATGGTATTGCCGAGCTCGGCGTGAAGGTTGGAGATCTCCACCCGCATCTGCAGGCGCAGTTCGGCATCGAGGTTGGACAGCGGCTCGTCGAACAGGAAGACGGTCGGCTTGCGGACGATCGAACGGCCGATCGCGACCCGTTGACGCTGGCCGCCAGAGAGCTGGCCGGGCCGACGCTCCAGATAGGGCTCGATCTGCAGCAGCTTCGCGGCGTCGGCGACCCGGCGATCGATCTCGTCGCGCGGCACCCGCAGATTCTCCAGGCCGAAGGACAGGTTCTTACGGACCGACATGTGCGGGTACAGGGCGTAGGACTGGAACACCATCGACAGCCCGCGCTCGGATGCCGGCACCGCATTCACGCGTTTGCCCTCGAGGACGATGTCGCCGCTGGTCGGATCCTCCAGCCCGGCGATCAGCCGCAGCAGGGTCGACTTGCCGCAGCCGGACGGGCCGACGAAGACCACGAACTCGCCTTCCTCGATGGCCAGGTCGACGCCGTGGATGACGTCGACGGCGCCGAACGATTTGCGGATGTCGCGGAGCTCCAGCGCCGTCTTTGTGCTCATTTCAGCCCCGTTGTGGCGATGCCGGTGGTGATGAAGCGCTGCAGGTAGACGAAGACGAGGGTGACCGGGATCAACGACACGACGGTCATGGCCAGCACGTAGTGCAGGTCGGTGTCGAACTCGCCGGCGAAGGCGGTCAGTCCGATCTGCAGCGTGTGCTGCGACGGGTCGGAGATCAGCACGATCAGCGGCCACAGGAAATCGTTCCAACGCCAGATGACCGACAGGATGGCCAGCACCGAGAGCGCCGGAAGCGACAGCGGCAGGACGATCCGCCAGTAGATGCCCCATTCCGACGCCGCGTCCATGCGCGCCGCCTCCAGCAGCTCGTCGGGGATCGTCAGCATGTATTGCCTGAGCAGGAACACCCCGGTCGGCGTCGCGGCGGCCGGGATGATGACGCCCCACAGCGAGCCGAAGATCCCGAACGACCAGACCACGAAGAACAGCGACACCAGGATGATCGTCGACGGGATCAAGAGCGTCGCCACGATCAGCAGTGTGAAGGTGAGCCGCCCGGTAAAGCGGTATTTCGACAGCGCGAACGCCGCCATCGAATTGATCAGCAGGGTGATCAGCGTCGCCGCGGCGGTCACGAAGACCGTGTTGAACAGGTAGGTGAAGAAGTTGAACTGGCTCTGGCCGTTGCGCCTCAGGATCGGATCCAGATAGTTCTCCACCGCGACGCGGACCTCCTCATGGGGCCGCAGCTCGCCGCGCGGCGCCTGCAGGATCACCCCCGGCTCGTCGACGGTCGCCACATCGGTCACCCGGCGCGTCGGGCCGGCCTTGAAGACCAGATCCTCCTCGCCGTCCTCGTTCGTCCAGCGGTAGAGGTTGCGTTCACCGACCCCTTCGATCTCCCGGGTGATCTGGTCGTACGGGAAGAGACGGGTATCGAAGGTCTCGATTCCCGCCTCCGGCTTCAGCGAACTGACCAGCGTCCAGGATACCGGCACCAGCACGATCGCCACGCCGAGGATGAGATAGCCGTAGGCCAGTATGTCGGCGGCGCCTATGCGCTGGCTCTTGTCGAAGCTGCCGCGGGTGCGGGTCAGGAAAGTCACAAGCCGGCCCATCGTCTACAGCTCCGACTGCCGGCGGGTGATGAAGAGCTGGAAAAAGGTGAAGACGGCGATGACCACCGCCATCAGCACCGACCCCGCGGCTGCCTCGCCGTAATCCGGATGGTCGCCGGTGAAGGCCTGCTCGAAGATGTTCTGCACGATCATGAAGGTCTCGCGCCCCGGCCCGCCGCCGGTCAGCAGGTAGACCTCGTCGAACACCTGGAAGCTGCGGATCAGCGACAGCACGACGACGACGGTGAAGGTCGGCATCAGCAGCGGCAGGGTGATGCGGAAGAACACCCGGATCGGCCGCGCCGCGTCCATCTTCGCCGCCTCGTACAGATCCCGCGGAATGGCCTGCAGGCCGGCCAGCAGGATCAGCATGTAGAAGCCCATATGCGCCCAGGAGAACACGAAGACCAGCCAGAAGAACGGCCAGCCGGTACCGGGCGTCACCAGCCAGTTGACCGGGCGCACCCGCCCGAAATCGAAGACGGCGTCGAACTGGATGGTCAGCAGCAGCGCGATCGACAGGATGCTCAGCGCGAACACCGCCCAGCGGGTTCGCGGGTCGGCGCGACCGACCAGCCACAACAGGCCGGCGGCGGCCACGAGCGCGACGAGCAGGCTGGCCGAGCCGGTCTCCTCGGCGACCAGGGTCGCCGGGTCGGCCCAGGCGAACACCGCCACGAATCCGACCGAGAACAGCGATGCCCAGGCCATGGAGGGTTCCCTGCCGGAGCGCAAGGTGCGCTCGCTGAACACCATCAGCAGGATGGCAAGGACGACGGTGACCACGATGTCGAACCCGGTCTTGCCCGCCAGCGCCGAGATGCCGTCGGCCGACCCGCGCAGCACCTCGTTCAGCACGCCTTTGCGATGCAGCACCCACTGCCAGATATTGGCGATCACCACCGGCGACAGCATCACCGGATAGAAGAACATGGCGCGCCAGAAGCCGCGCCCGGCAAGGGACTTGTTCACCACCAGCGCGGTCAGAAGCGCGACAAGGCAGAGGACGGGGACCTGGACGGCGACGAAGACCAGCGTGTTGAACATGCTGGTCCAGAAATTCAGCCCGGCATTCGAGCAGGTGTTGGGCGCCAGGATCGACTCGCAGTCGAAGATCGCGTCGTAGTTCTGCGAGCCGATGAAGGGCCGGTCGAGCAGGGAGATCGAGCTGCCGCCGGTCAGAGAAACGTAGAAGTTGAGGATCATCGGGGCGAAGGTGAACAGCCCGAAGATCAGCATGTTCGGCAGCAGCAGCGCATAGGGCACGCCGCCCCGCCCCCAGAGGCTCTGAGCGAGTTCCACCGGGAACCCCAGGAGATCCATCGCAAAGCGGGGAATCTGATAGAGCCGGTAGCTGCGATGAGTGAGCAGCCAGATCGTACCGCCGCCGACCCAGCCGACGACGATCGCCCACATCAGAATGCCGGCAAGGCTCATGGGTTATCGCCGTGGTGCCAATGGGGGCGCGTCATCGGGTCTTCCCGCACCGGATCCCAAAAGGATGAAGGGCGTCCGGAGGCCGCCTTGCGGCCTCCGGACGGACCAAGCGGATCGAGGACCGGCTACTGTCCGGTCTTTTCCTCGATATCGGCCGCGATCCGCTCCATGGCGGAATCCATATCGAGATCGCCGGTCATGACCGCCGACACGTACTCGGTGGTCGCGTTGTAGATCACGAAGCCGTACTGGTTGCCCTGCAGCTGGAAGGCCTGCGGGGTTTCCTCCAGGGCCCGCGCGGCACCGGCGGCAAACACGTTCAGCCCGTCGGACACCGCCTGACCGGCTCCGAACTCGGTATAGTCGATCCCGTCGGCCTGGATCTGCGAATGCGCCGGGATGGCGAAGATCCGCGAATACCACTCGCGCGCGATCTCGTCGCTGCCCAGCCACGCGACAAACTCCGCGGCCTCCTTGGGATGCTCGCTGTGCTTGAACGCGGCGAACCCGGCGCCGCCGGGCATGACTCCGCATCCGGCCGGACCGCACGGCACCGGCACGACCTGCCACTCGAACTTGTCGCCGACATTGCTCTGCACGTTGGCGACGTTCCACGAGCCGGACATGTAGAACGGCACGTCGCTGTTGAAGAACATCTCGTTGCCGGTGGCATATTTCGAGCCGGAGACCGCCGGCCAGACGTCCGGCGGCATCAGGCCCTCTTCGTGCCAGTCGACCATCAACTGGGCGAAGGTGCGGTATCCCTCGTCGACGATCAGGTTGCCATCCGCATCGAAATACTTGGCGCCGTACGACATCGCGGGGCCCGCCATGCGGTGGCCGGAGCGGTCCATCACCATGCCGGCATAGCTGCCGGTCGCATCCATGACCGCCCGCGTCGCCTCGGCCCAGTCCTCCCAGGTCGCGCCTGGCTCCGGGATGTCGACGCCGGCGTCGTCGAACATGGTGACGTTGATGTAGGGGCCGGTGACCGTCAGTTCAGAGTGGAAGCCGTAGATGCCGCCCGGATTACCGGCGCGATACCAGGGCAGAACGCCGCCGTAATTGGCCTCCCAGGCGTCGACGTCAACATAGGGCGTCAGATCGAGGTAGTACTCATGCAGGCCGCCGAGATTGGTGATCTTGGCGATGTCCGGTCCGGTGCCCGCCTCGAGCTGGCCCTCGAGCTGCTCCCGGATGACGTTGTAGCCGACCAGGTTGAGCTCGATGGTCACATCGGGCGTCATCGCATTGTAGCGCTCGACCAGATCGGTCAGCACCGCCGCCTGATCGCCGTCGGCGCTGAACATCAGGCTGAGATCGGCCGCGCTCGCCGGCGCGGCGGCCAGCAGTGCGGCCGCCGATACAGCCATGGCCATCGATGTCGTCTTGAACCTATTCGTAACGGACACGTGATTCCTCCCATTTTTCTATTTCGAGGCCACCTTGCCGGCCCCGGTCGCGCTTTCCCGCGCTGGTCCGGGGGGCAGGATATCCAACTCCTCCATCATCGCCAAAACCGTTTTCGAAGCCGGGGCCGGCGTCGCGGCCGATGGCCGTCCGCAGCCCCGGCACTCCCGGATCAGGACACCAGATGCCTGCCGAGAAACGACAACGCCGCGCTTCGCATGGACGGCGTTTCCTCATGACCGGCATCCGGGTCGACGCAGAAGTCGACCGCGCCGGATGCGCCGCTCCCGGCGTAGCCCTGCTCGACTTCCGATCGCGCCTTGTCGAAACAATCCGCCGGCGTGCTCCAGTCCCTGAGACCGACGCAAACCAGCAGGGGCCGCGGCGCGGCGAGCGCCGCCAGCCGCCCGGTCGAGGTGTGCTGCAGCAGCCCGGGCACGGTCATGTACTGCCCATGGCCGTCATGGGCGCCGGATGCGATCAGGCAGGCGAGATCGGCGAAGCAGCACAGGGTGACGGCGGCCCGGATGCGCGGCTCCAGAGCCGCCAGCCACCAGGCATGGGTACCGCCCATGGAGATCCCCACGGTGCCGATCCGGCCCGCATCGATGCCCGGATGCGCCGCCAGGTAGTCGATGCCGGCAACCAGCTCGGCGATCATGCGCCCGAACAGCGTACGCCCGTGCCAGAGATGCGCTTTCGACAGCGCCGATTCCGCCGGCTCGCGCCGCTCTCCGAAACAGGGCATCTCAAGGCACAGCACGGCGCAGTTGAGCGCGCGCAGATCTGCGGCATAGGGCGACTGCAGCGCCGCGCGCCCGTCGAACAGCTCCCGGCGGCCGATGTCGTAGCGGCCACCATGGGCGTGGCAATAGAGGACGGCCGGCACCGGTCCGCTGCCGTCCCTGGGGCGCACGAAGAATGCCGGCACCCGGTCACCGAGGGTCGAGGCGAACAGCAGGTCTTCCGTCACCCAGCCGCCCTCCTCCCGGCGCGACCGGACCTCCGGCTCGCCGAGCCGGATGGTTCCGACCTCTCCGCCGAGCAGCGCCAGGACGGTCTCGCGATCAGGCTGCGGCTCGGACACGGCTCGCCAATCGCGCGCTGTCGCTAACCGCCGGGCAGCTGCGGCAACAGGTGCACCTCGCTGGCGGGGCTGATCGGCTCCAGCCAGGCGTCCTGGTAGATCTGGCCGTCGATGGCGACGGCCAGCCCGCGCTCGAGATGCGGCTTGAGGCTCGGGTGGCGTTCGCCGAGGAGGCGCAGCAGCTGCCGCACCGTCCCGGCCTCGAGCTCGAGTTCGGCCTCGCCACCGGCGTACCGCTTCAGATTGCCGGTCAGCACGACCCGGGCCACGGCGCTAGTCCCCTTCGCCGGCCGCCGCCTCGATCGCCTTCAACACCTTGGGCGGCGACATCGGCAACTCGCAGATGCGGGTGCCGATCGCGTTTGCGACCGCGTTCGCGATGGCCCCCAGCGGCGGCACGATCGGCGTCTCGCCGACGCCCCGCACACCATACGGATGGCGCGGGTTGGGCACCTCGACGATCACCGTGTCGATCATCGGCACGTCGGAGGCGACGGGAATCCGGTAATCGAGGAAACCCGGATTCTGCAGCCGCCCATCCTCGCCATAGACGTATTCCTCGTTGAACGCCCAACCGATGCCCTGGACGGCGCCGCCCTGGTATTGCCCCTCGACGTAGCTCGGGTGCACCGCCTTGCCGGCATCCTGGGCGACCAGATAGCGCAGAACGGTGGCACGGCCGGTCTCGGGATCGACCTCGACGTCGACCAGGTGGGTGCCGAAGCCCGGACCCGCACCCTGGGCGTTGATCCGGGCATAGCCGGCGATCGGTCCGCCGGTCTTGCCGGCGATGGCGGCGATCTCGGCCAGCGACATGGGCTCGAACTTGCCGGCATTGTCTCCGGCCGGCTTGGCGCAGCCATCCTCCCAGGTCACGGCCTCCTCGGGAATCTCCCAGATCTTGGCGGCCCGCGAGCAGGCCTCCTTGATGACCTCACGCGCCGCCTCGACCGCCGCCATGCCGCTGGAGAAGGTGACCCGGCTGCCGCCGGTCAGGAAGGTGTAGCCGAGCGAGCTGGTGTCGCCGATCAGCGGCCGCACCTTGTCGTAGTCGATGCCCAGCTCCTCCGCGGCCATCAGGCTGAGAGACGCGCGCGAGCCCCCGATATCGGGGGTTCCCGCCATCAGGGTCACCGTGCCGTCCTCGTTGACGTTGATCGACGCGCAGGTCTCGCCGCCGATGTTGAACCAGAAGCCCGAGGCGACGCCGCGCCCCTGGTTGGGTCCGAGCGGGATGCCGTATTGCGGGTGCTCCTTCACCGCCTTCAGCGTCTCGACCAGCCCGACCGGCCCGAAGGTCGGGCCATACGCGGCCTTGGTGCCCTGGTGGGCAGCGTTGTTGAGCCGGAAGTCGACCGGATCGACGCCGAGCCCTTGCGCCAGCTCGTCGACCACGCATTCCACCCCGTATTCGGCGATCGGCGCGCCCGGCGCCCGGTAGGCGGCGACCTTCGGACGGTTGGCCACCACGTCGTAGCCGACCACCTTGACGTTCTCCAGGTCGTAGGGCGCAAAGGCGCACATCGCGCCCGCCCCCGCCGGCGAGCCCGGAAAGGCGCCGGCCATGTATTTCAGGACCGCCTCGGCGGCGGTGATGCGGCCGTCCCGGGTGGCGCCCATCTTGACCCAGACCCGCGCCGACGAGGTCGGCCCGGTGGCGCGGAACACCTCGTCGCGCGTCATCACCATCTTCACCGGCCGGCAGGCCTTGCGCGACAGCGCCAGCGCCAGGGGCTCCAGGTAGACGATCGTCTTGCCGCCGAAGCCGCCGCCGATCTCCGACGCGGTGACGCGCAGCCGGGAGACGTCCATACCGATCATCTTGGCGCACAGCGACCGGACCACGAAATGGCCCTGGGTGCAGCACCACAGCTCGGCCTGGTCGTCCTCCGAGACGCTCGCCACGCAGGCATGCGGCTCGATATACCCCTGATGCACCGACTCGGTGCGGAACTCCCGCTCGACGACCAGATCCGCCTCGGCGAATCCGGCCTCGACGTCGCCATGGCCGATCTCCATGCGGCTCGCCACATTGGACGGTTTGTCGGACTCGGTCTCGGCACCAACGGTGCGCATGGCCTCGTGCAACACCGGAGCGTCTGGCTGCATCGCCTCGGCCACATCGAGGACGTGCGGCAGCGGCTCGTACTCGACCTCGATCAACTTGAGCGCCTGCTTGGCGACCGATGTGCTGGTGGCGGCGACGGCGGCGACCGCGTGACCGTCATACAGCACCTTCTCGTGGGCGATGACATTGCGCACCATGTCGCGGTAGTTGATCGCCATCTCGCCCACCGCGACGTCCTCGGCCGGCATTTCCGGAAAGTCGTCGCGCGTCACGATCGCCTTCACACCCGGCAGCGCCGCGGCCTTCGAGGCATCGATCGCCTTGAGCCGGGCATGGGGATGCGGGCTGCGCAGCACCCGGCCGACCAGCATGCCCGGCAGATGGAGATCCGCGCCGAACTTCGCGCGGCCCGTCACCTTGTCGACGCCGTCCGGCCTGACCGGCCGTGTGCCGACCCACTGCAGATGACCCATCTTTTCCGTTTCCAGCGTCATCGACATGGTCATTCGCCTCTCATTTCGGCGGCGGCATCAAGCACCGCCCGGATAATCTTGTCATAGCCCGTGCACCGGCAGAGGTTGCCGGCGAGCCAATACCGCGCCTCGGTTTCGGTCGGATCCGGATTGCGCTCCAGAAGCGCCTTCGCCGCGACCAGGACCCCCGGCGTGCAGACCCCGCACTGCAGTGCCGCGTGCTCCAGGAACTTGCGTTGCAGCGGATGCAGGTCGTCGCCGTCGGCCATTCCCTCGATGGTCTCGATGGACCGGCCGGCCGCCTCGGCGCCGAGCACCAGGCAGGCGCAGACCAGACGGTCGTCGAGCATGACGCTGCAGGCACCGCAGTCGCCCGACCCGCACCCCTCCTTGCTGCCGGTGAGGTGCAGTTCGTCCCGCAGCACGTCGAGCAGGGTCTCGTCGGCCTCGCAGAGGAACTCCACAGCGTCGCCGTTGACCGTGGTGGTGATGTGGTGTCTGGCCATCAGTTGCCTCCCGCGCGTTGAAAGGCCGTGCGCGCAGCCCGGTCCGCCAGCACGCCGGCGACCCTGGTGCGGTACTCCTTGGTGCCGCGCTTGTCATCGATCGGCCGGCAGGCCGCCTCGGCGGCCTGCGCCAGGCGCGCCAGGGCGGAGTCGTCGAGTGACGATCCGATCAGCGCATCGGCCGCCGCCTCGACCAGCAGGACACGTTCCGCCACCGCGCCGAGCGCGACCCGCGCGGCGGTGCAGACCCCGGCCCCGTCGAGGGTCAGGCTGACGCCGGCGCCGACCACGGCGATGTCCATCTCGGTCCGCGGTATGAACCGCAGATAGGCATCGCCGGACCGCGGCGGCCGTGCGGGAAGCAGGAACGAGATGACGATGTCGCCCTTGGCCAGCGCAGTCTGGCCGGGGCCGGTGGCGATCTCCGCCACGGGGATCTCGCGCCGCCCGTCAGCCCCCTGCACCATGACCAAGGCGTCGGCGGCAACCAGTGCCGGCACGCTGTCTGCCGCCGGCGAGGCGTTGCAGAGATTGCCGCCCATGGTGGCGCGGCTCTGGATCTGGGTCGAGCCGATCAGCTCCGCCGCCTCGACCACTCCGGGCCAGGCCGCCTTGACCCCGGCGTGCTCTCCCAGCTCCGCCGCGGTGACGGCGGCTCCGACACGAAAGCCACCATCCTCCTCGGTGATCGCCCGCAGTTCCGGAATTCGTTTCAGATCGACGACGATGTCGGGCTCGATCAGGTCGGCCCGCAACTGCACCAGCAGATCGGTGCCGCCGGCCAGCACCCGCCCGTCGCCGCTGGATTCGATGAGCAGCCCTACGGCCGCATCGATCGACTCTGGCGCCTCATATCGCATTGTGTCCTCGACTCCTCCCCCAATACCGCTGACTGAGCCGTCAGGCTCCACAGCATCACACAAAAACCCCGGGCGATGTAGTGGCCCGGTCCATTCAAACTGGTCCGGTCGCGGCTCACGCCCGACCGCCGAGACGGCCGGCCCTCATTGCCGCTGATGGCCCTGTCCCGTCATCCAGTGCCGCGCGCGGCCCGTCCCAATGCCGTATCCGCTCTGCCGACGCGCAATCTGCCACGGATTTCGCCGGGTACTCCGTTGGCCGGCATTCCTACCAGAACCTCTTCGGTGTCCCGCATTCGGGGCATTCCCAATCCTCCGGGAGATCCTCGAAGGGGACACCGGGCGGTATGCCGCCATCCGGGTCGCCCAGGCGTGGATCGTAGCGATAGCCGCACCCGGTCTCCGAGCAAAGCAGGGAGCGCATAGGGTCGCGGGACCGGGCAAGGCCTGTTCGCGGCAACCAGAGCGTGGCGGGCGCCAGGAGCAGTCCGCTGCTCGCCGCGCGGATCAACCGGCGACGCGACAGGACGCGTGGACGGGACGGCGCGTGGACCATGGCGGGACCTCCTCGCATCAGGCGGTGATCGGCGGATCGTAGACGGTGACCGGCGGCGGCGACGCCTCATACCGGCGCAGGTCGACGAGACAGGTCTGAGCGGCGCAGCCCTGGCCGAGGCGGGAGGTTCCGCGATCCTCGATCACCATGTTCGGATTGCCGTGGCGGTCGAGACCGGTCTCGGGATCCCGGTCGAGCCAGGCCCCTTCATAGATGACGACGACACCGGGGCGGACGCGGTCGGTGACGTTAGCGCCCGCCAGCATCCGGCCCCGGGCGTTGAAGACCTCGACGATGTCGCCGGCCCGGATGCCCCGGGACGCGGCATCATCGGGGTTGATCATGATCGGCTCACGCCCGGCGATCTTAGCGGCCTTGGCGAGCGGCGCATTGTCCATCTGGCTGTGCAGACGCCATTTCGGATGGCTGGAGACCAGATGCAGCGGCGTCTCGGCCGCCGCGGCGCCCAGCCATTCCCGCGGCTCCAACCAGACGGGATGGCCCGGGCAATCGTCGTAGCCGAAGCCGGCAATGGTCTCCGAGAACAGTTCGATCCTGCCGGACGGCGTTCTGAGCGAGAACCCGTCCGGATCCTCCCGGAAGTCGCCGAGGAAGACGAAGTCTCGATCACCGGCGGGCAGCTCGAACGCGCCCATTTCCCAGAAGGCATCGAACTCCGGCAACGCGATGCCGTCCGCGGCAACCCGCTCGCGCCCGCGGTCCCACAGATGGCGAAGCCAGGCCATTTCGCTGCGGCCTTCGGTGAAGGCGTCGCGATGGCCGAGCCGGTCCGCCAGATCGGCGAGGATGTCGAAGTCGTTCCGGGCCTGGCCGACCGGCGCGATCGCCTGCTTCATGGCAATGATCCAGCGGTCCCGCGTCGAGGCACCGAGATCGTTGCGCTCCAGGGTGGTGGTCGCCGGCAGCACGATGTCGGCGCGCCGGGCGGTCGGGGTCCACCACGGCTCCTGGACGACGATGGTGTCGGGCACCGCCCAGGCGCGGGTCAGACGGTTCAAGTCCTGATGGTGGTGAAAGGGATTTCCGCCGGCCCAATGGATGTAGCGGATCTCCGGATAGGTCTCGTCCTCGCCATTGAACTGATAGGGCGCGCCCGGCGCCAGCAGCATGTCGGCCAGGCGGGCGACCGGAATCGACCGCCGGGTCGGGTTGCGGCCCCGTTTGGGGCCCGGTATGGCGTGCCGGGTGACCGGCACCCCGACGCCGTTGGTCGACGTGTAGGAGAAGCCGAACCCGCCTCCCGGCAGGCCGATCTGACCCAGGACGCTGGCCAGCAGGATGGTCGCCCACCAGGGCTGCTCGCCGTGATCGGCCCGCTGCAACGACCAGGACGTCATGATCATGGTTCGGCTGGCGGCGATGCGCTCGGCCAGCGCGCGAATGTCGTCGGCCCGGATGCCGGTGATCGCCGCCGCCCAGTCGGCGGTCTTGGGCACGCCGTCGGTCCGCCCCGCCAGATAGTCGCGCACGGTGGGCCAGCCGACGGTGCAGCGGTCGAGGAACGCCTCGTCGGCGCGTCCGGCGGCGACCAGTTCCTGGGCGAGCGCGAGCATCAACGCGGTATCGGTGTTCGGCCGGATCGGCAGCCACTCCGCCCCCACGGCCCGGGCATCGTCCTCCAGCACCGGATTGATGGCGACGAAGGCGACCCCGGCCGAGCTGGCGGCGCGCATCGCCGGTTCCGTGGTGTGGGCACCGGCTCCGCCCCAGCTGATCTGGCCGTTCTTGAAGGCGGCACCACCGAACAGCAGCACCAGGTCCGAATGCTCAGCGATCACCGACCAACTCGTCAGCGGGCCGCCGATCGCTTGATTGGAGCCCAGGATGTGAGGCAGCAACGCCATGCCGGCGCCGTAGGAATAGTTGCCGACGCTGTCGACATAGCCGCCGGTCAGCGCGAAGAAGCGATTGGTCAGGTTGCTGGAATTGTGCAGCCGGCCGGCACTGCCCCAGCCGTAGGAGCCGGCGAAGATCGCCTCGGCGCCATACCGGTCGCGCACCCGTTGCTGCTCGGTGGCCACGAGATCGAGCGCCGTGTCCCAGTCGACCGGTATGAAAGGCTCCTGCCCGCGCATCGTGCCATCGGAGGCGTCCCGGGCATCGAGCCAGCCCTGTCTCACCATCGGTCGGTCGATCCGGGTCCGGTCATGGACCAGGGCCGGGAAGTTGCCGATCATGGCAGTGGGCGCCGGATCCGCCTCGAAGGGGGTGGCGTTGGTGATCCGACCTCCCTCGACCGAAACCTCGAAGGCGCCCCAATGGGAATTGGTCAGCACCCGATGGGTCTGCGGAACCGCGGCACCCGCGCCGGCCGGCAAGAGAGCCGTGAGGCCGCAGGCCGCGGTCGATTGCAGGAATGTCCTACGAGTCGTTCGGATGCCACCACATGTCGGACGCATGAGATCCCCCCTTGATCGTGCGAAAGGCATCACTTGGCGAGGAGACAGTCGCAGGGTGGCGGTGCGGATGCCATGACCCACGTCAAAGACCCGGGTCCTATGTCAGCCGCTCTCGGCGACACCGGCGGCCCGGCCGAAACGAGGTGTGGGGTGTCGTGTACCTGCGGGCGACTCTGCGCTGGCGAGTTCCGCCCTAGAAACGCGCCGAGGTCATACAGCAGGCCTCAAGGATGGCGGAGAGGGTGGGATTCGAACCCACGGTACGCTCGCGCGCACAACGGTTTTCGAGACCGCCCCGTTCGACCACTCCGGCACCTCTCCGCACGCTGTCAGGCACCCGCGGCCAGGGGCGTCGGTCGAATGGCGCCAAGGCTGGCCTGAAGCGGCGCGGACATTAGCCCAAGCCCCTTCCGCCCGCAAGCGATGCGCGCCGTGCCGGGAGTGGGTCGTCGGCGCCGGCGCCGGCGCCGAGATTCCCCGCGCCAGCCAGGCGGGCCTGGTCTAGCATTGCCCCTTCGTGCCGGTTCCGCACAGGCTCTCCGATCCCATGGTTCGCGCGCATCCCGACCAGCGGTGCTGGCCCAGACAGACTGCCCCCGCCGCGCCCCGACCGCGGCCGGCGGGAGCGTCGCGATGAGCAGAGCCGTCCCGCCCGTCGAGGAGCGCCGCAATCTCGCCATCGCCCTGATGCTGGGCGCGTTCTTCTGCTTCACCGGGATCGACACCTGCGCCCGCTGGCTGGCGACCGCCGGCATGCCGCCGCTGGAGGTGTCGTTCGTACGCTATGCCGGACACTTCGCGATCATGGCGGCCCTCGTGCAGCCGACGGCATGGCGATCGGTGCTGCGCACAGGGGCGCCGCTGATCGCGCTGCTGCGGGCCGGGGCCCTGGCCGCCGCCACGATCCTCAACTTCTTCGCGGTTCGCCACCTGCCGCTCAGCGTGACGTCGACGATCTTCTTCACGACGCCGCTTTGGGTGTGCCTGCTGGGCGGACCCTTGCTGGGGGAGCGGATCGGGCCGCGCCGCGCCGCCGCCGTGGTGATCGGGTTCATCGGAATCGTCGTCGTCACGCGGCCAGGGATGGGCGCGGTGCATTGGGCGGCCATCCTGTCGATCGGCGCGGCGCTGTTCGCGGCGTTCTATTTCATGCTGACCCGGCGGCTGGCCGGCATCGACTCCACCGCGACCCAGCAATTCTACGGCGCTGCCATCGGAACCGCCGTGCTCGTGGTCCCGGCCCTGCTCGATTGGCAGTGGCCGGTGTCGACGGCCGATTGGCTGGCCTTCGCCGCCATCGGCTGCTTCGGATGGGCCGGCCACCAGATCACGGTGATCGCGCACCGGCTGGCGCCGGCGACGACCCTGGCGCCGT
>JAAUYH010056889.1_pt1 | contig 20438 bp, 15 predicted proteins | sample 7278061 | NCBI WGS metagenome assembly JAAUYH01 (sample SAMN14350203, study PRJNA611818) | marine sediment metagenome | isolation source: surface marine sediment (0.6m) | place: French Polynesia: Moorea | collected 2018-08 | reverse complement strand
TCCGACCGCCCAAAAGAACCAGCCCGAGCGCCGGGCAGCAGGATAGGAGGTAATCCATGGCGGCGACCATTGACCAGTCAGATCGCTGGCTGACCATCGACTCGCCCTTCGGCGCGGACCAGCTGGTCCTGACCGCCTTCGATGGCGAGGAGGCGCTGTCCGAGCTGTTCAGCTATCGGCTCGAGCTCATGTCGCCGGACGACGCCCTCGATGCCGACAAGATCCTGGGCAAGAAGGTCACCTTCACCGTCCACCGTGCGGATGCCGATCCGCGCATCTTCAACGGTGTCGTGAAGAGCTTCCATGCCGGCCCGAAACGCACCCGCGGCTTTCGCACCTACCATGCCGAGGTCGTGCCCTGGACCTGGTTCCTCAGCCGAACCTCCGACTGCAAGATCTTCCAGGAGAAATCCATCAAGGAGATCATCGAGGAGGTGTTCGGCGAGTACAGCCTGACCGACTTCGAGTTCAAGACCTCGGCGACCTACAAGACGCATGTCTACCGGGTTCAGTACCGGGAGACCGACCTCGATTTCGTCTGCCGGCTCATGGAAGAAGAAGGCATGTTCTTCTATTACACCCATGAGGACGGAAAGCACACGATGGTCATCGCCGACAACAAGTCGGCCTACTACGATCTGGAGGAATCCAAGGTCGAATGCCGCGAATCCGAGGTTCCGTCCGGCGGCATCACCGATTTCTCCCACCGCTTCGAGTTCCTGTCGGGCAAGTGGAGCCAGCAGGACTACAACTTCGAGAAGCCGAAGACCGATCTGGAGACCCCGGAGAAGACCATCCTGAAGACTCCGGATCTGTCGAAATACGAATTCTACGACTATCCGGGCCGCTACCTCGAGAAGGGCGACGGCAAGGCGCTGTCCAAGCTGCGCATGGAAGAGGAGGAAGCCGCCTACGACGTTGCCGGCGGCAACGGCACCTGCCGGACCTTCTCGCCCGGCGGCAAGTTCGAGATCGCGCGCCACGACATTTCGGCCGAGGTCGGCAAGAAATACGCCCTGGTCTCGACCAGCCACGCGGCGGCCGACTACACCAGCATCTATGCCGATGCCGGCCCGCCCTCCTACAGCAACAGCTTCACCTGCATCCCGGACAACGTCACCTACCGGCACCCGCGGCGGACGCCGCGACCGATCGTCCGGGGGCCGCAGACCGCGGTGGTGGTCGGTCCCTCCGGAGAGGAGATCGAGTGCGACAAGTACGGGCGCATCAAGGTCCAGTTCCACTGGGACCGGCTCGGCGAGAACAACGAGAAGTCCTCCTGCTGGATCCGGGTCGCGCAGCTGATGGCCGGCGCCAAATGGGGTGCCGTGTTCACGCCGCGCATCGGAATGGAGGTGATCGTCGATTTCCTGGAAGGCGACCCGGACCAGCCGATCTGCACCGGCACGGTCTACAATGCCGACAATATGCCGCCCTGGGAGCTGCCCGGGAACAAGACCCAGTCCGGCTTCAAGTCGCTCAGCTCCAAGGAGGGCAGCGCCGGCTCCAACTTCAATGAGCTGCGCTTCGAGGACAAGAAGGGCTCGGAGGAGGTATACTTCCACGCCGAAAAGGACATGAACACGATCGTCGAGAACAACGACACGTTGAAGATCGGGTTCGACAAGCAGGAAGACGGCAATCAGACGACCGAGATCTTCAACAATCAGGAAATCAAGATTGGATGCAGCGATGCGGCCGACGGCAGTCAGACGCTTGATGTGTACAAGGACCGCACGACCACGCTTGAGACCGGCAGCGAGACGCTGACCATCGAGAAGGACCGCACGACGACGATCAATACCGGCGACGAGACGCTGACGGTCAGTGCTGGCAATCGCACCACGGACGTTAGCGCCGGCAAGGACAAGCTGGAGGCGGCGCAGTCGATCGAACTGAAATGCGGCGCCAGTTCCATAAAGCTCGAACCGGCGAAGATCACCATCAAGTCGGTGCAGATCGAGATCAAGGGCGACGCCACGGCGGAGATGAAGTCGCCGATGACGACCGTCAAGGGCGACGCCATGCTGACCCTGAAGGGCGGCATGACGATGATCAACTGACGACGGACCGCGCGGCACCTGGCGAGTTCGGATACCGGTTAGGAAAAGTCTGGTGGGCATCGGTATGGACGAATTGAAGAAGATCAAGGCAGAGACGGCCGCCGAAATCTGCGGCAAGTACGAACAGGCGGCCGAGATCATGCCGCTGTTGTCGGAGGGCATGTCGCCGAAGGCCTTCATCGACAAGCTGGTGGAGGAAGACCGGGTTCAGGAGGCCAACCGCTTCCTGGCCCATGCGCTGCCGAAGCGCGAGGCGGTCTGGTGGGCCTGCCTGTGCGCCCGGGAGGCCACTCCGGACAGCGACGAAACGGCGGGAAAGCTCATCAAGCTGGCCGAGACCTGGGTCCGCAAGCCGACCGACGAGAACCGCCGTACGGCGATGAGCGCCGCCGAGGAGGCCGGGTTCGACAGTCCGGCGAGCTGGGCCGCGGCCGCCGCCTTCTGGAGCGGCGACAGCCTCGCGCCGGCCGACCTGCCGCCGGTGGCGCCGAGCGATGAGCTGACCGGCACCGCGGTTGCCGCCGCGGGGATGCTGGCGGCCTATAGCGGCGACCCGTTGACGGCGCCGGACAGGTTCCGCGAGTTCCTCGACAAGGGGCTCGACTTGGCGGAAGGCGGAAGCGGACGCGCTGACGAGGCGCCGGCGTAATCGCGTCGTCGGCGGAGGTGCGGAAATCCCCACCGCTGTCGCATAATTTGATAAAATGCGACACAATGGAGCCTCGGAAGAACTGGGGCATGAATGGCGCGCCCAAAAGGGTTCGCACGGGACGGCGATGAAGCTGACATTGACATTGACGCGCAGCGACGATCCGCAGGGCACGCCGATCGATTCCCGCAGCTTCGACGACCGTGGGTTGACGATGGGGCGCGGCAGCGAGAACGACTGGGTGCTGGATGATCCCAACCGGCATCTGTCGAAGAGCCATTGCTCGATCGATTTCGATAGCGGCGAGTTCCTGGTCACCGACACCAGCACCAACGGCGTCTTCATCAACCAGTCGCCGGAACGGCTGGGCCGGGGCAACACCATGGGGTTGCGGGACGGAGACCAGATCGGGCTCGGCGAATACCTGATCCGGGTGGAGATCGGCGGCGGCGACGAGGCCGCGTCCGCCGAGGCGATCGGCGACGATTTCGGGGACGATCTCGGCGCTGATTTCGGCGAGGATTTCGGTGAGGAATTCGGTACGCCGGCGCAACCCGCCGCCCTGGCCGGGACCGCCGATCCCTTCGCCGAGGATGCCGACCTGCCCGGACACGCGGAGTCGCCGGACGAGGATCCCTTCGCCGCTTTCGACCTGGGCGGTCCTGTCGGCGGCGGCCCGGAGCCGCTCGAGGCCTTCGACACGCCAGACAGCGGCGGCGATCGGCCGACCTCGGCCGAATTGATTCCGGAGGATTTCGACATTCTCGGCGGCGAGACGCCGGGGTCGGACTTCGCCGAGGAGCCGGAGCCGGACCATGTTCCGGCGGAGAGCGAGTTCATGAGCCCGCCCTCCGTGAAGTATGACGAGAGCCTGGGTCCGGGGGCGATCCCCGACGACTGGGATTCCGACCTGGCGTCGCCGTTACCGGAGGAGACCATCGCCCCGAGCGCGCCGCGGCCCGCGGCCCGGCCGACGCCGGCACCGCGTCCGCAACCGTCCCGTCCGGCGCCGGCGCCGGCGCCGGCCGCCCCGGTGTCCGGGGCCGCGACCTCGGACGCGCTGGCCGCATTTCTGGGCGGGGCGGGGATCGATCCGGCCGCGCTGGCCGGCGCCGATCCGGAAGCGACCATGCGGGTCGTCGGCCAGGCCTTCCGGGAGATGGTCCAGGGCCTTCAGGAGACGCTGGCCGCCCGCACCGAGATCAAGAGCGAATTCCGCCTGGAGCGGACCATGATCCGCCCGAAGGAGAACAACCCCCTGAAATTCTCGCCGTCGGTCGACGAAGCGCTGGCCTCGCTGCTCAAGGACGGATCGGGTGGCGCCTATCTGCCGCCGGTGGCGGCGGTTCGGGAGGGGTTCGGCGATCTGAAGGCCCACCAGATGGCCGTGATGGCCGGCATGCAGGTGGCGCTCAGCGCGCTGCTGCGGCGCTTCGATCCCGATACGCTGGAGAAGCGGCTGAAGACGCAGTCGGTGCTGGACAGCATTCTGCCGGCGGCGCGCAAGGCCAAGTACTGGGAGCTCTACGAGGAGCTCTACAAGGAGATCGCCCGCGAGGCCGAGGATGATTTCCAGGGCCTGTTCGGCCGCGAGTTCGCCAGCGCATATGAGAGGCAGGTGAAGAAGCTCTAGACCACCGGTTCCGGCCGGCGGAGATGCAATCCGCGGCCGCCGGTCTAAGATGTACCGGGCGACGGGAGGCAGCCGCGTCCAAGTGAACGAAAGCCGGCCGGGCTCGCTCGGCATGAAACGAAGAACACGTACGAGGGATGCGGATATGCGGATTCAGACTCATGGGGTGCGGGCTCTGCTCGGTGCGGCGATCCTGGCGCTGGCGGCCTGTGCCGGCGGGCCGCCGCCTCCGACGGTGGTCGAGCTGACCATGGCGGCGGCGCCGAACGCGAACCCGATCCCGAATGCGGACGGGTCTCCGGGCGCCCCGGCGCCGGTCGTCGTGCGCGTCTACCAGTTGAAGTCGCCGGCGGCGTTCGAGGACGCCGATTTCTTCCAGCTGAGCCAGGACGCCGGCGGGGCCCTTGGCGACGACCTGCTCGGCAGCGACGAGTACTTCATCACCCCGAACGCCAGCCAGACCGTGGTCAGCGAGCTCAATCCCGATGCCCGCTACATCGGCGTCGCGGCGGCGTTCTACCAGATCGACACGGCGCAATGGCGCGCCACGCTGCCGATCCCGCCGAACGAGACCACGGCCGTCACCGCCAATATCGGCGAGACGTCGGTCACGCTGCAGTAACCGGGATCGCGGCCGTGTCGAATAGCAACCAAGAAGCCGGGCCGAACGCCGTCAGTCGCAAGGCGGGCAGCGGCTCAGAAACGCCGGAAGGATTCCATGTCCTGGGATAACAAGGTCGTCTGGTCGGAAGGCATGTTCCTGCGCACGCTGCATTTTCAGCAGCAGGGACGCTACAACGAGAAGCTGGTGCAGGGTCGCACGGAGGGGCTCCGGCCGCATGGCTGGGGGCTGACCGAACTGCAGATCAACACCGAGCTCCTGACCACCGGCAAGTTCGCGGTCGCCACGTGCCGCGGCGTGCTGCCAGACGGCACGCCGTTCAGCGTGCCCGAGGACGCGCCGCATCCGCCGCCGCTCGAACTGCCCGAGAACACGCGCGACTGCCTGGTCTACCTGACCGTTCCGGTCCGCCAGCCCGGCGGCATCGAGGTCGACGCGGCCGATCAGGAGGAGACCGTCGCGCGCTACGCCTCGACCGAATTCGAGGCGGTCGACACCAATGCCGGCTCCGAGACCGTCTCGCCGCTGCAGGTCGGCAAGCTGCGCCTGCGCTACCAGCTGCAGACCGACGAGCTGGCCGGCTATGTCTGCCTCGGTGTCGTGCGGGTGGTCGAGGTGCGCACCGACAAGAACATCCTGCTCGACGACCGGTACATTCCGCCCACCCTGGACTGCCGGGTGTCGACGGCGCTGTCCGGCTTCGTCTCCGAGCTGCAGGGGCTGTTCCACCACCGCGGCGAGGCGCTGGCCGGCCGGGTGTCGGAATCCGGCACCCGCGGGGCCGCCGAGATCGCCGACTTCCTGATGCTGCAGCTGGTCAACCGGTACGAGCCGCTGATGATCCATTACAGCGGCCTCGAGACCCTGCATCCGGAGACCTTCTACGCGACGGCGGTGCAGATGGCCGGCGAGTTGTCGACCTTCACGGCGGCCAACAAGCGGCCGGCGGCATTCCCGGAATACCGTCACGACGACCTGCAGGCCACCTTCGCGCCGGTGATGGCGTCGCTGCGCCAGTCGCTGAGCGCGGTGCTGGAGCAGACGGCGATCCCGATCCCGCTGCAGGAGCGCAAATACGGCATCCGCGTCGGCGTGATCCAGGACCGCAGCCTGCTGGCCAATGCCCAGTTCGTGCTGGCGGTGCGCGCCGACATGAAGACCGAGACCCTGCGGCGGCAGTTCCCCAACCACATCAAGATCGGTCCGGTGGAACAGATCCGCGAACTGGTGAACGTGGCGCTGCCCGGCATCGCGATCCGGCCGCTGCCGGTGGCGCCGCGGCAGATCCCGTATCATGCCGGCGTGACCTATTTCGAGCTGGATCGCTCCAGCAAGTTTTGGAAGGGCCTATCAAAGTCCGGCGGCATGGCGATCCATCTGGCCGGCGATTACTCCAAGGTCGAAATGGAGTGCTGGGCCATTAGGGAGGCGAGCCGATGAGCCAGGACGATCCCTTTGCCGAACCGGATGACGACGCCGAAAAGACAGTCATCCGACCCTCTCCCGGCGGCCGACGGCCGGCTGCCTCGGCCGCGCCTCCGCCGCCGCAGCGCGGCGCGCCGATGCCGGCGGGGCCGCAGGTGGCGATCACCCAGACCGGCATCAACCCGCTGGTGGCGGCGGCCTCCGCGCTCCTGGGCCTGGCGATCCGGCTGAAGAACCGGGCCTCGCATTCCGATGTCGAGGGGCTGCATGGCCGGGTGGTCAACGAGGTCAAGAAGTTCGAACGCGCGGCGCTGAATTCCGGCGCCAGCCCCGAGGCGGTGCGCGCCGCCCGCTACGCGCTGTGCGCCACGGTCGACGATCTGGTGCTCAATACGCCGTGGGGCAGCCGCAGCCTGTGGACCACCCGCAGCATGGTCGGCACCTTCCACAACGAGCTGTCCGGCGGTGAGCGGTTCTACGACATCCTGAGCCATCTGGAGAAGAATCCGGGCCGCAACGCCGACGTCCTGGAGCTGATGTATCTCTGCCTCACCCTCGGCTTCGAGGGGCGCTATCGCATCGAGGACCGCGGCTCCTCGTCCCATGGCCAGATCCGGGACGGCCTCTTCCGGATGATCCGCGGCAATCGCGGTGAGTTCGAGCGCGAGCTGTCGCCCCATTGGAAGGGCATCGAAGCCGGCCACCGGCCGCTCACCTCCTATGTTCCGGTCTGGGTCGTCGGCGCCATTGCCGCCGGCCTGCTGACCCTGACCTTCATGGGTGTCAGCTACGCGCTGAGCGTGCCGGCCAATCTGGCCGACCGGCTGGTTGCCGATGCGCCGCCGACCGGCACGGTCACCCTGGTGCGTGCGCAGGCGGTCCCGCCGCCGCCGCCGGTGGCGCCGCCGCCGGAGCTCAAGGTCGAGATCGAGGGCTTCCTGGCGCCGGAGATCCAACAGGGGCTGGTGGAGGTCTTCGACGATTTCGACACCATCACCATCCGGATCACCGGCCAGAACATGTTCGCCTCGGGAAGCGACGAGGTGCAGCCGCAATACCTGCCGCTGCTGGAGCGGATCGCCCTGGCGCTCAACGGCAAGCCGGGCGCGGTCATCGTCGAGGGCCATTCCGATGGCGACGCGATCCGCACGGTGCGCTTCCCCTCGAACTGGCATCTGTCGCTGGCGCGGGCCGAGGCCTCCATGGCGATCGTCGCCCGCTACCTCGACGACCCGTCGCGGCTCAGCGCGGAAGGCCTGGCCGATACCGACCGGATCATCCAAGTCGAGAACACGGCCTCGGACAAGGCGCGGAACCGGCGCATAGAACTGGTGCTTTTGAAGTGATGACCGTCACTCGAAGCGGTGAAGAAATCGGCGAGGATTGCACCATGGTGGGCATGGACCAGGGTCACCGCCAGGCAAGGGCCGTATTGAAGGCCCGGGTGGAGAACGATGATTAAGAAGCTCTTTGCCGCTCTCACGGCGAAATGGCTGATCACCCTGATCGGCGCGATCATCCTGTCCTTGCTGGTCTGGTTCTTCGGGCCGTTGCTGGCCTTCGCCGAATTCCGGCCGCTCTGGACCGAGTTCGCGCGCATGATCACCGTGCTGGTGATCATCGTCATCTGGGGCCTGACCAACCTGTTCTCGGTCATGCGTCAGAAACGCTCCAACGATCAGATGATCGAGGACATGGCCGAGGCCGCCGACACCGGGCCCTCGCCGGACGAGATGGCGTCGGCGGACGAGGTGGCGCAGCTGAAGGAGCGGGCGCAGGACGCGCTGGTGCTGCTGAAGAAGGCCAAGCTTGGCGGCAAGGGCGGCCGGCAGCATCTCTACCAGCTTCCCTGGTACATCCTGATCGGGCCGCCCGGCTCGGGCAAGACCACGGCGCTGGTCAATTCGGGGCTGCGCTTCCCGCTGGCCGACCAGTTGGGCAAGGATGAGATCCGCAATGTCGGCGGCACGCGCAACTGCGACTGGTTCTTCACCGACGAGGCGGTGCTGATCGACACCGCCGGCCGCTACACCACCCAGGACAGCCACCAGGCGGTCGACAGCGCCGCCTGGGGCGGGTTCCTCGATCTGCTGAAGAAGTACCGCCCGCGCCAGCCGATCAATGGCGCCCTGATCGCCATCAGCCTGGCCGACATGGCGATCCTGACCGAGACCGAGCGCCAGGCGCATGCCCGCCAGATCAAGCTCAGGATCCGCGAGCTGCACGAATCCCTCGGCGTGCGGTTCCCGATCTACGTGCTGTTCACCAAGGCCGACCTGATCGCCGGCTTCGTCGAGTTCTTCGACGATTTCAGCCGTGAGGAGCGCGACCAGGCCTGGGGCATGACCTACGAGCTCGACGAGGGCAAGGACGACAAGGGGGCGGTGGCCGCCTTCACCCGCGAGTTCGACCTGCTACTCGAGCGCCTCAACGACCGCATGCTGGAGCGGCTGCATCAGGAGCCGGACGTGCAGCGGCGCAGCCTGATCTACGGCTTCCCGGCGCAGATCGCGTCGCTGCGCGAGCCGATGCGGGACTTCCTGACCGAGATCTTCAAGCCGAGCCGGTACGAGGAGCGCGCGCTGCTGCGTGGCGTCTACATCACCAGCGGCACCCAGGAAGGCACGCCGATCGACCGGCTGATGGGCGCCATGGCCTCGACCTTCGGGCTCAACCGGCAGTCGCTGTCGGCCTTCTCCGGCAGCGGCCGCAGCTACTTCCTGACCCGGCTGCTGCGCGACGTGGTGTTCCCGGAGGCCAGCATCGTCAGCGCCAACCGCAAGGTCGAGATGGTGCGCCTGTGGCTGCAGCGCGGCGCCTATACCGCCGCGATCGCGGTCGTGCTGGGCATGACCGCGCTGTGGATCAACGGCTATTTCGCCAACCGGTCGCTGATCGACGAGTACGAGGCCGGCATCCGGCAATACAACGAGCAGCTGGCCGGCATTCCCTTGAACGAGGTTCCGGACCAGCGGCTCCTGGACGTGTTGCCGGCGCTGGAGACGCTGCGCAACCTGCCCGGCGGCTACGCCCGCGAAGACGAGGGCGCCCCGATCCTGATGACCTTCGGGTTGTATCAGGGCGACCGGCTCGGAGCCCGCTCCCAGGCGGTGTACCGGCGGGCGCTGAACGGGCTGTTCCTGTCGCGCATGCTGGTGCGTCTGGAGGAGCAGCTCCGCGACCGCATCAACGAGCCGAACTACGTCTATGAGGCGCTCAAGGTGTACCTGATCCTCGGCGGCGAGGGGCCGATGAACGAGGAGCAGATCCGCGCCTGGATGGCGTTCGACTGGGGACGGGCGCTGCCCGGCGATGACTTCGCCGGGACCCGCGCGGAGATGCTGGCGCATCTCGATGCCCTGTTGGAGGAGCCGGTCACCAAGATCGCCCTTGATGGGCCGCTGGTGGAGCGGGCGCGCGAGACTCTCGCCGGCCTGCTGCCCTCGGTGCGCGGCTATGACCTCATCCGCACCAGCGAGGCCGCCCAGGCATTGCCGGACTGGCGCCTGATCGACGCCGGCGGGCCGCATGCCGCCGATGTGCTGATCCGGCTCACCCCGACCGCGCTGTCGGAGGGCGTCGACGGTCTCTACACCTACAAGGGATTCCACGAGGTCTTCCTGCCGTCGCTGGGCGATGTGCAGGAGTTCATCGAGAGCGAGAACTGGGTGCTGGGCCCGCAGGCCGAGGTCGTCGCCAACGAACAGCAGCTGGCGCGCCTGCGTCCGGATGTGCTGGCGCTCTATCTCGACGACTACGGCAATTACTGGGACTCCATCCTCAGTGACATCCGGGTCCGGGAACTGGGCACCGATCTCAACCTGACGGCGCAGGTCCTCAATCGCCTGCAGGGGCAGAGCTCGCCCTATCGCCTGGTCATGACCTCGATCGCCGAGGAGACCACGCTGGTGCGCGAGCCGGAAGAGGGCGAGGTGGTCACGCAGGGCCTGGTCGAGAGGATCGGCACCGAGCTTGGCCGGATCAGCTCGACCGCCACCCGCGTCCAGAACGTGGCCGGCGGGGTCGAGCTCGGCGAGACCGAGGAGCCGGGCATGCCCATCAATGTCCGCTTCCAGGAGCTGCACGACTATGTCGGCAAGGGTGACGGAACGCCGGCGCCGATCGACGAGACCATCGCCCAGTTCGCCGCGCTCTACGGCAAGGTGAACAACGCGGTCGCCTCGCCCAACCCGCCGCTGGAAATGGAGAAGCTGGTGCGGGAGGGCGGCACCAGGGAGATCCGCAACGCGGCGCAGTCCAGCCCGGAACCGGTCGGCGTGATCCTTCGCGACCTCGCCGGCAGCGTCGAGGCGGTGGCCGGCAGCAACGCCTCGGCACAACTGCGGGAGATCTGGCGCAACCAGGTGCAGCGCAAATGCCTGGCCGCCGTCGGCAACCGCTACCCGATCACGCGCGGCAGCTCGATCGACGTCAATCTCGACGATTTCACCCTGGTCTTCGGGGCCGGCGGGCTGATCGACAATTTCTTCAACCAGCATCTGGCCTCGCTGGTCGACACCTCGCGGCAGCCCTGGCGGTGGTCCGGCCAGACCCAGCTCGACATCCCGGAATCGGTGCTGGTCCAGTTCCAGCGGGCGCGGATGATCCGCGACTCGCTGTTCGCGGCCGGCGGCGGCCCCTCGGCCAGCTTCGAGATCACGCCGCAGCGCCTCGATCCCCTCGCCACGCGCGTGTTCCTGGAGATCGACGGCCAGCCGATGGAGTACAGCCACGGTCCGCCGATCCCGACCGAGATGAAATGGCCCGGCCCGGGGCCCGCGGTCTCGCGGATCAGCATGGCGCCGCAGAGCATAGGACAGAACTCGATCAGCGTGTCCGGCCCGTGGTCGTTCTTCCGGCTGCTGGATGAGGGCGACATCGAGCGGTCGTCGCTGACCGATCGGTTCTCCGTCACCTTCAACGTCGGCGGCCGGAGCGCGTCCTTCAATCTGCGGGCCAACAGCGTGTTCAACCCGTTCAACCTGACCGCCCTGAGGCAATTCCGATGCCCGCAGCTGTGACCGCCACCGGCGGGCTGGAACCGGGGCTTCACGGCAAGGTCCCGACCAAGGGCGACTTCGTCACCCGCCGGCTGGCGCGTGACTTCGTCGATCCCTGGGACCACTGGCTGCAATCGGCGATCAACTGCAGCAAGGAGCAGCTGGGCGAGGATTGGCTGCCGATCTACCTGACCAGCCCGCTCTGGCGCTTCGTGCTGAGCGCCGGCCTGTGCGGCGAGGAGGTGGTCGCCGGGGTGCTGATGCCCAGCGTCGACCGGGTCGGGCGCTACTTCCCGTTCACCCTGGCGGTATCGCTGTCCGGTTGCAGCAACCCGGCGGCGGTGCCGATGACCGGGGCCGCCTGGTTCGACAAGGCCGAGGCGTTGGCCCTGTCGGCGCTGGAGGACCCGTTCGATTTCGAGGCTTTCGACGGCGAGGTCGGAGCGTCCGCCGGGCCCGACTATCCGGGAGACGGCGTGCCGTCGCATGCCTACCCGTCGCTGAATGGCATGCGCCTGGGATTCGACCGCGGCAACTCGGTCGCCGCCGGCTTCGCGCCGCTGATCAATCAACAGCTCTTGGGGGTCTTCCCGCAATACAGCATCTGGTGGACCGTTGGCACCGAGGAGACCGAACCGTCCCTGATCCTGTGCAACGGGTTGCCGCATATCGGCGGGTATTCCGCCTTCCTGGATGGACGCTGGCAGCAGTGGGGCTGGGAGGGGAGCGATGATCCTCTCCAGACAGCCGGCTCCGGCATCATCTGAGGGTGGCCGCGACCATGTCCACCAAGCCGTTCGACTTCGCCTCAGCGTCCCTCAGCGAAGTCGGATTCGTCCGCAAGCTGAACGAGGACGCGGCCCTCGATCGTCCCGATATCGGGCTGTGGGTCGTCGCGGACGGCATGGGCGGCCATGATTCCGGGGATTATGCCAGCCGGCTGATCGTCGATCTGCTGGGCCAGGTGCCGCCGCCCAGCTCGGCCGGGTCGCTGCTGGCGGAGACCCGAAACCGGCTGGAGAACGCCAACGCGATCCTGCGCGCCAAGGCGGCGGAGCGCGGCGGCGGTTCGATCATCGCCAGCACGGTCGTGGTGCTGCTGACCCATGGCGAGCATTTCGCCTGCCTGTGGGCCGGAGACAGCCGCATGTACCGGCTGCGCGACGGCGAGTTCCTGCAGGTCACCCACGACCACAGCCACGTGCAGGAGCTGGTCGATGTCGGTGTCCTGTCGGCGGACGAGGCCGAGAGCCACCCGCAGGCCAATGTGGTCACCCGGGCGGTCGGCGCCGATGATTCGCTGACCCTCGACAAGAAGCACGACAGGCTGCAGGCCGAGGACGTCTTCCTGCTGTGCAGCGACGGGCTGACCCGGGTCGTGCCGGATGACGACATCGCCAGCATTCTGCGCCAGCAGGATCTCGACACCGCGGTGCAGACGCTGGTGGACAGGGCCCTGGAGCGCGGCTCCCGCGACAACATCACCGTGGTCACCGTCAAATGCCTGGAGCCGACCGAGACGGCCGAGTGGGAAACGACCGTTCCGTACGGGATGCCCCGATAGGCGTTTAATCCGGTCTTAACCGAGATCAAGGCATGTGTGGGTCCAACGGCCCACCGACCCGGCCGGCAATTGGCGGCGACGGGCCGGGCCGCAGTTGGCTCAGCATTCGAGGATGCCGCGCATGCAGCCGCTTGTCTTTCGCGAGGCCCGGTCGAGCCGCCGCCGCTTCAGGGGCGAAGTGGCATTCTTCATTGCGTTCATTGCGACGATGCTGATCAGCGTTGTTGCTCTTGGGATCTGGGACGACGTTCCGCAGAAGACCAACGAACTGGCCTGGTCCGAGGTCCCGCCAGTCCGCATTTGGACCTTCTTTCTGATCCTGCTCGGAACACCAGCGCTCGCCGTCCTGCTCGCATTTGCGGTGCGTTTGCCAGCCGGTCAGACCCTGATCGTCGACGAAGAGGGTATCCGGCGCCGGTCGAAGTTGCTGCCCGGGTCGTGGCGTTGGCACGACATCGAGGGGCTGGAGATCTACCCGCACCCGGACGGCAAGAGTTTCATCAAAGTCGCCATCTCCGGAGCCGACGAGGAGGTCCGGATCACCGATATCTATGAGCCGCCGCTGGCGGAGATCTTCGATCAGTTGCTTGCGCTGCACGCGCGGGTCACTGGCGCGCCGGCGCCGAGGACGGACGTGGCGGCGGATCAGGAGGTGACCTATCATGGCGACCCGGGAGAGCGCATCATACGTCCATACGCGATGATGGCGTTCCTTCTCATCATCGGCTTCTTCTCCCTTCACGGTGTTTTCGACTTTCCACCGGCCCTGTCGATCGGCGGTGCAACGGTGGCCGTGCTGCTCATCATCTACCAAGTGGTCGGCATCGTGAGGGTCCTGTCGACCGGCGGCCGGCGGAAATTGGTGCTCGACGAGTCCGGACTGTCCCTCGTCGCGGGCGGTCGCCAGGACCATATCGCATGGTCCGACATCGCTGACATCCGGCTCCACGGCAGAACCGGGTTCTGGGCCACTCCGCGCTACATCGCGCTGGAGAAGCGGAGCGCCGGTCGGCCACCGGGTCTGGCGGCGCGCCTGCTTGGAAGTTCCAGACTGGTGATACCCGATGCCTTCCTGGCATCGATGGACGAGATTGCCGATCGCCTGAACGGGTTCCGCGAGCGCCTTGGGCAAAGGCAAGGCTGACCGGGCGATGGCTAGATGATCCGCGCGTCGCCCCGTCTTCCAACCGGCTTGCGGTCTGCTACACTCGCGCGTCCCCCGAGATTGCATGCGCCGCGACGGCGCGCTGAGGCTGCACAGGCATGCAGGTAACCTGGGATCCGCTGTTGGTCGTTCTGTCGGTGGTGATCGCCATCTTCGGGGCCTACACGTGCTTCCAGATGGGCGCGCGGCTGCCCACGGTGCACGGATTGTGGCGGCGCACCCTGCTGGCCGGGGCGGCGGTGGCGATGGGCGGCGGCATCTGGTCGATGCATTTCGTCGGCATGCTGGCGCTCAACCTGCCGGTGATTGTCGATTACGACGCGCTGCTGACCTTGTTGTCGGCGCTGGTGTCGATTCTGATGACCGGAATCGCCCTGTTCTTCGCCAGCATCGGCGCGCGCACCCCGATGAAGCTGGTGGGCGGCGGCGTCTTCATGGGGCTTGGCATCTCCAGCATGCACTATGTCGGCATGGCGGCGATCCGCGCCAACTGCATCATCACCTATTCGGCGCCGCTGGTGGTGGCGTCGGTGGTGGTCGGCATCCTGGCATCGACCGCGGCCCTGTGGCTGGCGTTCAACCTGAAGCGGGGCTGGCACATGTTCCCGGCGGCGGTGGTCATGGGCTTCGCGGTGTCCGGCATGCACTACACCGCAATGGCGGCCGCCAGCTTCCTTCCGGCCCCGGCGGATGTCGAGATCGTCCTGGAATCCCCGGCGCTCAGCCAGCCCTTGCTGGCGATTCTGGTGGCGGTCGCGACCTTCCTCATCTTCGGCTTTGCCCTGCTCGCGGCGATCCCGGAACCACCGGCCCCGGCGGCGGAGCCTCCGCCTGCCGGACAGGATGCCGAACAGGTCGAGCGCGGGGGCGGCCGTCTCGTCAAGCTGCCCGTCACCCACAACAAGACGACCCTGCTGCTGGATCCCGAAGACGTGGTCTGCATCAAGGCCGAGGCCCACTACACGACGGTCTACACCCCGGAAGGTGCCTTTTTCTGCGCCCTTTCCGTATCGACTCTGGAAGAACGGCTGGACCCCGACCACTTCCTGCGCGTTCATCGCAGCCACATCGTCAACATCCGCCACGCCAGATCCTTCGAGCGGCTCAACGAGCAGGCGGTTATCGTCCTGGGCGAGGATGAGGCGGCACGGCGCATTCCCGTCAGCCGCGGCAAGGTCCGGCAACTCAAGACCGCCCTCGGTGTCTAGGCCCGGAACGCCGGCCATGCCGGCCGCGAACTGGCAACACGTTGATTTCATTAACTAATTTACCATTAACGGCCCGTCATTCGTGCGCCAATACGGCATTTCGTGCGTCCATGACCGCCATTCGCGCGTGCTTGGTTCTTCGAGGACGAAGTTCGCGTTAAGCTCTATTAGTTGTGTTACCTTCGTGTGACTCTTGTGACGTCGGTTGCATTGCGGCGTCGCAGGCGGTCGATCGGTCACGGCCCGACGAAGAAGAGGCCGGCCGACGGATCTGAAATGGACCGAATGGAGGCCCGCGTGATTCCCGCCCAGTTCGAATACCACCGACCGTCTTCCGTGGACGAGGCGATCGCATTGTTGACCCAATACGGCGACGACGGCCGGCTGCTTGCCGGCGGTCACAGCCTGATACCGATGATGAAGTATCGCCTGGCGACCCCGGCCCATCTGATCGACCTGCAGTCGGTCGAGGGGCTCGGCGACATCTCGGACGGGGGCGGCGTGCTGCGCATCGGCGCCATGGTCACCCAGGCCGAGATCGTCGGCTCGCAGCTGCTGGCGGAGACCTGCCCGATCCTGAGGGAGACGGCGGAGACGATCGCCGATCCGCAGGTCCGCTATCGCGGCACCATCGGCGGCAACGTCGCCAACGGTGATCCCGGCAACGACATGCCGGCGCTGATGATGTGCCTGGGCGCGTCCTATGTGCTGCGCGGACCCGGCGGCGAGCGCGAGGTGGCGGCGCGGGACTTCTACGAGGCGGCCTATTTCACCGCCCTTGCCGAGGACGAGGTGCTGATCGAGATCCGCGTGCCGACCCCGCCGGTCGGCCACGGTCACGCCTATGCGAAGATGAAGCGCAAGGTCGGCGACTATGCCACCGCCGCCTCCGCCGTGGTGCTGAGCATGGCGGGCGGCACCTGCAGCAGCGCGGCAATCGCGCTCACCAATGTCGGCCAGACGCCGCTCTTTGCCGAGGCCGCCGGCCAGGCGCTGGTTGGCACCGCGGTGGACGATGCGGCGATCGACGCCGCCGTCGACGCGGCCATGGAGATCACCGATCCGGTCGACGATATGCGCGGACCACCGGAATTCCGCCGGCACGTCGCCGGCGTCATGACCCGTCGCGCCATCCAGACGGCGCTCAGCCGGGCACAGGGGGCCTGAAGACATGGACAAGATGGCAATCGAGATGACGGTCAACGGTCAGAAGGTCGAGGGGCTGGCTGAGCCGCGAACCCTGCTGATCCACTTCCTGCGGGACACGCTGGACCTGACCGGCCCGCATATCGGGTGCGACACGTCGCATTGCGGCGCCTGCACCGTCGACATGAACGGCCAGTCGGTGAAGGCCTGCACCATGTTCGTCGCCCAGGCCAACGGTGCGGAGGTGACCACGGTGGAGGGCATGGCCCAGGGCGGCCAGCTGCATCCGATCCAGGAGAGCTTCATGGAGGAGCATGGCCTGCAATGCGGCTTCTGCACGCCCGGCATGATCATGCGCACCCACCGGCTGTTGCAGGAGAACCCGAACCCGACCGATGAGGAGATCCGCAACGGTCTGGCCGGCAACCTCTGCCGCTGCACCGGATACCAGAACATCGTCAAGGCGGTGCGCAGCGCCGCGGACAAATTGAACGCCGTCGAGGAGGCCGCCGAATAATGCCTGATACACCCGTCCCGTCGGCCGCGGAGCGCGAAGAAAGCCTCGGTGGCATCGGCTGCGCCCGCAAGCGCAAGGAAGACATCCGCTTCATCCAGGGCAAGGGCAACTATGTCGACGACATCGCCCTGAAGGGCCAGGTGCACGGCGACTTCGTCCGCAGCCCCTACGGCCACGCCCGCATCAAGGGGATCGACAAGACCGCCGCGACCGAGGTTCCGGGCGTGCTGGCGATCCTCACCGCCGACGACCTGAAACCGCTCAACCTGCATTGGATGCCGACCCTGGCCGGCGATACCCAGGCGGTGCTGGCGGACGAGAAGGTCCATTTCCAGAACCAGGAGGTCGCCTTCGTCATCGGCGAGACCCGCCAGGCGGTCGCCGACGCGATCGAGCTGGTCGATGTCGACTACGAGGAACTGCCGGCACTGGTCGATCCACGCAAGGCGATGGACGACGACGCGCCGATCCTGCGCGAGGACGTCAAGGACAAGACCGAGGTGGGGCAGGGCAAGCGCAAGCATGCCAACCACATCTTCACCTGGGACGTCGGTGACGCCGACGCCACCGATGCCGCGTTCGACAGCGCCGAGATCACCGTCCGCGAGGAGATGACCTATCAGCGGGTGCATCCCTGTCCGTTGGAGCCCTGCGGCTGCGTCGCCGACATGGACACGATCCGCGGCGAGCTGACCCTCTACGGCACCTTCCAGGCGCCGCATGTGGTCCGCACCGTGGTGTCGCTGATCGCCGGCCTGCCGGAGCACAAGATCCACGTGATCGCGCCGGATATCGGCGGCGGCTTCGGCGGCAAGGTCGGCGCCTATCCGGGCTATGTCTGCGCCGTAGTGGCGTCGATCGTGCTGGGCCGGCCGGTCAAATGGGTCGAAAGCCGGGGTGACAACCTGTCGACCACGGCGTTTGCCCGCGACTACCACATGACCGGCGAGCTGGCCGCCGACAAGGACGGCAAGATCACCGGCCTCAGGGTCCATGTCCTGGCCGACCACGGCGCCTTCAACGCCCATGCCCAACCGACCAAATGGCCGGCCGGGCTGTTCAGCATCGTGACCGGCAGCTACGACATCCCCGCGGCGCATTGCACGGTGGACGGCGTGTTCACCAACAAGGCGCCGGGCGGCGTCGCCTATCGCTGCTCCTTCAGGGTGACCGAGGCGTCGTATCTCATCGAGCGCATGGTCGATGTGCTGGCCCAGAAGGCCGGCATCGACAAGGCGGAGATCCGCGAGCGCAACTTCATCCGCGCCGACCAGTTCCCGTACACCTCGGCGCTGGGCTGGGAATACGACAGCGGCGACTACCAGACCGCCATGGCCAAGGCGCTGGAGGCGGTCGATTATGCCGGCCTGCGCCGCGAGCAGGAGGAGAAGCGCAAGAAGGGCGAACTGATGGGCATCGGCATCGCCTTCTTCACCGAGATCGTCGGGGCCGGGCCGACCCGGAACTGCGACATTCTCGGGGTCGGCATGTTCGACAGCTGCGAGATCCGCATCCACCCGACCGGCAGCGCCATCGCGCGGCTGGGCACCAAGTCCCAGGGCCAGGCCCATGAGACCACCTATGCCCAGATCATCGCGTCGGAGATCGGCCTGCCGTCCGAGGACATCATGATCGAGGAGGGCAACACCGACACCGCGCCTTACGGGCTCGGGACCTATGGCTCGCGCTCCACGCCGGTCGCCGGCGCCGCCGCGGCCCGGGCCGCGCGCAAGATCAAGGCCAAGGCCAAGGCGATCGCCGCCCACATGCTGGAGGTCGGCGAGGACGACCTGGAGTGGGACGTGGACCGCTTCCAGGCCAAGGGCCTGCCGGAGAAGACGGCGACCATGAAGGAGATCGCCTGGGCCGCCTACAACAACCTGCCCGAGGGCATGGAGCCGGGGCTCGAGGCGGTCGACTACTACGATCCGCCCAACATGACCTACCCCTTCGGCGCTTACATCTGCGTGGTCGACATCGATGTTGACACCGGCGTCACTGATGTCAGGCGCTTTTACGCCCTCGATGATTGCGGCACGCGCATCAACCCGATGGTCATCGAGGGACAGGTGCACGGCGGCCTGACCGAGGCCTTCGGCATCGCCATGGGTCAGGAGATCTACTACGACGAGATGGGCAACGTGCAGGGCGCGAGCTTCATGGACTACTTCCTGCCGACCGCGGTGGAGACGCCCGAGTGGCAGACCGACTACACGGTGACGCCCTCGCCGCATCACCCCATCGGCGCCAAGGGCATTGGCGAGTCGCCCAACGTCGGCGGCGTGCCGGCCTTCTCCAACGCGGTGATCGACGCCTTCGCCCATCTGGGCGTGACGCATATGACCATGCCGCACACCGCCTGGCGGGTCTGGCAGACCTGCCGCGAGCTGGGCATCGGCAAGTGAGATCGGCGACTCGATGAACGATGCCGTTCCTAGCGGTGAGACGCTGAGCCGCGAGGCGCTCATGGAGCGCTTCGCGGCGGTCGGCTACGTGGCCGACCCGCAGCTCGCCATGGCGGTGCTGCTGATGCGCCAGCTCGAGCGGCCGCTGCTGCTCGAGGGCGAGGCCGGGGTCGGCAAGACCGAAGTGGCGAAGGCCTTGGCCGAGGTGCTGGAGCGGCCGCTGATCCGGCTGCAGTGCTACGAGGGGCTCGACGCCCACGCGGCGGTCTACGAATGGAACTACCAGCGCCAGCTCTTGGCCATCAAGCTATGGGAGGGCGAGGAACTCAGCGCCGACGAGAAGGAGCGGCACATCTTCCGCGACGAGTTCCTGCTGCGCCGGCCGCTGTTGCAGGCGATCAGCATGGAGACGGCGCCGGTGCTGCTGATCGACGAGATCGACCGGGCGGACGAGGAGTTCGAGGCCTATCTATTGGAGGTCCTGTCCGATTTCCAGGTCAGCATTCCGGAGCTGGGCACCATCCGGGCCAAGACCGTCCCCTTCGTGGTGCTGACCTCCAACGATACGCGCGAGTTGAGCGATGCCCTGCGGCGGCGTTGTCTCTACCACTACATGGACTTCCCGACGGAGGATAAGGAACTGCGCATCGTACTGGCGCGGGTGCCGGGGATCGAACGGGCGCTGGCCGAGCAGATCGTGCGCTTCGTGCAGGCGATCCGCCGCGAGGACATCCGTCGCAAGCCCGGGGTCGCCGAGACGATCGATTGGGCCGCCGCCCTGCTCGGGCTGGGCGTCCGGGACCTGCAGGAGGATTCCGAGACGCTCTACGACACCATGATCTGCCTGCTGAAGACCAACGAGGACCGCCAGACGGTTGCGCCCGAAACGGTGGAGCGGCTCGCGGCCAGGGCGGGTTAAGATCCGAACGTGGATAAATCGCGGGATGCAATATTGCTGTGCGTCCTTCGAGACGCCGCCTTCGGCGGCTCCTCAGGATGAGGGAAATCGAGGATGGCATTGAGAACGGCCCTCATCCTGAG
>JAAUYH010089183.1_pt1 | contig 20442 bp, 15 predicted proteins | sample 7278061 | NCBI WGS metagenome assembly JAAUYH01 (sample SAMN14350203, study PRJNA611818) | marine sediment metagenome | isolation source: surface marine sediment (0.6m) | place: French Polynesia: Moorea | collected 2018-08 | reverse complement strand
TCAACTAACAGGTAAACTCAAAAAAGCTAATGTGGGTTTAAACCGCAAAATGCTGGCTCAACTAGCAATGATCGATCCTCCAGCGTTTGCCAAAGTTGTAGAAATCGCCAACCAAGTAGAGTGACTTCCTCTCTTGATAAATCGAGAGCTTCTCAATCTCACGACTGAGAGCTTACTGCCCCAAGCCACTTATCTAGAATCATGGCAGCTACCATGAATCCCCGATAGTACGACTATTTGACAGTCTATTTCTTTCCCCGAAAGTCCTTCGGTAAAGCGCGTATTAGAAAAAAATACTCATACATCTAATTGCGCTTGGAATTTTACAGATGCGACTCTCGCATCCAACCCATTTCCAAATTGTCAAGGTGCGTTGCTTTGTGCCAATTTACAGCAATTTTTAGCCAGATTTCTGGCACTTGAAAGTATTATACAACGCTTGCGCGAAGGGGGCTTCAAGAGCGCGAAAAGCACCAGATACAAGCCGAAAAATTAAGTATAAAGCGGACTTCCGCCCCTTACAATATAAAGATTATGCATCAAAAATGTAAACCGCGTGAACCGATAAGTTATCGCCCTCACTGATGGATCCTCTTCCAGAAGGTCGAGGGAATTCCCGCTCCGTTCTTTAAAAATTTTAAAAGCCGAGTTATATTTTTGTAGAGAATAATATCTCGGCTTGTTCTTTTGCCACAGAAATTGTATTATTTATATCCCGAAAAAAGATTTTTGTTTCTTCAGAAAAACTTGGGCGCAATTTCTTCCTGGCATTCCTGATATTGAACCCCCTGGATGAGTACCTGCACCAGTGAGATATAAATTTTTAATAGGAGTAGTATAGTTGGCTATTTCAGGAAGAGGGCGTAAGAAAATCATTTGGTCTAAAGTCATATCCAAGTGATAGTAATTACCTTTATAAGAGCCTAATCTTTCTCCTAATTCCGCAGGACTTTCCACCCGACGAGCGATGATACTATCTTTAAGATTGGGGGCATATTCTGTAAGTTTATTCAAAACATTATCGGCGACTTTATTTTTTAAATCTTCTGTCCAACCAGTACCATTTAGACCTGTTCCCTCTTTTCCTGCTATTTGATAAGGAGCAAAAAACTCAATCCATAAAGTATGTTTGCCTTCAGGGGCGAGAGTGGGATCTAAAACTGAAGGAATATCTAAATACATCGAAGGGTTGCTATCAGGAATGTGTCCCATATTAGCTAAACTGTGAGCTTGTTCTACATGAGCAACAGAATCAGCAATTAAGATCGTACCAATGAGATGATCTAGATTATCTTGATCGTAAGCGGTAAACTTAGGTAATTCTGAGAGGGCGCAATCAATTTTTAGGATAGTTTCATTATTATTAACGATTCTTCTTTCTACTCTGTTTCTTAACTTAGAAGAAATTACCTTATCAGGGACTAGTTGTAAAAATAATCGCTGCACGTCAATGTTTGAAATAACTCCTTGCTTCCCTCGATATTCTTGACCGTTAGCAACTCTTACCCCCACAGCCCGATTATCATCAATTAATACCTCTTTTACCGTTTGTTCTGTTAATATTTTGCCCCCTAAACTTGTAACCAACTTCACCAAAGCTTGAGTTAATGCTCCTGTACCTCCCTTGGGACGAGCCATTCCAGGGTAATGACGCATCGCCAACATCATCAAACCTGCGGTAATACCCTTTTGAGAAGGAGGCGCACCAATTTCTGCTGCTAGTCTAGCTAATGGTGCTTTAACTATTTCTGTATCAAACCACTCATTGAGTAAATCTTCAGGAGAAGTTATCATGTTGCGGATAAAATCTAAGACTTTATTTTTTGACCCTGCTACTTTTAAAGCATCTAACAGATTTTGTTTGCCATAATTACCCACAATGTCTAATACTGACTGAGGCGGTGCATTAAACCAAGGTGCGATCGCACTCATTAATTTTGACCAATAATCAATAAACTCTATATACTTGAGTGCATCTTTTTTACTGTAACGGGCGATCGCAGCATAAGTCTTTTCTACGGACTTATGTCCTAAAAAGTATTTACCATCAGGATGAGGACAAAAAGTATGAGGATCGCAGTGGAGATACTCTAAACCATACTTACCTAGTTGTAACTCTTCAATCACAGGAGCGTGAAAAATAAACTCATGGTCGATGGCACATAGGTTAAACTTAAATCCTGGTGCTTCTGGTATAGCTTCCTCTGTTGTCGCAGCACCCCCAGGTACAGGGCGTTTTTCCAGCAATAAAACCTGATATCCTGCTTTCAGTAAATAGGCTGCACAAACTAACCCATTATGTCCTGCACCGATAATAATTACGTCGTAGGTGTTGGTAACTGTACTAATTTGACTCATTCCCCTTATCCATAGAATAAATAATCTCGCTCTCAATCACTGCTAACTACAAGCAAGATCACAACTCTACCAAATTGTGCAACAACCAGATATAGCTTGAGTCAAAGTTGATGATTTTTGGTGCTGTTTCGGTTTTATTTCTAGTACCTCGTTATATTTGCCATACTAATTCTAAAAATTAAACTATTTTGTCAATTTGAATTCTTACCCATTTTAAATCCGAGATCAAAAACAATTTTTAGAAGCTTGTTGGGGTCTAGATGATGTAAAAAAACTCCCTTGCTGTGGGGATTAGACTTGACCAATTGCCATAATCAAAGCTTCTAAACCCAAGCAGAAAACTCAACCAAAATATCCTGGTATTACTCAATAACCTTAATACTAAAAAGCCCTCGCTCATAATTAATAAACTCATTAGCTTACTATGAGATTGAGTCTAATAACATCAAAGCTAACCTAGATCAAAGATTTATTGGGTAAGCCATAGCGTAACCCAAGCTACGAACAATTTTCATAAGTATTAAGATTCTTTGTCACGGGTTTTTCACTTTCTTCAGGTACTATCCTATAATAGATTAAGGTTAATCTTAAGAAATTTTAAATAGAATTCAATCTGGGTCAACTTAGAGCAATAAGGGCTTTAGGCTCTTTAGTCTAACCAGATAGCCCATTCTATTTTCCTTTTGGGGCAACAACTCAATACTAGGATAATTCCTGTTGTTAGTTGTAGCCTTATTTTAATTTTAGTCTTCAAAAAAACTAATTAATTGCAATGTTGTTAGAAGCTTTTGTTTTTGCCACCATATTCATTGGATTTTTCGGTGTCATCTTGAAGAAAAATCTGATAATGAAAATTATCTCAATGGATGTCATGAGTACGGGGGTTATTGCCTATTATGTGCTATTAGCAGCGCGAACTGGCTTTGTTACACCAATTGTAACTGAAGCTAATGACGTTGCTTATGCAGATCCTGTTCCCCAGGCTGTTATCTTGACAGCAATTGTAATTGGGTTCTCCATTACCGCTTTGATGCTAGTAAGTGCTATGAAGTTGGCAAAAGACAACCCTACTCTGGAAACTAACGTGATCGAAGAGAATAATACGCCATGACTAACATTACAATCGCCTGGATGGCATTCCCGTTTTTTATCGGGTTCGTTATCTATCTACTACCCAAAATTGATCGCTGGCTGGCACTATTGACAGGATTGGTTTCCATTGCCTATGCGATGCTGGTATTTTTTTCGATGCCATCGGCTTCAGATGTTTTACCAATACAGTTACTAGATAATTTTGGTGTTACTTTAGCCGTAGATCAACTAAGTGCCTATTTTATCCTGACTAATGCTGTAGTGACAACGGCAGTTATTTTTTACTGTTGGGGTAGTGGTAGGACAGCTTTTTTCTACATGCAGGCAATTATTATGCATGGTAGTGTTAACGCTACTTTCATTTGTTCAGACTTTATCAGTTTGTATGTGGCGTTAGAAGTACTTAGTGTCGCTGCGTTTCTGTTGATTGCCTATCCTCGTACAGACAAATCTATCTGGGTAGGATTACGCTATCTCTTTGTCAGCAACACAGCAATGCTGTTTTATCTACTAGGAGCAGTGCTGGTATATCAAGCACATCATTCATTTAATTTTGCAGGTTTGCGTGGTGCGCCTCCAGAAGCAACTGCCTTCATCGTTTTAGGATTATTAGTCAAAGGAGGGATTTTTGTTACTGGTTTGTGGTTGCCCTTAACCCACTCCGAATCCCAAAGCCCTGTATCTGCAATGCTTTCTGGTGCTGTAGTTAAATCAGCAGTGTTCCCCTTAGTGCGTTGCGCGCTGATGGTAGAGGAGATAGACCCCATCGTGAGGTTTTTTGGTGTGGGTACGGCAGTTTTAGGAGTGTGCTATGCGGTATTTGAAAAAGATACCAAGCGTACCCTGGCGTTTTCCACCATTTCTCAGTTAGGTTTTGTCATGGCTGCTCCAGTCGTTGCAGGTTTTTATGCTTTGACTCACGGTTTAGTTAAATCTGCCGTATTCTTGATTGCTGGTAGTTTACCCAGCCGTAACTTTAAAGAATTGCAGTCTAAGCCTATTGACACCAAAATGTGGATTGCTTTGACTATCGCTAGTTTTTCAATCTCTGGCTTTCCCCTGCTCTCTGGTTTTGGAGCTAAGGTGTTAACCTCTAAGAACTTGTTAGACTGGCAAGTTGTTGCGATGAATATTGCAGCAGTAGGAACAGCAATTATCTTTGCTAAATTCATCTTTCTTCCTCATGGCAAAAGCGAGGAACAAATTAAAGTACAGCCTGGTTTTTGGTGGGCGATGGTTCTTTTAATAGGTGGATTATTTGTAGCCAATGTAGTTTATTACGAAGCTTACACCCTAGAGAATATCGTCAAACCATTAGCAACTATTGCTATTGCATGGGTAGCACATTTTCTAATTTTCAAGAGGTTATCCATCAGATTACCAAGGGCGATCGAAAAATTCGATCATCAGATTGGGATTATGACTTTAATGTTAATCTTACTATTCTGGGTAGAGTATGGACGCAATTACATTTCTTAACATAATACTGCGGTTGACAATTTGGTTTTTACTAACTGCCAATCTCACTTTAGCAAATATTATCATAGGTCTAGCGATCGCCTTGTTATTACCATTGCCTAACAATCAAAAATCAGCATCTTTACAAGATTGGTTGCGGGTGTTGTGGGAAAGCATTATCGTAATTCCCCAAGCTTATATAGAAGCAATACACATCATGCTTCTGCCCCATAACCACGAAAAGATGGTTATGGAAACAATTAAACCTGGACGAACACCAGGACTGGTATTTCTGGATATATTCTTGATTACTTTTACTCCCAAAACTATTGTTGCAAGATACCACGAAAGTGGCTTTTATGAAGTCCATCATGTTACGTGGAGAAAAGAAATTGCTGAATCTAATGGTGGCATCAAGTCCAAACCCAGGGATCGAATGAAAACTCTGCGTAAAACCAAAACCTCTGGAAGCAATTTCAAAGTAAACAACTTCTATAGGAAGCAGAAAGCAAACAAAAGAAATAATGGTAATTAAAACTGTGATTCATATTTAAAATCAGCAACGTTGGAGGAAAAGAAACAAGAATGGAGTCGATCTTAATTGCCATGATTTTGGCGTTGCTCATACCGATGTATGAAGCCTATCGAGATAATAATATTTGGCAACAAATGCTTGCACTTACCAGTATTGGCACCAAAGCCTCAATTATGATGCTCTTTATTTCCGTGTTGCGGGATGATTGGATGATTGGGGTGGTTGCAGTCATCATCCTCAGTGTAGGTAATGCGGGATTAATGCTATTAGCACACTTAATAAAAGGGTTGAACAGAACATGAGAGAAATTTTAAGTTATAGCTGTATGGTGATTGGGATTATCTTTTGGTTTTGGGGAACATTGCCCCTAATCGGAAAGAGATCGGTTTTATTTAAACTACACAGTCTTTCAGTTGCTGATACTCTAGGCTCAATGACTATTATCATCGGTTTACTGATCAAGATACCCAGTGAATGGTCCTTGTTGCTCTTGGCAATTATCACCTTGGCAATTTGGAATACAGTGTTGGGGTATGTCTTAGCATACTGTTCTATTGACGGAGGAAAAAATGACTGATATCTATATTTATGTCATCATCGCCCTATTACCTCTATCTGCTTTGGTATCGGTATTGCAAGTCAATCCCTATAGTGCTTTAGTCATCAGAGCTATATTAGGAGCGATATCAGCATTAGTATATGCGATTGTGGGGGCTGCGGATGTGGCTTTAACCGAAGCTTTGGTAGGTACGCTCTTAGCAGTTACTCTTTATGTGATTACAGTTCGTTCCTCTTTGGTGATGCGTCTAGGGGTACTTAAAGCCAAGTTAGATTTAGATCAAGAACTTGAGTTAATAGGTAAAAAGACCCAAGAGGTAAAAGCTGTTGCGGTTTCCTCCAACAACGATGGATTGCAGGAACAAGAGGAAGCGAAGGTAAATAATCTTAATTTTCTGGAGACAATTCTGCTTAAAGATTTCAAGACAGAACAAGAACAAGATAGTTATTTATCAGAAGTATTAGGTAATCTAAAAAAAGTTCTTAATAAACATCATTTGCGTCTTGAGTTAGTTGAATATCCCACTCCAGAAGCTTTAGAACAGGCATTGATCGATAAAGAAATTCACGCTACCTGTACCAAAGGAGAAAAATTAGAACCAGATGGGGAGCTTGACAAGATTCTCTTACCAGAACAAGCCTATCACACCACCATTAGAGTGCGTCGTCTTTTTGAGATTATGCAGCCCGAGCTAGCTGAATCAAAATTAACTTTGAGCTATGTAACTGTACCAAACACGGAGGATAAGCATTAATAATGAAGTGGGTTTATGTTGCAGTAGGAATAGCATTGTTCGTTAACATGCTTATGATGCCCAATCCAACAGGAGAATGGGAGGGAGTTTCTATTCTTGAATCTATAGTAGATGATAGTGGAGTATCTAATGCGGTTTCTGGCATTCTGTTTCGGAATCGGCTCTACGACACAATCTTTGAAGTAATTGTATTTACAATCGCAATTTTAGGTGTGGGTTTTCTGCTAAAAAACGAGAAACCCGCCGAAAAAGTTGCTCGATTCAGCGATGAGCCATCAACTATACTAGCGCGTTTGGGAGCAACTATTACCGCGATGGTGGGCATTGAGCTAGCAATTCGGGGACACCTCAGTCCTGGTGGTGGTTTTGCTGCTGGGGTAGCTGGAGGAACAGCAATTGGCTTAATTGCCATAACCTCATCATCTAAGTGGATGCAAGAAATATATAAAGTGTCCAATGCTGCTGTTTGGGAAAAAATTTCAGTTCTGGTTTTTATGTTTTTGGCAGTTGTAACCCTAATGGGATGGGAATTACCCCAAGGACAATTAGGCGCGCTATTTAGTGGTGGAATTATTCCCATACTCAATATTCTGGTAGCATTAAAAGTTGCCTTGGGTTCGTGGGCAGTTACTTTGCTGTTTATTCGTTATCGAGGATTACTTTAGCTCGTTGATAATTTACCCCTGATGTGAATTAACTTTTAATTAAGCTTTTTATCTTTTAGCTTCCAAGTTTTTAGCTTTTCCCATGTAGCTAATTAAAATGTTCGCTGTAATTCCCTCTCCTTTAGCGGAAGTCCCCTTATATTATTCCCATTGATTTTGTTAACCGATAAATTCAGTTAAAAGCGGGTCAATCTTAGCTTTAAAGATAAATTTATTGGCTAGACAATTCACATCAAAAAGTAATTTATCATAAATCATTGATCAATGCCTGGTAGTTCACCCTTGAACTCCCAGGGTTTTTATTGCTAATTTCCATCTTCATCTACCATACCAAATTTACTTCCTCCCAAACTATAGCGGAATGGTCGAACACATCCCATATCCACAGTCCAAGGTACTCCGCCTTCTGACGACGGAAGCCCGCTTGGACTTCGTCAATCTGACTTCTTGTATAATACAACAGCTAACGGTTTTATTACATAAAGGTTTCATCAAGAAGATCTATCGAAACTATAAACTAATACACCGTGAGCAAAATATAAAAGCTATAATCACTTATTTTTGGGTTGAAGCCATAAACTTGCGGTCGATATAATCTTTGAGATACCAAAGCAGAGGAGATTGTAAACCCCATTTCCCCCTAGATGCGATCGCGCTTCTGTCTCCTGTGCCAATTAAGGCTAAATATTTTTCCTGGGGGATATAGGGTTGTAAAGGCTGACCCAAAATCAGCGATCGCCAATTCTGAAATAGTGGCTTTCCTTGACGCACAGCGAAAACTCCTGCTTTGGGGCGAGGGTAATTAGGATTAGTTGCAATATCTCCTGCAGCAAAAATATGAGGATGAGTCTGGGACTGGAGGGTATCTTCAACTAAAATAAAGCCTTGCTCATTTGTCCCTATACCACTAGCTTTGATCCAATAAGGTGAAGTAGCTTGAGTTACCCAAAAAGTATAGTTGCAAGGGATAGTTATAGAAGTTGAAGAGTAGGAAGACTGACAAAGAACCCGATCATCATAGACTTCTGTGACTGTGGTTTGCAGATATAATTTAATTCCTTTTTCTAATAATATTTTCTCTAAACGGTTACTCACCCAATTATTGTGACCTGAGAGTAACTTTTCTCCTCGATGAATCAAACTAATTGTAATCTTGCCTCTCCTGACTCCTGACTCCTGACTTAAACGGGAATACATATTCAAAGCCAACTCTACACCCCCTGCGCCTCCCCCGACAATTGCGATCGCAATATCCTTGTCAGGGGATTCTTTTTGTTGCTGTAAGACTTTTGACCAACCCTCTAGAAATACAGGAACAGGTTTGGCTGGTATGGCGTATTCTTTAGCACCAGGTACAGAGATAGTTTCGGGAGTACTACCAATATCTAGAGACAGATAGTCAAAGTTTATAGGAGGATGATGACAACAGATGACTTGGTTTTGTTCTAAATCAAGTGCGATCGCCCTATCAATAATTAATTTTACTCCAGCTTCTTTGGCTAGAGAAGAGAGATTAATATGAGTTTCCTCATAAGTATAAAAACCTGCTACATATCCTGGGAGCATTCCCGAATAGGGAGTATTTTCCACATCGCTAACCAGAGTTAGATTTACCCCAGGAAGGGGATTTTCTCCCCATAAACCCAGGGCGATCGCATGGGCATGACCTCCACCAATTAAGACTAAATTAATACTCATCAACCAGTATTTCTCATACCAGCAGCAATACCATTAATAGTTAACATCGCACCTCGTAACAACTCTTCTTTACTAAAGCGGAAGTGAACTATACTAGAATCGCTGTCATGGTGACGTAAACGTTTGATCAAAGCAACTTGTAAGAAGCCTAAAGGAACAATAGTGCCATTTCTTAACTGAACCGAGCGTTGTAATTCAGGATCGCCATCAAGAAGTTTTTTCTGACCATTAATTGTTAAAACTAACTCTTTTGTGAGATGGTACTCTTGAGTAATTTGTTCAAAGACAGCTTGAAAACGCTCTGCATCTTCTGGTGGAGATAACTCTTGAACGTAATGTTCGGCAATCTGCAAATCAACTTTAGCTAAAGTCATTTCCACCTTAGAAATCACCACTCTAAAGAAGGGCCATTTAAAGTAAAAATAGCGTAGTAAGTCGAGATTTTTCTCTGGTTCTTGTGCCAGAAATTCTTGTAAGGCTGTTCCTACACCATACCAAGCAGGTAATAAAAAGCGACTTTGTGTCCAACTAAACACCCAAGGAATAGCTCTTAAACCGCTAATATCTTTCTTTTTCTTCTGATTTTTCCCTGGTCGCTTGGAAGGGCGAGAACCAATTTGCAACTGACTAATGACATCAATAGGAGTTACTGAAAGGAAGAAATCGACAAAATCTGGTTGTTCATATACCAAAGAACGATAAGCAGTACGCGCTCGGGTTGCCAACTCTTCCATGATATTATTCCAAGGTTCAACACGATCAAAGCCACTACCCAACAAACTAGATTGGATCACCGCAGTAGTAATCGTCTCCAGATTGTATAAAGCTAATTCTGATATAGAATATTTAGAAGCTAATACTTCTCCCTGTTCTGTAATTTTAATTCTGCCTTCAATCGTACCAGTAGGCTGTGCCAAAATCGCTGCATAGGCTGGTCCTCCTCCACGACCTACAGAACCACCTCTACCGTGAAATAATCTTAGGGATACACCGTATTCTGAAGCTACTTGCTTCAAGGCTTTTTGTGCTTTATGAATCTCCCAGTTACTACTGAGGAAGCCTGAATCTTTATTACTGTCAGAATAGCCCAACATAATCTCCTGTAAATTTGCAGGTTCTAAAGGCGTAGCAGGAATATCTTCTTCACTAACTTCTTCTGCTTCTAGTTTGGCTAAATGGTCATATCCCCCTGCTAAAGCTGCTCGATACAACTTAAGCTCAAACAATTCTCTCATCACCGCAGGAGCGCGTTTTAGGTCATCTACGGTTTCAAATAACGGCACAATCCTAATCAGAGAACGACTGGTAGCAGGGTCATATAATCCAGCTTCTTGTGCTAATAACATTACTTCCAACACATCACTAACATGATTAGTCATGCTAATGATGTAGGTTTTACAAATTCCTAAGCCAAACTCTTGCTGTAAGCGACGCAGAATACGGAAGGTTGCGATTATTTCCGAGGTTTTCTCCGAAAAAGGCATATCCACAGTAATTAGAGGGCGACGAGTTTTTAACTCCTTAACTAACCAAGCAGTTTTTTCCGCTTCTGACAGTTGATTGTAGGGTTGGGGTAAAATTCCCAAATAATCAGCTATTTCTTCAATTGCATCAGCATGACAGGAAGACTCTTGACGAAAATCTAGTTGAGTCAGGGTAAACCCATAAACTTCTACTTGGCAAATGAGATTATCTAATTCTCGGCAGTGTAGGCTAGTTTGTGCCAAACTATGCTGCATTAGTTGTAATTCTTCTAAAAACTCTGTCTCACTTTGATATATGTTATCAATTTTGGCTTTTCCTTCTGTATTCGCAATAAAGTTGTTACGCTCAACAGTATTTTTTAACCTCTTCTCAATATAAGCTAGTTTCAGGCGATAAGGTTCTTGACGATAGCGTACTGCCAATTTTTCATAGATTTCTGGCATTTGCTGTCTGTCTTGTTCTAAAGAATCTAGGAGTTCTGGTAATACCTTACTCCAGTGTAGAGATAGGGTTAATAATTCCCTTAGCTGATTAACATATTTGAGGTATTTTTCTAAAACAATCCCTCTTTGGTAACAAGCAGTTTGCCAAGTAACTTCAGGTGTCACAAAAGGATTACCATCTCGGTCTGCTCCCACCCAAGAACCAAAGTAACAAAAACTATTGGGTGGTGGTGACAAATAAGGAAAAGCTTTTTTCAGAGATTGTCTGAGTTTAACTGAGAGTTGGGGAATAACATCAAATAAAACTTCTTGGAAATAGTGCAGAGCATAATCTACTTCATCCAAAACGTGAGGCTTAAATTGATGTAACTCGTCAGTACGCCACCAAAGGCGAATTTCCTCCATTAATTCTTCTGTCGCTGCTTCTGCTTCCCAAGAATTAGCAATCCCATTGTTTCTAGTAATCTCTTCTGCTACATCAATTTTGCCGAGTATATTGGAGATGCGTCGTTGCTTTTTGCGAATTGTCTGGCGGACTATTTCTGTAGGGTGAGCGGTAAACACTAAGCGGATGTCCAATTGATCTAGAAGACGTTGAAGCATCCTGGGAGGCATATTGATTTTTTTGAGATAAGGAAACAAAGATTCAAAAGTACCTGCTTTGTTCACCTGATTCTGTTCTTGCCAAATTTCTTCTAAGCCATTAGCCCCTGGTATAGTAGGGGTGACACTCAAGTTCGTTTCAGAAGTGTCCCCATTTTGTTCTTTGAGCCTAGAGCTTTCTTGACTACTATTAATGTGACGAGATAACTTTCGTTCCTCTTGTTCGTAGTGTTGCTCTACTATATTAATTAGCTGAAAATATAAAGCAAAAGCACGAGCAGCTTGAATTGCATCTTCAACAGATAATTCTTGAATTAACTGGGATACTGAGGATTGGGGTAGGTCTTCTGCTTGTCCTTCAGGGGAGGATATAGCTCGCATTTGCAACAATATATCTACTATGTCTTGCCCACATTCAGAACACAGCACCGACTCCCATAATTGTTCTATCAATTTTAATCTGTGGCGCAATAGTAGATGAGAACTAGAAAGCATCTTAACTTCCGATGATGAAAATTGAAGCAGCGAACTCATAAGAACCCCAATATTAGTTAACTGTGTTTGCTTGATTTTTGATTGACTAGCGGTTATTACTACAATGAGTGTCGTTTAAAACCGCATTTGATAAAATCAACCCTGTAAGTTTAGAATCTATGGATATTTTGGTAGGGCGATCTACCTCAACCTCAAGTAATTCCAACCTTTCAAAACTTTTGATGACGACTTGATAAAACAATAATCTAAATACTGGCTCTCACAGCAAGTCATACATAATTATTTGAAGAATTAGATATTTGTTATACTTTCTCAACTTTAATCCTTGGACTTCTCCAACTGTCGTGGTTATCTACGGTTAATCAACTTCCCTATCCCCCACCGTCAAGTTTTCCAATTCCGTGATGTTGAGTAGGGGTAGTTGTTCTGCTCGAAATATCTCTTCACTTGCTTCTCCACAATTTTTCAGCAATTCTCCCAAAACTTGTAATAATATAATACTCACAATGAAAGGACTAGTGGCGAGACTTAATCCTAAAAAAGATAATAAGGATGCTTGATTATGATACTTCATGACAACTTGTGAAGAGTAGATATGATATGTGAAATAAAAAGGTTTCTAACATTGTTGCTTGGATATTTTACCTGTACAAGCTTCTTACGAAAGGTGCTTTAGGGGGGAAACCCCCTTTGACCCCACTTTCGCGCCTTTCTGTACAGAACCCCTGAGCCAGTTTTTTAGGTATTAACTGTCTATTGCTTGGCGAGAAGTCCCGCTTAATTAGTTTTAGGATTTGCCTTACATTCTTTGACAAATTTTGTTTTAAACCATCTCTCTGCGCTCTGGTTAGGACAAGAATATTATACAATAAGCTCAAACCTTTACACAGCAACTCAGAATGCCCGGGCATAATTTGTCAGCAAAGCAGACAGATTTTCTTAATCAAATCCTTACACAGCAAGCTGTCTAGCTATGAGAGAATATTGACATGACAAGCCTCTGCCGACGATAGTAGGTCAAGCAACTTAAATCTTAGATCGAGTAAAGTGAAGGGCGTAGTTAATTTAACTAGCCTTAAACTCTGTTCTCAGAGTTAGAGACAAATACCTAAACAAGAGAAGAATAAATAATATGTTTGATTGTATTGTCGTCGGTGGGGGTCCAGCAGGAGCAACTGCTGCTTATAACCTAGCCAAACAAGGACGTTCTGTTTTAGTCATCGAAAAAGCTGGTTTTCCCCGTTATAAGCCTTGTGGTGGTGGAGTTTCACCTGCGATCGCCAATTGGTTTGATTTCGATTTTACACCAGTGATTAAAAATACGATATCCCGAGTGAAATATACTTGGAAATTTGACGATCCTGTACAAATCAAGCTTAAAAATGTTACCCCGATGTGGATGGTAAAACGAGATGAGTTTGATAACTTTTTACTGCAACAGGCTATTAATAAAGGGGCAGAATTAAAAGATAATACCGAAGTTACAGGAATTAGCTGGCAAGATACACAATGGCAAGTCAAAACTACTAACGGTGAATTTATCTGCTCTTATTTAATCGCAGCAGATGGAGTCAATGGGTCAATGACTAACTGGTTAGGAATGCCACAAAAACAAAAAGTAATAGCAGCTAGCCTAGAGGTATCAGCAGAAGTACCAGAACGTCGTCAGAATTTAGCTTATTTTGATTTTGGCTCTCTTAAGAATGGTTTTATGTGGTGTTTTCCTAAAGATGATGGCTATTCTTTTAGTTGTGCTTATGTTCGCAATAAAAAAGGCAATCCTAAAGAACTTAAAACCCAACTCACTAATTTTGCTCAAAAGTTTGAGCTAGATTTGACTCAGAGTCAATATACAGAATATTTACTGAATCTTTGGCAAGAAAATCATCCTCTACACAGTAATCAAGCTTTAATTGTTGGAGAAGCTGCAGGAGTTGTCGATCCTCTTATTGGTGAGGGGATTCGTCCTGCTATATTCACGGGAATGAAAGCAGCAGAAGCTATTATCCAGGCTTTAGACGGTAAAGATTCCGCCTTAGAAGGTTATACAAATATAGTCGAGCAAGAATTGGGTTCAGACCTAGCAAAAGCCAACACTGTTGCAGGTTTGTTCTTTAAATTTCCTAAGATTGCTTACAAATTGGGAGTAAAAAACCCCGCAGCAGGACAAACTATGGGTAAAATTCTCTGTGGCGAACTCCGTTATTCTGATGTAACGGAAAAGATTAGTAAAAAGCTGAAAGAAGCATTTATCCCTGGTTTTGGTCGTTAAGATTTATCATTGAAGATCATCACATGATGAGAGGGTTAATATGTCAGATAATTATAGAAGTAAGGTAGTTACTCAAGGACATCAGCGATCGCCGAATCGGGCGATGTTACGAGCAGTAGGATTTGGGGATGATGACTTTAGTAAACCTATTGTGGGATTAGCTAACGGTTACAGCACTATCACTCCCTGCAATATGGGCATCAATACCCTAGCTCTTAGAGGAGAGGCTGCTTTAAAGAAAGCAGGTGCTATGCCCCAAATGTTCGGCACAATTACTATTAGTGATGGGATTTCTATGGGAACAGAAGGGATGAAATATTCCTTGGTTTCTCGGGATGTAATTGCTGACTCCATTGAAACAGCTTGTAATGGGCAAAGTATGGATGCAGTCCTAGCTATTGGTGGTTGTGATAAAAATATGCCTGGGGCAATAATTGCGATCGCGAGAATGAATATTCCTGCTATCTTTGTCTATGGTGGCACAATTAAACCAGGACACTATAACGGAGAAGATTTAACCGTTGTTAGTGCTTTTGAAGCAGTAGGACAATTTAGTGCAGGAAAAATTGACGAATCACAATTAACTGCTATTGAAAAGAATGCTTGTCCTGGGGCTGGCTCTTGTGGTGGAATGTTTACCGCTAATACTATGTCCTCTGCTATTGAAGCTATGGGTTTAAGTTTGCCTTACTCCTCTACTATGGCAGCAGAAGATGCAGAGAAAGCAGAAAGTACCGAGAAATCAGCTTTTGTTTTAGTAGAAGCAATCCACAAACAAATTTTGCCCAGTCAAATACTGACCCGTAAAGCTTTTGAGAATGCCATTTCAGTAATTATGGCGGTAGGTGGTTCAACCAATGCAGTATTGCACTTACTGGCGATCGCAAATACTATGGGAGTAGAACTAACTATTGATGATTTTGAAACCATCCGTCAAAGAGTCCCCGTAATTTGTGACCTCAAACCCTCTGGGCGTTACGTTACCACTAATTTGCATCAAGCTGGTGGTATTCCCCTAGTGATGAAAATGTTACTCAAACAAGGCTTACTACATGGTGATGCTCTAACTATTAGCGGAGAAACCATTGCAGAAGTTTTACAAGATGTTCCAGATACTCCCCCACCAGATCAAGATGTAGTGAGGACTTGGGATAATCCTGTATATCAAGAAGGACATCTTGCCATACTGAAAGGAAATCTTGCTACAGAAGGTGCAGTAGCCAAAATCAGCGGTGTGAAAAACCCTCAAATTACTGGTAGTGCTAGGGTATTTGAGTCAGAAGAAGAATGTTTAGATGCTATTCTAGCTGGCAAAATCAACTCAGGAGATATCATTGTTGTCCGTTATGAAGGACCCAAAGGAGGGCCAGGGATGCGAGAAATGCTTGCACCTACTTCTGCTATTATTGGTGCAGGTTTAGGAGACTCTGTAGGATTAATTACTGACGGACGGTTTTCTGGTGGTACTTACGGTATGGTAGTAGGTCACGTCGCCCCTGAAGCTGCGGTAGGAGGCACAATTGCCCTAGTAGAAGAAGGGGATAGTATTACTATTGATGCCCACGCCAAACTTTTACAGCTTAATGTCCCTGAAGCAGAATTAGCCAAGCGTAAGGCCCAATGGCAACCCCGTGAACCCCGTTACACTAGAGGAGTCTTAGCCAAATACGCCAAGCTAGTTTCTTCTAGTAGCTTAGGTGCGGTTACAGATATAAATCTGGGATAAAACTCTCAAAAATAAATTATAAGGGATGAGCAATAAGGAAGATTTTTCCTGATAATTCATCCCTTGCTCCTTGACAAAACTTGATTTCGTTGGCAGATTCTACCACTGCTATAGCACTACGCTTTTGGATTAGGACATCATATTTAAGACAGTAGTTTTTAGCCCTACACAGACTATGTCATAACCTAAATTTGTATAGCTATAGACAAACCAAATGCCCCGACAGGGATTGTAATTATCTTGAATCTACTAGTGCAAATCAAGTTCGCCAGCCTCACAATATAGCAAGTGAACTATTGAAAATTCAACAAGGTGATTGCACTTGTCGAGGAAACCTCTCACCGTCAAAAATAATTAATAATAATTACGAAATACAACATTTACTCTACAAGCATTCACCCGCAGTAAATAATACAGATAATATACAGATATAAATTCAAGAGGCGGTAGTTCAAAAAAGAAGAACATCTCCCTTTCAAGGAGAAGGTTGTGGATGCAAGTTCCACCCGTCTCACCAATGTCAGGTTCACATAAGCCTCGACTCAATTTAACATTTAACGTAAGTTACGATAAAAATCATAACTCGCCAGCAAAAAAGCATGGTCAAATCCTTTCAAGAAAGAGATACTGTCTTAAAAGTTTTACAACAAATTGCTAAAAATCCTAGCTTCATCGATAATGATGAACAGTTAAAAAGTTTAATTGCCAAGATTTATAAACAAGGCAGAAAACAACAAAGAAAATCGCAGCAAAAACAGAAACAAGTAGCAGCAACAGAGTCAAAACACAGTTGTTTTATTTGTCAGCAAAACTTTAGACAAGACCATGATTTTTATCCAGGTATTTGTCTTGATTGTGGGAATTTAAACTATGCTAAAAGATATCAAACTGTTGATTTACGAGGAAAAACTGCTTTAGTTACTGGTGCAAGAATTAGAATCGGTTATGGAGTAGCTTTAAAATTACTGCGCTCTGGGGCGAGGGTGATTGCTACTACTAGATTTCCTCATGATGCTGCTAAAAGATATACGACAGAAACAGATTTTAAACAATGGCAAGATCGTCTTCATATCTATGGTTTAGATTTAAGACATTTAGAAAGTATAGAATATTTTACTCAACATATTCTTAATTGTTATTCACGGCTTGATATTATTATCAATAATGCTGCTCAAACAATACGTCGTACGCCCCAATATTATCTTCATCTACTGGATTTTGAAGCTTTATCTTGGCAGGAGTTACCAATACAAATACAAGGTTTAGTTGCGCGTCATCATGAATTTTATCTTGGGAAAAATGAAGTAGAATGGCAGCATCTAAAACCTGTGACAGCAACACAAAAAAAGCAAGAACCTTTATCTGTATTGAATGAAAAAGCTAATTTTACTGCTTTATTATCCCAAGTTCCTTTAATTTCTGAGGACTTTCAAAGTAATACCGCTTTATTTCCTTATGGAAAATATAATCAGGATGGAGAACAATTAGATTTGCGTTCTTTTAATAGTTGGGTAATGAAAGATGAAGATGTCCATCTTGTAGAACTTTTAGAAGTTCATATAATTAATGCGATCGCACCTTTTTTAATCAATAGCAGACTCAAATCTGTGCTAAAACATCAGCCAGAGTTAAGCAAATATATTATTAATGTTTCTTCCGCAGAAGGACGTTTTAGTAACAGTAATAAATCTTGGCGACATCCTCACACTAACATGGCAAAAGCAGCATTAAATCAAATGACTCGCACTTGCGCTGGCGAGTATGCTCAACATAATATTTTTATGAATGCTGTGGATCCTGGTTGGATTAGTTTTCAACATCCCGATCCTCAAGTTCAAGACATGAAAAAAAGAGGAATCAAACTCCCCTTGGATTTGGTTGATAGTGCAGCACGGATTTGCGATCCAATTTATCTGGGAATGGCTGAAAAACAATACCCTTTTGGTAAATTGTTTAAAAATTACCAAGAGATTGCTTGGTAAAAAGTAGGGGTAACTCACCTGAATGCACCTTGTAGTTTGAACAGCTATTACCTCGATCAGAGTCATATTCTAAAGTTTCTGAAAGTAATACCGTTTCTCAAAAGTATCTGGAGAGATAAAAATTTTCAAACGCCATACCTCAAACGAGTTAAACTCTTGTAAATCCTGACCTCCTACCTAGACTCTGTGACCGCTAATTACCAACTATGTCTCTAGTTATTTTCGAGAAGTCGATCTAGATAATCCAGATAATTTCTTACCTCAGCCTGCGATTATCACACCAACTATTGCTGCGGAATTGGCAAACGATACGGGAATTAGCAATATTGATCGATTAACTCTCGATCCGCGTATTGAAGGACAGACTACTAATGCTACTACTTTAGAAGCTAGGTTAGATAATAATGAATTTATCGATCTAACCGATGCTTTAAACGAAGATGGTAGTTTTGATATCTCTCTAGAAGAATACGATCGATTAATAGATGGCTCTTTTCCCGACGGAGAATATACGGTTGAAATAAGAGCGAGTAATAGCAGTGGTCAAATAGCATTAACCTCTGTACCCTTTACTTTAGACCGCACCGAACCACCAATTACTTTAAATCTAGCTCCAGAAAGCGATACGGGAGAATTGGGGGATAATGTAACTACAGAGCGGGTTATAAATCTTACAGGACAAACCGAACCAGGGTCAACGGTAGCTTTAGTAGAAACAGAGCAAGAAGTAACCGCTGATAGTGAGGGGAACTTTACCTTTACAGATGTACCCCTATCAGTAGCAGGAGCAGCACCCTTTACCGCCGTTGCTGTAGATGCTGCTGGAAATCAAGGCAGAGTAACTCAAGAGATTACCAGAGAAGGTATTAATGGCGCACCAATTATTACTAGTACCCCAAGTACAAGTATCGATACGACTCAAACCCAAGTTTACACCTATCAGCTAGAAGCGGATGACCCCGATGGTGATGAATTAACCTACAATATTCTCAATGCTCCCGATGGTACGGAGATTGGCGACGGGGGACTATTGAGTTTTGAATTACCTAGTGATTTCTTGCCTGCCTATGATTTTACAGTGGAAGTAAGTGATGGTCGTGGGGGGACAGATAGTCAGACCTTTACCGTAGCAACTTCCGATATTTTTACTGGTAACGGTGTTATCGAAGGTCTAAAATGGAACGATCTCAATGGTAATGGAGTTCGCGATACAGATTTAGTTCAAGGGGCTAATCCTGATGTTGTTTTTGTAATTGATAGATCGGGGAGTACTTCAAATTTTTTCCAAGGAACATCTGTCGGAGATGTCAATGGAGATGGATTTGAAGACAGAATATTAGATGCCGAAATAGCTGGTTTTATAGCTTTAAATCAGCAGCTAATTAATCAAGGCTTAGGAGACAACGTAGATATTGGAATTGTCGCTTTTGATAGCAGGGGAATACAACTCGATCTAGATTTGGCTACAGATGGAATACAAATAGCTACAACTCCCAATGCTGATAGCAATGGTAATAGCATTTCAGATGTAGAAGAGGTATTGAGTTCAATTACCTTTGGTGGAAACACTAATTTTGAAACTGCTCTACAAGCTGCCGAAAATACATTTAGTACTTTGGGAACGGAATCTGGGGAAGGAAATCTCATATTTGTTTCTGATGGACAAGCTCCAACTTCTAGAATTGCTGATGAATTAGAACGTTTAAACGATCTTGACGTAAATATTTCGGCTTTTGGAGTTGGCGAAGGTACAAATATAAATAATTTAAGAGTTATCGACCCTGATGCTATTATTTTCAATTCCACAGACGAATTATTAAGTGTCTTTGATGATCTCGATGGTAACAGTGGAGGTACTCTAGAGCCTGGATTAGCTGGAGTTAGTATTTATCTAGATATTAATAACAATGGTGTGTTGGATGCTGGCGAACCTGTAGAAATAACAGCAGAAGATGACCCGAATACTCCAGATATTGATGAAACAGGACAGTATATATTTACTAATATTGCCCCAGATACTTACATTGTTAGAGAAGTCGTACCAGAAGACTTTGAACCAACATTCCCTAATCCTGATTTCTACACCATAGATGTAGCTGAAGATGAAACTGTTAGCGATCGAGATTTTGGTAACATCCAGGTTGCTGGTTCTGGTGTAATATGAAGTCCGCTTGATTAGTTCTAAAATAATGGAAGCGATCGATATGACACCTACTAAAAACCTATACAATCTTATATATACAGGGTCGGGACATCGGTGACTTCCCATTAATACTATTTGATTGGCTACTGGCAATAGAATGGCAATTAAGCCGTC